>Ga0172363_10005453_pt1 | contig 10287 bp, 10 predicted proteins | sample LakKivs2_kivu2a2_FD_114541 | JGI IMG/M metagenome (GOLD analysis project Ga0172363, IMG submission 114541) | Sediment microbial communities from Lake Kivu, Rwanda - Sediment s2_kivu2a2 | ecosystem: Environmental > Aquatic > Freshwater > Lake > Sediment | place: Rwanda: Western Province, Lake... | reverse complement strand
CCATTTTTTAAAACTTCTTACTTTTAAAATATATTTATTTCTATTAGATTAAATGGTTTAAAAGTAAGATTTTATAATCGTTTTACACTAAATACTGCTTCTATTTGTAAATAATTAATAGGCGGGTATGGCGGCATATTATCATCTTGCACTGGTTTAAATAATTCTCCATTTGGCAAGTAAACTTTGAAACGCAGAGAATCATTTGGTTTAAATTTAACAGTTTGTGTCATACCTGCAGAGTCTATTTTAACAAAACTTGAAATTAACGGATTTGTAGTATCATTGATAGGACATATAAATAATGCATTTGTTGTGTTTGGATTATTTGAATATATTATATTTTTGCTTGAATTCATAGGAGATGATATGTTTTGAAATTCTACTAGTACATACGGGTAAAACGCAAGTCTACTTCCTGTTGTTAATGTAACATTAGGTAAAATTAAAGATATCAATTCAATCTCATAACATACAACTTCGCTTTGAGAAACCATACTTCCAGAGTAGTTTAATGAAGAATAATTATCTTTTGTAAATTGGATTACTTCATAAAGTCTATTATCTAAGTTTCCGTTTGCATAATTTGAAAGATTAACACAGCCTAATATTGTAATAATTCCATCAGTCCAATCTTTTATTTGAAATGCATATGCTGCCATTTTTTCCATGGGAGTAAGCGTGCTTACTGTTGAAAGTATAGGGTCATTTGGTTGTGGTAAAATATATATGAAATTACCAATATATGAACCATTTGGTGCTGGTGATGTAGTAAAAAATTTATTTGTTGTACCAGGAACCAAACTTATGGTATAACCGCTTTCTGCCGGTAATTTTTGACGTATTGAAAAAGCAGGTGCATATGATTGTTCACTAACACCTAAATAATAAGAACCATATCCATTTGTGAATGGTGGATTTGACATCAAGTTAAAAGTATTATCATATGATATAATTCTCAATTCAGGATCATATTCTTTTATAGTACGATATTCATTTGTATAATGGTTATAAATATAATATGATGTATAATCACCAAACCTATCACTAACAAATCTAGAAAATGCATCTTTGTATTGAATGTTCATTTTAGGTAAGCTAGTTGGATTATATACTACATTAGAATCTAAATATAAAGAAGAGTCATACAGTGCATAACTTGTATTTAAAGGACCTGTAAATTGAGATGAAAAAGGTATAGTTGTAGTAAAATTAGCTGTGCTATTATTATATCCATTAATAATACGAAATTCGTTTTGTCCACCAATTGGATTTATACTTTGAGGATTAAAAACTGTTCCTGTTTGACAATTTTCAATTAAATATCCATTATAATAATTTGGTACTGTACTTAAAGTTTCAGGTACACAATTTTGTACTACTGGTGGAAAATTTATATTTCCGATTGCAGGTACAACTCCTGATTCTATAACCCCTGATTGCGCGCCTGAATAAGAAGGAGTACCACCAGGTAAATCATTGGTGTAATAAGGAGAACCACAACCTTGAGGAAAAGGACCTGTTGGATTGCTTTGGTTAAATCCATTTACTTGAGAATTTAAAAAAAAAGTACGTATTGGTAATCCAATACCAATCGGGTCTAACGCTATTAACCCAGAATTACTTCCAGGAGTACAGTAATTATTTGCTTTATTTAGTTCGACTTCAAAATAAGCCATATCTGGAAAACGAGTACGGTCTCTATTTCCACTATATAACTCTATATATCTTTTATTTGACATTTTTATTAATAAAAATATTTTATTTAAGTATCCTATAATAAAAATGTATAAAAATTATGGAAAAATTTATAGCTTATGTAACGATGATAAAAGAGTGGAAGTTAATTCTGAAAAATTCGTAGAACCAACTTTCCAATCATATTTAGATACAACACAATTGGAAAATAAAGAAAATTGTAATAACTTTGAAAATGATTTATTTATTTATGGAAGAAAAGAACATTTAAGTGGTTATAGATATAGTCCTTTATATGAACGTGATAATGATCCACAAAAACAACTTAAATTTTTAAAAGCACCAAAAGTGTATGATGAAACAGAAGAAACCAAAGGTTGTAAAACATGTTCTTCTTCAAAAGAAAAATATGCACCTAAAAAGAGAGGATGTCCTAGAGGATGTCCTTACGGTTGTCCTAGAGGTTGTCCTTATTGTGGATTTAATTATAATTTAAATTAAATTTTATATATATAATAAAATGAATAAACAGAATATGCAATATGTAAAATTTTTAGATTTAGGATGTAATGTAACAATGCCAAGCCCTTCATACATAAGTACATTTTCGGGTGCACAAAATAAATTGATGAATGGCGAATTAGGATTTGTCATGGGTCCTGAAACGAGACAAAGTCAGGTATATAATGCACAGAAAGCTGCAATTAATTTTTATGATCCAGATGTTCAATACTTTTTGTTTCCAGAATTGTTCCCTACAATGATAGGTCAATATCCCCCTAAAAATACTCCAAATGCTGGAACTCCATATTACCCATTAAACACTTGTCATGATACTTTATACTATGGTGATTATATGTTAGAAAATGCAATAATGTATAAATATGGAGAATTTTTAAATCTTGTATCTAGACCTGAAAATATAATTCCTTCATCTCCCGATTCTCCGTTGGTAGACATTCCTGTGTCGTGTGATGGGGTTAATATTGTATTAGACCCTAAGACAATTGATAAAGACCCATTGATGACTGAATTGATAAGAAGATATTATACAAAAGGATTAGGTAAAAAAATTATTCAAAATGCATATATTACGTCAAAACAAAGAAATATAGATTTGTCAAATACACAAGTTGGAAAAATTGGAATGGTTTTAGAAAAATTATATGCTTAAATAAATATTTAAATGTCTAAAATATTTAAATATTCTTAATCCAATCTGACGGATTTTTTTCTGAACAAACTACAATTTTAATTAATACCGCTGCTACCAACAAACAAAAACCCATTTACTTTAAAGTTTAAAATAATTATAACTTCGTTAATTTGTGTTGATTATTCTAACATTCTATAAATATTTATTAATAATAAATGAACGCTATTGTATACTTTGATAAAAATTCTACTTTTAATAAATATAAAATAGAAGGTACTATTAAATTTCATCAATGTAATAATAAATCAAATACAAAAGTAATTATAGATTTATATAATCTTCCAAATGATAAAAAACGTGCTATACATATTCATGAGTATGGTAATTTATCAGGTGGATGTAAAACGGCTGGTGCGCATTTTAATCCACATAATAAAAATCACGGATGTATATTTATAGATTGTAAAGATAGACATGCCGGAGATTTAATTAACAATATAAAACCAGAAAATGGAAGGGTTTATATTGAATATGAAGATAATTTAGTTTCACTTTTTGGTAAAAATTCAATAATTGGAAGAAGTGTTGTAATTCATGATAAAGAAGATGATTTAGGATTAGGAGGTAATGAAGAAAGTTTAAAAACCGGAAATGCCGGAGATAGAATAGCTTGTTTTGTTATAGGAATTGATAAACCTAACCATTTATAATTCTTTATAATTCGTATAATGACCTAAAACCTCTATTTTTTAATGATGACATATTTAATCTGTTTGTATCATTTACAGATTCTATTATAGTTGGCTGGGAATTAACTACATGAGTTGGAGTAGGATTGATTTGGGGAGATGAAGGTAATAATTGTGAAGGTATTTCTTTAGGTAATTCTTTAGGTAATTCTTTAGGTATTTCGTGTGTAACTGACTTGGAATCAAAAGATATTTTTTTTGATTTTTTAAAAAAGAAGTATCCTGCTATTATCAATGATGTTAATCCTATAATGATCCAATATTTTTTAATGAATTCAAGCACTTTATTGTTTTTTAATTCTAAATTTTCAATAACTTGATTGGTATTACTTTGGGTATTATTTTGGGTATTATTTTGGGTATTATTTTGAGGGGTATGTTGGGTATTTTCTTTTTTAGGTAGTTCTTGACATTTGATTTTTACTTCTACGTCCTTTTCATCTAAAGAATCTCCTTTAATGATTAAAAAGTAATTTTGAAAATCATTATCTTCTACTTTTATGGTATCAGATACAACACCTGGATTCACTTTATTATAATTAATTTCACCATTATCTAAATTAGTTTGGTTAACAATTGTAAATTCAAACGGATGCTCCGATTTTATTATAAAATTAGCATGAAAATTTGTAAAATTTCTATTTAAATCATAGAGTTTTTTATTTTTTGAAATTTTTGCGATTTCATCGATAACGAAGTTGTTTGCCATTTTAAAATAAATTATACTTTCTTTAAAATCATTTTATAATTTTTTTAATTATAAAATTAGAATTTAAGCAACTGTTGATTCAAGTGAAGTAAAATGGGGTTGAATCTTCTTTTGAAGATAGTAATAAGTAAGTGGCTTATCTTCCTTCTTAGGATCGTAAGAAAGAAGTTTGCATAACTTGGAGTCTGGTTGGATTTGTCGACGGTCTTGTTCATTTTGAAGATTGTTAGTCTTGATGTAATCACAAATAAACTTGGTTACCTCAACACGAGAACGTGGTTGTTCAACATCCCAACCGGTGAACTTGGCCATATCCTTGGAAATTCTTACTGGTTTCATAAAACCGGAAGTGGTATTTTGTGCTCTTGCTGCACGTTGTTTGCCTTTAGAAATTTTAAGACAATCACCGCGAAGAAGTTTAAGACGTTTTTGTAGTGATTTGAGTGGTTTAGTTGCAGGATTCTTACGGTCAGATGAAACAGCATCTAATGTTTCCTTGACTAAAACTAAGAGTTCGTTAAACTCAGCCTCAACCGTATCTCTTGTAACCTCTCGTTTAACCCTAGAAGATGTAGTTTCCTCTACGGCATCAACATCTTCGGTAGGTGCAGCAACCGATTCACTTGCAGCAGGTGCTGAAGATTTCTTACTTCTTACCTTCTTAGGAACAGACTCGACGGTTGGTTCGACAGTTGGTTCAACTACCTTCTCTACTTTTGGTGCTTCTTCAACGCGCTTCTCTTCCTTTTTAACACTCTTTTTAGATTCTTTTACGGATTCTTTTACGGATTCTTCAGCTACAACAGCAGCTACAGATTCTTGTTTACGTGATTGCTTTGACTTGTTCATTTTTATCTAAAATTATATCTCTTTAAACCATTTTATTTTTTTCTTATTTTTAAATTGTAATTCAAGTTAATTTATAAAATTTTTTCCAAAACATAAAAAATTTATAAAAAATTTTAAAAATAAATAAAAAAGAATAAAATATAAAAAAAATATTTTTTTCTTTTTTTGTATAAATGGCATCTGAAAAAGGAATTTTACCTAAATCTACTCAACGTACTCGTGTCATTGAAGCAGCACTTGCCGCTTTGATTATGATTGTTGTATCTCTCCCTGTTACTTACGAATTAACTAACTCGTTATTCGGAACTCTTGGTCTTAAGAATCTTATTTTGACTCCTGCTAAAACCGCACAAATGCCAGGTGTCTTAATCCACGCTGTAGTCTTCTTCTTATTACTTTGGGCTACACTTGAAGTTGTAGATAGATACGCATCTACTGATTAAGAAACTTAATTATTTTTCCAATTTAAATAAAATTGAAAAAATTAAAGTGATTTAAAGTATAAATATATAATATAAAATGTCAAAGAAAATGCAACTTACTACAGCGTCTGAATATGATGTTAAGAATATGATTTTTTCCAAGCCCGAAGTTAATACTATTCCAGGTGGTTCAATTCCCATCTCATACAAACGCATTTCTATTGGCACTGTTTATGATGACGGGTCTACGGGTGATTTGATTTTATCTACTGAAAGATTGTTTTCATTTGGAGTTCAAAAACAAAAAGCACTTGAACCTGGTAAACCTGATACTTTTGTTATGCCTCTATGTTTATGGACTAAAGATGCAGCGACAAGAGAAGAAAGACAATGGACTGAACTTTTTGATAAAATCGTTGAAAAATGTAAAGACCATTTAGTTGATGTCAGGGATGATATTGGTAAGTATGATTTGGAAAAGTCAGATTTGAAAAAACTCAATCCTCTTTATTGGAAACGCGGAGATAAGGGTAAGATTATTGAAGGTGTTGGACCAACCCTTTATATTAAGCTCATCCAAAAGAACCCTAAAAAGATGGAAAACGGTGAATTCTCAGAAGGTAAAATTATTACTAACTTTTATGACGAAGATACTGATGAACCGCTTGACCCCCTTTCACTTGTTGGAAAGTATTGCTATGTTCGTGGTGCTGTAAAGATTGAGAGTATTTTTATTGGTAATCAAATTTCCCTTCAAATCAAGCTTTATGAAGCATATGTTCATATTGTTGAAATGGGTTCTAGACGTCTTCTCTCAAGACCAGTAGCAAATCTCACTGTTACTCATAGCACATCATCTACGCCATTTGATAACGATAAACCAGTAGAAGTTAAACCATCAGTTGCGTCTAGTTCAAAACTTGTAAACTCTGATGATGAAGATGATTCACCACCTCCAACACCTGCACCTGCTAAAAAAGTAATTCCTAGAAAAAAGTAAATTTAATTCTAATTAAATAATTCTATCATAGAATTATTTAATTTTTCTTGATTATCAAGATTCCTAGTATTAAAATAATGATAAAAATTATAATTATACCTGTTATAATCAAAATAAATTTTGTTTTACATCCTTTTTCACATTCCGATAAACTATCATATTTTCCATCTAAACTTTCCTCGCATTTACCAAATTTACATATATATTTCGGTAATTCTGATGGTAATACGCATCTAGTTTTATCTTCTGTTGATACTTTACCATCAGGACATTTTACACATTTATTATTTTGGATTATTGAATTTATGTCACAAGATACACAAGCATTTTTAGTTTCATTTGGTACTTTGTATTGAGAACATGTTTCACAACTAATATTATTTATTATTTGGTTATCTCCACATATTATATCAACACAACTTTTTTTATCATCAGACGGTTTTGTTCCAAAATCACAAGTATGACAAGACCCAGCCTTAATAATTTGATTATCACTGCATTGTATATCATCTTTAAAAGATTTTTTACAAGTCGCATCTTGGGTAATATCAATATCATCTATGACTACTTCATTACTTTGGATATCTATTATAACATTTTGTATACACTGTAATATATCTGGACATTTTCTATTTTTTTCAGACCGCGGTTTAAGAGTTGAGCTTTTACAAGGCATATATCCACACGCTGGATTTACATTTGCCAATTGTGTATTAACCATTCGTTTTTCAAGTGCATCAAAATATTGATTATAAAAATTACTAGGTAAAAAACAACCACATAAATCAGAATCTTTAACATCTTTAATATTTTTGCTTGCACAATATTCCTGTAATACAACATCACAATCTGAAGTAGATTTTTTACAATACTCTTGACATACTGGATCATTTAACATTTCACCTTTGCAGTAATCCCTTTTTAAAATATCGCAATATGCCGGATTTTCTGCACACCATTCCTTACAAACAAGATTACTATCACTTATTCCTACATTTGATAATCTCGAAAAAGTATTTTTTTGATAAAAAGAAATCGCGCTATTATAACTTGGCCCTATGGTTTGTAAACACACTTTAGGCACATCTTCTTTTACATTTTTTAAAACCTCCCTGTCAAGTTGAAAATAACAAGGTTTATCACTCTCCCTAAAATAATAACAATACATTATTCCATATGGAAGTTCATTTTTACTTCCTTTATAAAAATCCCTAATTATTGTAAATTTATAAGTAGGATCATGGAGCGTAAAAGTATTGTTATAATGGCGTTTTACTTTAAAAACATATGGAGTGTTTGATATTATAATAGTTGTATTATCGTATATCACATCTATATTTATATTTATGTATTTCGTATCATATTTTATAACAACCTCGTCATTATTTTTAAAATTAAAAGTGAATGGTCTAGCATAAATATAATCTTCTAAATTATTATGATTGTTTTCATTAATTTTTCTTGTCATATCATCTGTATTTACACCGAAAATAAAAGATGAGTATAACGGTATCATATAACTATCGTTTGTTGTATCTCTCCAATATATGTTATAAACATCATTAACTGGATTAACTACTGATGAACTCGTTAATTTTAACATTTATTATTTACTTTTTTTTATTATAAAAATTCCAATTGCGATTATGATAAATAAAAATATAATTATACCCGATATAAACAACATTCGTTTAATTCTGCACTTTTTCTCGCAATCTTGTTGATTATCATATTTTCCATCAATACTTTCTTCACATTTACCAGTAACAAATTTACAAGAATATTTATTAAGATTGTCTATGCATTGCGACTTATTGTAATTTGGAATTTTATCAGATGGACATGTTTGACAATTACCACTGCTATCTATTATCTGATTATTACCGCAAACACATCCTGTCTTTGTGGCATTAACTATTTTACCACCTGTGCATGTTTGACAATTACCATTTGTATCTACATATTCATCATTTCTACAATTGGGTTTATCTATACAAACAGTTCTATCATCATTTGGAATTTGACCTGGAGGACATGTCTTGCAACCACTGCCTTCTACAATTTGGTTTCCAGTACAATTATTATAAAATTTTTGACAGTCACCTGTTATATTTATATCAAGTTTACCAATTGTACCATCATTGTTAACTTCAACGTTTTGTATGCATTGTATAATATCAGGACAATTTGTATTTCTATAAATAGACCTTTTTATGTCAGCAGCAGCACATCTCGGAAAAGTACATTCAGGTATAAAATTTGGTATACCAAATTTAAACTTCTTTTTTAATCCATCATAGTAATTATTATAAAATGTAGAACTTTGAAAACAAGGACATATTTTTCCATATTTTTCGTCAGTATAATCCTTGTTTGTGCAAAATTCTTGTAATACATTATCACAATCATTATCTTTGCAAAAGGTTTGACAGTAAGGATCAAGTAAATTTTCTCCTTTGCAATAATCCTTTATCAAAGGGGTGCATTCGGTTGGATTGTCACTACACCATGGTTGGCAGAAGTAAGGGTCTTTCATCAGCCTTAAAGTCGTATTGTTTTTATAATAACTTTGTTGCCCGTCATCATAAAATGGACCGACAATTTGTGAACACCAATCTTTTCCAATTCTATCTATTATTTGTTTTGGAGTTTGATAATTTGTATTAACACGAGAACTTTGTGCTGCATTTGCTTCTTCTGGTGTTCCAAAATCATTTTTTATTTTATATAATTGTTGACCATCCAATGAACCCAATACTGAATTATAATCATATTCACATAAAAGGGGAACATTACCACTATTTGTAAATTTGTTAGATAACATATATACTTCTTCAGGTGGTGTATTAAATATACCTTGTTGTGCTTTAATATCTCCAATTTTAGTGCAAACTTCAGGTCTATTTATTGCTTTAATACAAGGATTACATGTACCATCCCCTGTTGAACATTTATTATAACCCCCCAATTCCATCTGTCCGTTTTCACATTTTACTCCATAATTGTATGCATTACAAAAAGCTGTTGCGGTTTTTGTATTATTTTTGCAATCCCATGTATCATCGTTCTTACCACATTTCGTATAACAAGCATCTTTCCCGACAGTTACAACTTGATTTCTAGTTAACATCCATATATTCGCTTCTCCATTATCTGTATCAAATATTTCAAAATAAGATGGTTTTATATATCTAGCTTCATCCATTTTATACTTTTGTTCTCCGTCATCATAGTATACAGTAAAAAAATTTTCGCGATCGTCACTATGTATTGTAAAATATTTTTTTTTAGTAGTACCAATAGAATACTTTTCATACATTTTAACGTTAAAATTATATTGAATTCCAGATGTTGTTAGAGGTCCTTCATTAGGGCTACTATTAAATGTTACATACTGATTACTATCCTTTACTTTTAATGCAAGCTTATTGTCTGATAGTATGCTTTCTATTATATCAATTCGAGTATTATCATAATTAGACGATTTTGCATATACCGTAATACCTATTTTATCAGGCGTTGGATAATATCCAACAAATTTATTTTTTGTCACATCTCGTAATATTTTCATTTATTATATATATTTAATAACTAATTTGATGTTTTTTATGTTTATGATTTTTACCTAAAAAGTATATAATAACGAATGTTAATAATACTAAAACTAAAATTCCAATTGATAAATATAATAACGAATGACAATT
>Ga0172363_10005446_pt1 | contig 10298 bp, 6 predicted proteins | sample LakKivs2_kivu2a2_FD_114541 | JGI IMG/M metagenome (GOLD analysis project Ga0172363, IMG submission 114541) | Sediment microbial communities from Lake Kivu, Rwanda - Sediment s2_kivu2a2 | ecosystem: Environmental > Aquatic > Freshwater > Lake > Sediment | place: Rwanda: Western Province, Lake... | reverse complement strand
TCGGTGAGGGCCCGACGACGCTGGTCGCGCGCGAGCAGGAGTGGTTCGCTCCCGCGCTGGCGCGCTTCCTCGAGCTGCCGGCGATGGGAGACCGTTCGCTCTACGTGCTGTCGGGCGAGTTCGCGACCGCGGACGGACCGATCGACGCACGCGCGGCGGCACCGTCGCTCCCGGACGGCTTCACGCTCGAGCCGGTCGCGGCCTTCGCGTGGCCGACGACGATCCTCGAACCGACGGTGGAGCGCCGGCCCGACACGATCGCGCAGCGCGTGCTCGACCTGGTGCTGTACCGAGTCGTGCGACCCGGTGGCTGACGCCGGTCGCGCCACCGGGGGTGGCGGACGGACGCTGGTCAGCCACGCGACCGGGGGCCGCCCTCCCAGAAGCCCAGCCGCATCTTCCACGGCGTGATCATCGAGCGTCCGATCTCGGCCTTGGAGATCTTCGACGTGCCGGCGCGGCGCTGCGTGAAGACGATCGGTACCTCGACACCCCGCAGCCCGGCGTGCACGACGCGGTACTTGAGCTCGACGAGGAACGAGTAACCGTCCGTGCGGATCGAATCGAGGCCGATCGCCGCCAGCGCGCGCGATGTCAGGCACTGGAAGCCGCTCGTGCAGTCGCGGAACGGCATGCCGGTGACGAGCCGCGCGTACGTGTTCGCGACCTGGCTCATGATGAGCCGCGACAGGTCCCAGTTCACCACGCTGATGCCGTTGAGGTAGCGGGAGCCGATGACCAGGTCGGCGTTGCCGGCACCGCCGACGAGAGCGGGCAGGTACTGCGGGTCGTGCGACCAGTCGCCGTCCATCGAGATCACCGCGTCGTAGCCGTCGGCGAGGGCGCGTCCGAACGCCTGCCGGTAGGCGCTGCCGAGCCCCATCTTGCCGGGCCGGTGCATGACCTTGATGCGCGGCTCCTTCGACGACAGCTCGTCCGCCAGCCGTCCCGTGCCGTCGGGCGAGTTGTCGTCGACGATCAGGTAATCCGCGTGGATCGGCGAGGCGAGCACCGAGGCGCACAGCGCCTCGAGATTGTCGCGCTCGTTGTAGGTCGGGGTGACGACGAGGACGCGCATGCGAGACGACCAAGGTCGCACATCACCCGGTGCCGTGCCAGCTTGCCGCGGCGCCTGGCCGTGCGAGCGCCTAGGATCGGCACGCGGTCGCGATCAGATAGGACCAGCGGGAGTGCGGTAGGGTCCGCCCGGCGAGGCGCTCGAGGGTTGCGAGGGCGCGCAGCACAGCACCGCTCCGCCCGAGGCCGGGCACCCCGAAGCGGTGGTGCAGCACGACGCGGTCGAGCGGGAAGGGCGCTGCCGGCCGCACGTCGAGCTGCTCGAGCGGCTGGCCGTCGAGCAGTGCGCGCAGCCATGCCTCGTCGGAGCGCGCCGCACCGCGCTCGGCGGGCACCAGGGTCATCTGCAGGCGGATCAGCGGATTTCGTGCGTTGGGCTCGACCAGCACGAACGTCCCGCCGGGACGGAGCACGCGGCACGCCTCGGCGATGGTCGCGCGCGGCTCGGGCAGGTGGTGCAGCAGGTCGCGGATCAGCACCGTGGCGAACGCGCCGTCGGCAAACGGCAGGCGCCCCGCGTCGGCGCAGGCGAAGCGCGCCGACGGCACGTGGCGCCCCGCGAAGGCGAGCTTGCGCACGAACGCGTCGATGCCGACGCGGAGCGCGTCGCCGGGTCGCCCGGTGTCGCGCTCGGCGCCGAGGTGCAGGAGGTTCGCGCCCTCGCCGCAGCCGATCTCGAGCAGCGGACGCGCGGTTCCCGCGAGCAGCTCGCGGACGAACGCGCCCTCGCGCGCGGCGAAGCCCGGGCCCGCCGTCTGCCACGCGAAGTGGTCGGCGTCGGCCTCGGCGAAGTGCGCGCGCTGGCCCGCGAGGAACTCTTCCCGGTCGTCGTCGTGCATCGTTCGTCCAGGTCAGCCGAGGAAAGCCATCCGCCGCAGGATCCGCCAGCAGGCGTCGATGTCGATCCACGGCGGCAGGAAGAACGGGACCCACGCGAGCGCCACGAAGCCGAAGGCCAGTCCCTGCGCCGCGTGGTGCCGCAGCCGCGCTGGAACGTGCTCGCGCAGTGCCGCGCGAAGCGGCTCGAGCGACGGCGCGTCGTTCCACCAGCGTCCGGCGACGATCGCGAGCCCGTTCATCAGCCCCCACACGACGAAGCCGAGCCACGCCGCGGGGCCGTAGCCCTGCAGCCCGAGGACCTTGAGCGCACCCCAGACGTGCCAGAGCCCGCTGGCGAGGAACGTGATCAGCACGTTGAGCGAGCCGTGCCGGCGGTTGCCGCCGAGCGGGATGTACACGTACGACCGCAGCCACACGCCGAACGACATGTGCCAGCGCCGCCAGAACTCGGCGACCGAGCGCGACCGCCACGGTCGGTCGAAGTTCTCCTGGACCTCGAAGCCGAGCGGCCGCGCCAGCGCGATGGCGATGTCGGTCCAGCCGGAGAACACGACGTAGAAGGTCGTGTACAGCTCGACGGGCCACAGCCAGAGCCGCGGGTGCGACACCGCCTGCCCGCCGGTCGCGAAGATCGTCTCGTTCGCCTGCGAGAGGTAGAAGGTCGCGACCAGGACCTTCGCGACGCCCCACGCGAAGCGGCCCGCCGAGCGCAGCACGAGCAGCCCGTAGGCGCCCAGCTCGTCCCACGTCCGGACGGCGGGGCCGCGCGTCGCGCGGGCCGCGACCTGCTCGGTGGTCTCGACCGGGCCGTTCACGAAGGTCGGGAAGAACAGCGTCGCCAGCAGGAACTCGCGCAGCGTGCGGTGCGGCGCGCCGCGGGAGCGGCGGTCGACGACGTAGGCGATGCAGCGCAGCCACCAGACGTTGGTCGCGAACGACCAGAACTCGCGCATCGAGCTGGTGTTGCCGGTGAACGTGTCCTCGGGCAGCAGCGCCGGGTACGACGCGAGCGCCAGCAGCAGGACCCACGACAGCACGAGCCCCGGCGTGCCCGGCACGCGCTCGACGGCGGCGTGCAGCACGACGGAGTAGAGCACCGCGAGGAGCGCGAGCCACGGCGAGCCCAGGAGCGCGAGGCTCGCCCCGCACAGCGCCACCAGCAACCACTCGCGCCCGACGCGCGGCAGCGGCGCGCCGGCGATGCCGATCGCGGCGAGCAGCGCACCGTAGAGCGCGTAGTGCGCGAACAGGCTGTGCCGCGCCTCCCAGCTGCCCAGCTGGAAGTCGGCGAGCTCCGCCGCGAGCTTCGGGCCGATCTCCGCGAAGCTCACAGGCGGTGTCCGCGCACCACGTGCGCGGGCCAGAGCTGGCTCGCGCCGAGGGTGTCCCAGATCCTGTGGCTCGCCATGAAGTGCGCGTCGCGTCCCCAGCGCGGCTGCCCGGGCAGGCAGAGCTCGCTCGGGCCGGGCTTGGTCGCCGCGAGGTCCGTGAACACCGGACCGAGGTCGACGCACGGGGCGATGCCCTCGAGCGCGCCGCACAGGCTCGCCCCGGACGGTGCCGGGGTGAGCGGACAGCGTGGGGCGATCGCGATCGCGAAGCCGGCGCCGGCGGCTCGGCTGGTGTCGGCGATCTGCTGCACGAGCTCCAGGAGCCTGGCATGCGCGCGCGCTCTCTCGGCCTCGCCCGAGATCGGCTCGGGCTCGTCGAGGCGGATCGGCCGAGCCGGCGTCGCGTTCGGACGGCCCGCGAGCCAGCGCGCGCTCGCCGACAGCGCGAGCAGCCCGCTCGCGGGCGGGATGTCGGCGGCGAGCGCCTGCGCGGCGGGCGGGATGTCGGCGGCGCGCTGCTGCGCGGCGGGCGGATCGAGCGTCGCGGCGACGTCGCTGTCGGGGTCGAGCAGCAGGACGACCACGTCGGGTGCGTACCGGATGCCGCGCTTCTCGAGGAAGCGCAGAGACTCCGCGGGACCGTAGCCGGGGATCAATCCGTTGATCGCCGCGACGCGTGCGCCACGTGTGCGGTCGGTGAGGTGGGCGAGGCGGACCGACAGGCGGTCGGCGCGCGCGATCCCGACGCCGTCGGCGACCTCGTCGCCGAGCAGAAGGACGCGCACCTCGCCCCGAGGCTTCGCGTACGGCCACGGCTGGTCGTGCAGCCCCTGCGCGTTGATCGAGACCGGCGCGGTCCACGTGCGCCGCGTGCCGGGCGGCGCGCAGGGATCCACCGTGACGGTCAGCTCCGGCGTGAACGTCCAGCCGACCTCGTCGTCGGGCGAGAGCAGGACGTCGTCGCGTCCGACGCAGACTCTCGGGCCCTCGATGCGGGCGATCACCTCCACGAGCAGCAGCGCCAGCGCGATGCCACACGCGGCGACGATCCGGCGCGGCGCGGCACGACGCGGGCCGATGATGCCGGCGCGCGTGGCGGGCTCGGATCGCTGCATGGTGACGCGCAGAGTAGGGGGCCGGGGCCGCGTCTCGCAAGCGCACCGCTCCCTGCAAGCGCACTGCTCGTGTGCGGCTCCCCGCGCACGGCGTCTTGCGCGTCACAGGGGTGCCGCCTACAACGCCACAGCGGCGCCGGGGCCGCGCTCGCTCCCATGGATGACGGCCGGCTGTCGCGCCACGAACGGATCGCCTTCACCGCGATCGTGCTGGTCGCGGCCGTCCTGCGGTTCTGGGCGCTCGATCTCGGCCTGCCGCACCTGATGACGCGCCCCGACGAGGAGGTGATCCTCTTCCAGGCGGGCGCGCCCGCCAGGGGCACGTTCGACCTCGAGTACGGCATCTACCCGAGCGCGTACATCTACCTGACGTGGCTCTGGGGCGAGGTCGGCCTGCGCGCGCTCCGCCTGTTCGGACTCTTTCCGTCGGGCGACTACACGACGCTGCTGCTGCGCCATCCGGCGCAGATGCTGCTCCTCGACCGTGCGCTGTCGGCGGTGGCGGGCGTCCTGACGGTCGCGCTGCTGGTGGTGTTCGCGCGGCGCAACCTCGGGCGTTGCGTCGCACTCTTGGCGGGCGCGCTGCTGGCGACGGACTTCCTCCACGCGCGCGACAGCCACGCGGCCAAGCCCGATGTGCTGATGAGCCTCGGCGTCGTCGCGGCGATCGGGCTCATGGCGCCGCTCGCGCGGCGCGCGACGTGGCAGCGCGGCGCGCTGGTCGGTGCGGTGATCGGGCTCGCGATGGGCATGAAGTACCCGGCGGTGCTTCTGCTCCTGCCGGCGTGGGTCGCGGCGGTGATGGGCTCGTCCGCGCGCGGTTGGCGGCGCCTGTTGCCGGGCTCGGCGATCGCGGCGGGCCTCGCGGCGGCGGCGAGCTTTCTCGCGACGTCGCCCGACCTGTTCTTCAACCCCGCGACGCGCAACAAGGTGCTGAGCATCGTCGTGCTGGTCTTCCCGCAGGCCTTCCCGCACGTGACCGACACCGGCGGCGTGCCGCAGGGTGCGGTCGACATCCCGACCGCACCGAGCTTCTGGGCGGGCTACGCGTACCACGTGGGCTTCTCGCTCCGGTACGGCATGGGCCTGCTGCCGACGCTTCTCGCACCGGCAGCACTGGTCTGGGGGCTCGTGTCGCGGCAGCCGCTCGCGGTGCTGTCGACGGTGTGCGCCGTGTCGTACTTCCTGGTGATCGGCGCCTCGCCGGCGCTGCTCGCGCGCTACATGACGCCGATCGTGCCGCTGCTGCTGCTCCTGATCGCCGGCATGACGGTCGCGGCGTCGCGGCTCGTCGCGTCCGCGCGAGCGCGCCGCATGCTCCTCTGCGTCGTGACGCTCGCGCTCGCCGCGGAGCCGCTCGCGAGCAGCGTCGCGCACGACGTGATCGCGTCGCGCACCGACACGCGGGTGCAGGCGAGCGAGTGGCTGATGCAGAACCTGCCGCGCGGCACGCGCGTCGCGATGGTCGGCACCGAGTTCTGGGGCTACGGCGAGCCCGCGGCGCCGCCCGGCATCGAGATCGTGCGCAGCCGGCTCGACGCGACGTCGCTCGATGCGACCGGTGCCAGGTGGATGGTGTCGCACGACCACCCCCTGTTCTCCTCGCGCGTCGAGCCGCAGGCGCTCGCGGCGATGGCGGCGCGGCTGCGGCTCGTCGCGGAGTTCGACCCGTTCACCGGTGCACGCGAGGACGCCGTCTTCGAGCCGGCCGACGCGTACTACATCCCGACCTACGGCTTCGGCGCCGTATCGCGGCCCGGGCCGCACGTCCGCATCTACGAGCTGCTGCCCGCTCCGCCGGGCTGAGCTGCGGCGTCGCGCGGGGCACCGCCGGCCGGGGGCGCGACGCCGGCGCGCGGCACGCGCAGCTCGATCGTGCGGCTCGCCACCGCGAGCGGCGTGTCGAGGCCCTCCTGCTGCAGGATCACGTCGAGGCGCCATGGCCCGGGCTCGCCGAGCGGGGGAGTCACCAGCGCGGTGGCGTCGACGGTCGTACCGGGCGGTACGTCGTCGAGCAGGCGGGACGTTGCTCCCGGCGGGCCGCTCCGTCCCGACGGGGACGTCCAGCGGTAGCCGAGCGTGACCAGCCCTTCGGCGCGCACGCCGAGCGCCGGCCAAACGCACGCGCTCGCGTTGCCGACGCGCACGCCGATGCGCCGCGGCGTCGGGATCGGCACCATGCGCTCGGGCGCGTCGGTGATCGCGAGCGCCGCTGTCCGGCAGGCGGCGGCGAGCGGCGCCGTGCTGGCGCCCTGCAGCGTGGTGGCCGCGGGCGCCCGGCCACGCGCGACGACCTCGGTGCGCAACTCGCCCGCCGCGTCGCCCGCGACGCGGTAGACGTCGGTGTCGCCGAAGCGCTGCGCCAGGGTCAAGCCGGGGAGATCGGTCTGCGGCCAGCGCGCGACGTCGTCCGCGACCAGCTGGTCGCGGTGCACGACGACCCACTCGAGCGCCGAGACCTGCCGCAGGAGGGCGAGCGCGCGCGGCGCTGGCAGCTCGCGGATCGCCGCCGCGAGCAGCTGTGCCGCGTGCGGCGGATAGGCGGTCCAGCCGTTCACCAGGGGCTTCCAGTGGATCGTGCTGGCGACCATGTACCTGCCGCTGCGCGCGTTGCCGACCACGTCGTCACCGCCCGCGGTTCCGGGCACCTCCAGCACGCTGCCGTCGCCCGGCTGGCGTGCGAGCCACGTGTAGACCGGGGCCGCCGCGTCGCCGAGCCCGGCCGCGACCACCTGCACGGGGCGCGGTGCCGCGTCGAGCACGCAGACGAGCGCGAGCGCGCCAGCGAGCGCCAGCGACGCCCGCGCACCGAGCCGGCGTGTCCAGCGCGCGACCGCGAAGCCGGAGAGTGCGGCGAGTGCCGCCGCGACGACGATCGCGAAGCGGATCGGCACGCGGATCGACGAGAAGCCCGGCACCAGCTCGTAGAGCGCCCGATACGGCAGCGGGATCGCGATCCCGGCGACGTCGAGCGACGGACCGGCCGAGAGCACGACGGCGGTGAGCGCCACGCACCACAGCGCGCGCTCGACGTCCGAGGTCGCGGCGCGCCCGCGCGCGGCAGCGCCGCGCAGGCGCTGTCGCGCACGAGCGCCGAGATCGAGCAGCACGAGCGCCACCGGCACGGTGCCCGCGCGCTCGAGGAAGCCACGCGACGCGTACTCCCACGGCGCCCACGAGACCCACTGGATCAGCGAGGGGTCGTGGCGCGGGATCATGCCCTCGGCGCGCGCACGCAGGTAGGGCAGGGCGGCGGGCAGCAGCGCGACCACGCCGCCGGCGAGCGCGGCGAGCAGCCCGCCCGCCGCGGTGCCGCGGCGCTCGCGCAGCGCCGCGAGACGCACCAGCGCGTACACCGGCACGACGATCAGGGTGAAGAAGCCGACGTACACGCAGCTCAGCGCCTGCAGGCCGATCGCGAGCGCAAGCGCTGCGAGCCAGCCGACGCGTCGCCGCTCCAGCCACAGGTCGACGCTCAGCAGCGCCAGCGGCAGAAACTGGATGCCGAGATACTGCGGCTGCGGGATCGTGCTCGCGCGGAAGAAGGTGAAGGTGTAGGCGGCGCCAGCGAGGAACGCGGCCGAGGAGTCTCGCGTGTGGTGGCGTACGTAGAGGAACATCGCCACCCCGGACAGCACGAAGCACTCGAAGGTGTACGTCTTGAGGAGCACGAGCGCGCTGTCGCTGAGCGCGAGCGCGGCTGCGGTCACCGGCAGGTGCGCGAGCATGTTCTCCGAGCCGGCGATCGTGTTGGCGGCCGGGTGGAAGATGTTGCCGTCGTAGATGCGCGACGGATCGGTGAGCGCTGCGTGCGCGATCCACGCGAGGATCCAGACGTTCAGGTGGAGATCGGCGTCGATCATGCTGCCGATCGCACCCGGCGCGTGTGGCAGCAGATCGTGCCCGAGGAACCACGGCCGGAGCACGAACGGCGTGGCGAGCGCGTACAGCAGCGCCGCCACGAGCGCCGGGGCGATGCCGCCGTCGCTGCGCGCTTCCGCGGCGGCGGGCGCGCCGGTCCCGTGCGCGCCGCCCGCGGGCGACGCGGTCACGGCAGCTCCGTCGCGCGGAGCCACGATCCGGACTGCAGGGTGAGCGCTGCCGGGCTGCGCCGTCCCTGCGCCCAGAGAAGCGTGAACGGGCCCGCATCGCCGGTCGTGAGGGTGCCCGAGAGCGACACCGCCGCGTCGCCGACAGGCAGCGCCAGCGTCGCCGGCAAGCCGTTCAGGAGAACGCTCGTGCCGTCGCCGCTCGCCCGCGCGACGACGCTCGCCGTGGCGCCGGCGGGTGCGCCGAGGTCGAGCGCGAGTCCGGTGCGCGCGTCGGCCTCGCGCACGCGCAGGAAGCCCTCGACCGCGTAGGTGCGCTGCGCGGCGAGCGCCAGGGTGAGGGCGGTCTCGGGCGCCGGCGCGTCGCTCTCCGCGCGGACGACGTCCGCGTGCAGGTGTGCCACCCGGCTGGCGCCCGCCGCGTGCAGGGCGTCGGCGAGCGATGGTGCGTCTCCCGCCCCGATCCCGATGTTGCCCGAGATGTGCGTCTCGGCGAGCACCTTGGCCGACGAGAAGCCGATGAGCCCGGCGCCGGTGGCGCCGAAGTTGTTGTTGGCGATCAGCACCGAGCGCCAGGTCTGCGGCGTCCCGATCAGGCGGATTCCGGTCGGGCGCGCGGCTCCCGCGCCGGCGAGCGCGGCGTACGGGCCGCACGTGTTGCCGGAGATCGTCACGCCGGCGAAGCCGCCGCCGCGGTCCTCGATCTCGATGCAGGCGAGGTCGCTCCGCGGCCCGGACTTCTTGCCAATCTGGTTGTCGGCGACGACGATCCCGCCGTTCGGTCGGCCGCCGCGCGGGTTCACCAGTCGGATGGCGCTCGACGGCCCTTCGCCGGTCGAGCCGATCACGACGTTGCCCTGCACGAGCAGGTTGGTCGCGTTCTCGATGCGGATCTCGCCGGTGACGATCAGGCTCGCCAGGTGGTCGTGGTCGAAGACGCCGAAGTCGGCGCAGCGCCCGCCGCAGGCGCCGCAGCCGCCGTCGTCGTCGCACGCCGCACCGTCGCAGGTGCCGCCGCCGCAGCGGCCGCGTGCGTCGAGGAAGACGCCCTGTGCCGCGTAGTTCGCGTCGAGGTACAGCCCGGCCATGTTGGCGCCCGCGCCGGCGATCGCGTGAACGGCCGGCGCGCTCGAGCTCGGATTCATGGTGAGCTGGTTGCCGACGATCACCTGGTTGCCGATCGTGTCGTGGATCGACAGGACGGCACCGGCGCCCTCGCCGCTCGTCCCGAGCTGGTTGCCGGTCCAGACCGAGTTCAGCGACGCGTTGTCGACCGCGTTGTCGAAGCAGCGTACGAGCGTGTTGCCGTTCGCCGTCACACCGCCCGGACGGCGGACCTCGAGGCAGTCGCCGCCGCAGCCCTCGACCCAGTTGCCGAGTACCTGCGTGTTGAACCCGATGAAGCCGCCCGGTGTGACGGTGAGGCAGGTGTCGCGCCGCTCGGGCGAGCCCGAGCCGAAGATCGCGTTGTCGGCGATGACGCAGGGACCGCTCGCGAGCGTGCAGTCGAGGCGCACCAGGGACAGCGGATCCCCCTTGCCGGGCGGAGTGCCGCGCACGGTGTTGCCCCGGAATTCCCAGCGGGCGCCGCCGCGTTCCGCTCCGCTCGACTCCCAGGCGGTGGCGGCGACGCCGTTCAGGTCGAAGTCGCAGCCGCGGACGCTCCAGTCGTCGAGCGTGGCGCTCGTACGGAACAGGGCGCGCACGCCGGGAAGCGCCACGAAGCCGCCGCCGCTCTCGCAGCGCAGCGACACGCGGCTCCGCGGCTCGACGCCGTCGCCGCCGATCGCGCAGCGGACGCCGGACGGCACGACGATGGCGCCGCCGCTCTGCCCGAGGCTCTCGTACGCGCGGCGCAGCGCCGGTGCGTCGTCGGTGCGCCCGTC
>Ga0172363_10005444_pt1 | contig 10300 bp, 9 predicted proteins | sample LakKivs2_kivu2a2_FD_114541 | JGI IMG/M metagenome (GOLD analysis project Ga0172363, IMG submission 114541) | Sediment microbial communities from Lake Kivu, Rwanda - Sediment s2_kivu2a2 | ecosystem: Environmental > Aquatic > Freshwater > Lake > Sediment | place: Rwanda: Western Province, Lake... | reverse complement strand
CCCGCCCCCACGGCCACAGTTCCTGCCCCTCAGATTGTCCGTCTGTCCCTGTGGCCGCCTGTCCTGCCCACACCGGCACAGATGACCAGGCCAGAGGGACAGGCCGACGGGCAGGAACGTCCCATTACAGCCACCCTTCGGCCCACTCCAACCGCTCCTGTGGCTATGCCATCGCCGACGACGACCTCTCCTGCTATCCCCATTCCACTGCCCACAGTCACTCCACTCCCCATGGGGCCACCGACGGCAACGTCCCTCATCACGCCCACCCTCACTGCCACCTCCACTCCCACGCCCTTTCCAGACATAACCCCGACCGCGCTTCTCACTTCTGTGGCCCAGGCCGTGATCCTGGAGGGGTTCACACACGAGTATCAAACCTGGAACAACTGCGGCCCGGCCACCCTGGCCATGGCCCTCGGCTATTATGGGTGGCAGCGGACACAAGCCGACGTGGCTCCGACGCTCAAGCCGGACCCGGACGATAAGAATGTCAGCCTGGAGGAGATGGCTGCCTATGCTCGCTCCCTGGGACTGGGGGCCCTGGTGCGGGTTAACGGGGACCTGGCCCGACTGAAGCTCCTTCTCAGCAATGGCTTTCCGGTGATCATCGAGACCTGGTTCATCCCCAAGCCGGGCGATGAGATGGGGCACTACCGCCTCCTCATCGGCTATGATGAGGGGGCGGGCCACTTCATCTCCTGCGACGCCTACGAGGGCCCTCGAACACGCCTGCCTTACGAGCCTTTCGACCAGTTGTGGAAGGTCTTCAACCGCCTCTACCTGGTGGTATACCCCCTGGAGCGAGCTGAGGCCATTGCCACCATCATCGGCCCTGACCTGGATGATGAGGCCATGTACCAGGCCGCCCTGGCACGAGTTCAGGCCGAGGCCGCTGCCAATCCGGAGGATCGTTTCGCCTGGTTCAACGTGGGCAGCAACCTGACCGGACTGGGGCGCTACGCCGAGGCCACTGCCGTTTATGACCGGGCCAGGGTGCTGGGCCTCCCCTGGCGCATGCTCTGGTACCAGTTCGGCCCCTTTGAGGCCTACTACCGGGCCGGCCGCTACGATGAGGTCTTGGCCCTGGCCGAGGCCAATCTCAGGACCGCGCGCGACCTGGAGGAGTCCCACACCTATCGTGGCCTGGCCCTCCAGGCCCTGGGGCAATTGGAGGCGGCGCGAAAGGCCTATCAGAGGGCGCTGGGGTGCAACCCCCTCTTCGCTCCGGCGGCCGAGGCCCTGGCCGCATTAGAGCACCCCCCTTGATATCGCACGGGAGGTGAACTCTGATGGTCGTCCAAAGGGGAAAGGTTGTCCGCTCGACGGGGATTGTCATGGCCGGCTTCGTGGCCAGCAAGGTGCTAGGGCTGGTCCGAGAGATGGTGATCGCCAGGGCCTTCGGCACCAGCGGTGAACTGGACGCCTATTATGCCGCCTTTAACCTGCCCGACCTCCTCTTCGCCCTGATCCCCGGCGGGGCCTTGGCCTCGGTGTTCATCCCCGTCCTGGCCGGCTATCTAACCCAGGAGGATCAGCCCGGCGCCTGGCGGTTGTCCAGTGGGATCCTCAATGGGGTCTTCGCCATCGTCGCGCTGCTGGGCCTGGCTGTGGGCCTGGCCGCGCCGATCCTGGTCCAACGAGTCCTCGCCCCTGGCTTCTCTGCCTCACAGCAGGCTCTGACGGTGGATCTGATGCGGTTGGTGCTGCTCTCCACCCTCATCTTCGCCCTGAGCGGGGTGGTGATGGGCATCCTTCACGCCCATCAGCACTTCCTGCTGCCGGCGGTGGCCCCTTTGCTCTACAACCTGGGGATCATCGGCGGGGCCCTCTTTCTGTCATCCTCCATCGGGGTGTATGGCCTGGCGGTGGGCGTGGTCGTCGGGGCAGCCATGCACCTGACGGTCCAGATCCCGGCCCTGATCCAGCATGGAGCGCGCTGGTCGCCCACCCTGGGGCTGGCCAATCCTGGGCTGCACCGGGTGGTGTGGCTGATGGGGCCCCGGGTGCTGACCCTGGGCGTCGTCCGGCTGAACTTTCTTGTCATGACCAACCTGGCCTCCCGCTTGGGGGAGGGGAGTGTCTCAGCCCTGAACTACGCCTGGTTGGCGATGCAGTTGCCGCAGAGCATCCTGGGCACCGCCATCGCTATCGCCCTCTTCCCCACCCTGTCCGAGTTGGCCGCCCAGGGCGAGCGGGATAGCCTGCGCTCGACCCTCTCGGCTGCACTGCGGGCCATCCTGATGCTGACCATCCCAGCGGCGGTGGGACTCATCCTGCTGGGACGGCCCCTCATCCAATTCCTCTTCCAACGCGGCGCTTTCCAGGCCGCTTCCACACAGGCCGTCTGCTGGGCCCTCCAGTTCTACGCCCTGGGACTGGTGGGCCACTCGGCCCTGGAGGTTGTAGCCCGCGTCTTCTACGCCCAGCAGGACACGAAGACCCCACTGACCATTGCCACTGGGGCTATGCTGTCTCACCTGGTCCTGAGCCTGGGGTTGATGGGAGTTTTGAGCCACGGCGGTCTGGCCCTGGCTAACTCTGTCGCGGTCACTCTGGAGGTGTCGGGGCTATTGTGGATTGCCCACAAACGGCTGGCAGGGATTGAGGGGGACAGGATCATGGCATCGGCCCTGCGATTTACCTTGGCTGCAGCAGCCATGGGGGGAGCAGTGATCGCGCTCAGAGGTTGGGGACAGGGTGTCAATCCCCTGGCATTGGGCCTCGGGGGGAGCCTTTTGGGGAGCCTGGTCTATCTGGGGGCGGCTTTAGCCCTGGGCTGCGAAGAGATCAAAACGCTGGTGAGGATGGTGCGGCAAAGGGTAACGTGAAAACAACTTCGCCAACTATGGCCCACTCCGCCTGATCAGCATATCTATCTCCTGCGGCGAGAGGCCGTGAATCTTGATCTCCCCTTGCACGCCTATTACCTCATCGCGACTGGAGCGCGGCTGCACCCAGACGGTCAGGAGCACACCATCCTGCTGCGCTGTGACTTCCAGTTTCTCCACCCCTTTCCCTTCAGGTCAACACAATCAGCCGCACCAAAAGCCACTCCACCAGTTGGATGATCACCAGGGCCACCACGGGCGAGATATCCACTCCCCGCCAGATGGGCATGACCTGCCGGAGCGGGCGCAGGAGGGGCTCGGTCACCTGATAGAGGTATCGCACCAGTGGATTGTAGGGATCGGCGTGCACCCAGAAGATAAGCGCCCGGGCCAGGATGGCTAACTTCATCAGGTAGGCCAGGGCCTGGATGAGGTACACTACATAGACCATTTACTTCTTCCCTCCCAACCACTGTGATTTCTGGAAAGCGGCCCACACTGCTTCGGTGACCAAGGCCCGCAACCCTCTCTGCTCAAGGACCTGGAGCGCCTCGGCGGTGGTGCCCCCCGGCGTGGTGACCTGATTGCGCAGCGCGGCCGGGTGCTCTCCCCGCTCCCGGATCAGGGCCAGCGTGCCCCACATGGTCTGCCAGGCCAGCTTCTTGGCGATGGGCCAGGTGAAGCCCATGTACACCCCGGCGTCAACGAGGGCCTCCAGGAAGAGCAGAACGTAGGCCGGGCCGCTGCCCGACAAAGCAGTGGCCATGTCCAGGTATTTCTCCTCTGTCACGCAGACCTCCTCTCCCAGCGCCCCGAGGATCGCCTGGGCCTGCTCTCGCTGCGAGGGCGACACGGTCTCCGTCGCCATCCAGACCGCCATCCCCTCCCCCACCTGAGCGGGCGTGTTGGGCATGGCACGCACCACTGTCGGGTGGTCCAATCCTTCGGTGAGGGAAGCAATGGGAGCTCCGGCCACGATGGAGAGGACCAAAGCCCCGGCGGGGATCTTTCCCCGCAATTCGGCCAGCACCTGGGGAAGTGTCTGGGGTTTGATGGCCAGCACGACGATGTCCGCTCCGGCCACGGCTTGCACATTGTCCGTCGTGCCCTGCACCCCGTACAGCTCACGGAGCTGGGCCACCCGCTCGCGGTGCACATCGCTGACCGTGATGCTCTGCGGGGCGATCAGCCCCTGGGCCAGAAGCCCTGCGATCATCGCCCCGCCCATCACCCCCCCGCCAATGAAGGTGACTTTTTCAACTTCCAGTTTCCCCATTCACTCCTCCTCTCGTGGGCCAAAGATAGCCCGTCCCAGGCGCAGCAGGGTGGCCCCCTCCTCCACCGCCACCTCGAAGTCGTTGGTCATGCCCATGGAGAGCTCGTGCCAATCCGCCTCGAGAAACGCCTGAGCCAGCGCATCACGGATACCTCGCAGCCGGTGGAAGCAGGGGCGCGTGGCCTCCGCCTCCACCAAGGGGGCCATGGTCATCAGCCCCTGTACCCTCACCCCCCGCAATGTCAGAATCCGCTCTACCGCCGAGAGAAAATCGGCCCACTGCGCTGAGTCCTCCGGCCAACGGTGGAGGCGGAAGCCGTACTTCTGCTCTTGCCGGAGGTATTCACCTCCAGCAGGATGGGCATGGGCTCCCGTCCCTCCCGCTGGCCCAGCCGGTCTATCCGCTCTGCCAGGCGGAGGGAGTCCACGGAGTGGATGAGGTCAAAAAGCCGCAGCGCGTCACCCGCCTTCCGACGCTGCAGGTGGCCCACCATGTGCCAGGTGGGTCCCTTCTGGCCCGCCAGCCAGTCCCTGAATGCGGGCCGCTTCTCTGCCGCCTTCTCCACCTGGTTCTCCCCAAAGTGGCGGAGGCCCAGCTCATAGGCCGCCTGGATGTATTCCAGGCCGAACAGCTTGGTTATCGCCACCACTGTTACCTCGCCCGGATCGCGGCCCGAGCGCGCTGCGGCGTCGGCGATGTGCTCTCCCACCGAGGCCAGATTCGCCCTGATCTGTTTCTTCAGTTCCATCACCCTTCCCTCAATCCTATCACCGTCGCGAAGCGGCCTGTCCGCCCTCTCTCGGCGCGGTGTGAAAAGAACTCCTCCACATGGCAGGCAGTGCAGCACTCAGCCACTGCGATGGAGCGCACCCCGGCGGCCTCCAGTTGCCGCCGGTTGGCACTCCGAAGGTCGAAGTAGGGCACGCCATCCTGCCAGCGGATCAGATCGGGCCATTGGGGAAATTGCACCTGGACCCGATCCACCAGCTCCTGCCCTATCCGGTAACAGCAGGACCCGATGGCCGGGCCGATCCCCGCGATCAACTCCTCCGGCTGAGAGCTGAAGGCGGCCTGCATAGCCCTTACCATTTGACTGGCGATGCCCGCCAAAGTCCCTTGCCAGCCAGCGTGGGCCAATCCCACCGCTGGACGATGGGGGTCGAAAAGGAGCAGGGGCACGCAGTCGGCGAAGCGGAGCATGAGGACCACACCCGCTACATCGGTGATCAGTCCATCAGTGGCAGGGAAAATCGCTCCCCGGTCCCCTGGCTTCACCCGCGCCACCTGTGCCCCATGCACCTGCTGAGCAGTGGTGATCGCCTCCCGCGGGATGCCCAGAGCCCGACAGATGCGATGGTGATTGGCCTCCACCGCTTGCGGCTCATCGCCGACCGTGTATCCCACGTTGAGGCCTCTCCATAGACCCCGGCTCACACCGCCCTGCCGTGTGAACACGCCCTGGATGAAGATCCCCTCTTCCGCTTCCTCCGCAGGGAGGGTCAGGCAGTAATATCGCAGGCCCTTCCGCTCCTCGATTCGCCATCCATTTCCCCTGAGCATGATGCCAAGTGTAGCATAAACGGAAAGGGGAGGCAAACTGTGTTGGAGCCAACAAGCAAGGGGTGGGCCTCTGTGCCCACCCTCTGTGCTTATGAGATATTATACCACAGATGCATCGTAGTACAACCTTAGTCGCTTGGCGAATCAGCTCGCAGCTCTGATCCAACGCCTTGCCTTATCCTCCAATTGTGGTAGAATCACATCAGGTCAACCCCGACACCTTGGGAGGAGAGCAGCATGGGAGAGAAGATTCTGGTCTGCGTGGCCTGGCCCTACGCCTCGGGATCGCGTCACCTGGGCCATGCCGCCTTTGGCGTGCCCAGTGACGTGTTCGCCCGCTACCAACGCCTGCGGGGCAACGATGTGCTTATGGTCTCCGGCACCGATGAGCACGGCACACCCATCACCGTGCGCGCCGAGCAGGAGAGCAAGAGCCCCCAGGAGCTGGTGGACTACTACAGCCAGGAGATCGCCGACAACCTGCGTGCCCTGGGCTGGAGCTACAATATCTTCACCCGAACCACCACTGCCAATCACTACGCCATAGTGCAGGATCTCTTCAAGCGCCTGCTGGATCGAGGCTACATCTTTACTGACATCATGGAGGGGACCTACTGCGAGCAGGAGCAGCGGTTCCTGCCGGATCGGTACGTGGAAGGCACTTGTCCCCACTGTGGGTACGACGAGGCCCGAGGCGATCAGTGTGACCAGTGTGGACGCCAACTGGACCCCATAGACCTCATCCAGCCCCGCTGTCGCATCTGCGGCAATCCTCCCCAGTTCCGGGAGACGGAACACCTTTTCTTCAACCTTCCCGCCTTTGCCGACAGGCTGAAGGCCTGGGCGGAGAAGCAGGCCCACTGGCGGCCCAATGTGCGCCACTTTACCCTGGGCCTCCTCCAGGAAGGACTCCAGCCACGGGCTATCACCCGTGATATCGAATGGGGTGTGCCCATCCCTGTTGAGGGATTCGAGGACAAGCGCATCTACGTCTGGTTCGACGCTGTCATTGGGTATCTGTCGGCCTCCATCGAATGGGCCAAGTACATCGCCGGCGATCCGGACAAGTGGCAGGAATGGTGGAGGAATCCAGAGGCCCGTCATTACTACTTCATGGGCAAGGACAACATCGTCTTCCACTCCATCATCTGGCCCTCCATGCTGATGGGTGCCTACAGTGACCTGGAGTTGCCCTACGACATTGTGGCCAGCGAGTTTCTCACCATGGAGGGCAAACAATTCTCCACCAGCCGAGGAATCGCCGTGTGGCTGCCCGATTATCTGTCCCGCTACGATCCCGATCCCCTGCGCTACTACCTCATCGCCAGCGGCCCCGAGACAGCGGACACCGACTTCACTTGGGCCACCTTCGTGCGCCGCAATAATGATGAATTAGTAGCCACCTGGGGCAACCTGGTCCACCGGGTGCTGACCTTCACCTATCGCCGCTTCAACCAACAGGTGCCGGTTCCGGGTGGACTGGACGAGCGCGACCAGGAACTGCTGGCCCACCTCGAGGGGGCCTTCGGGTCCATCGGCCAGCGAATCAACCGCTGTCAGTTCCGCGATGCGCTGGGCGAGGTGATGGCCCTGGCCCGGGAGGTCAACCGCTACCTGGAGGAGAAGGGGCCCTGGTTCCAGATCAGAGAGGACCGCCAAAGGGCGGCCACTACCTTGTACGTGGCCCTGCGCGCCATAGATTCGCTGAAAGTGCTCTTCGCACCCTTCCTGCCCTTCTCCAGCCAGCGACTGCACGAATACTTGGGATACGAGGGCTACATCGCTGGCCCGCTCTTCTTCCGCCGGGTGGCCGAGGAGGAGGGAAAGGAGCACCAGGTGTTGACCTCCCAGCCGGAGACCTGGATAGGAAGGTGGACGCCCAGCGAGTTGCTACCAGGGCAGACCCTGGGCAAACCACAGCCCCTCTTCAGGAAGCTGGAGGAGTCCATCGTGGAGGAGGAGCTGGCGCGCATGGGGCGCGCTGGCTGACCCTGTGATGTAGGGAGGGGGCTCTAACCATCAGCGTCCAGGGTTAGGGCCTTTTTGTTGAAGGGATGGACCATGCCGATCCACATTCTGTCGCCGGAGGTTGCGGCCAAGATCGCCGCTGGGGAGGTGGTGGAACGGCCCGCATCGGTCGTCAAAGAGCTAGTGGAGAATGGGCTCGACGCGGGAGCCCATTCCATCCACATTGAGACTGCCGACGGAGGGCGGCGGCTGATCCGCGTCCTGGACGACGGCTGTGGCATACCTGCCGCCGAGGTGGAACTGGCCTTCGCCCGCTACTCCACCAGTAAGCTGGCCAGGGCTGCGGACCTGGAGTGCATCTACACCCTGGGCTTCCGAGGCGAGGCGCTGGCCTCCATCGCCGCCGTCAGCCAGGTGACCCTGATCAGCCGGACCTCGGACGAGGAACTGGGGGCCCTGATCCATCTGGAGGGGGGGAAGGTCGTCCACCGGGAGGGACGGGGCCACCCCCAGGGCACGGCCGTCACCGTTGAAAACCTTTTCTACAATACTCCCGCCCGACGCAAATTCCTGCGCGCTTCCTCCACAGAGCGACGGCACATTACCACGGTGGTGGCGCGCTATGCCATGGCCTACCCCGAGGTGCGCTTCACCTTAATCCATGATGGACGGCTGGCCCTTCAGACCACAGGCCGGGGTGATCTGCGGGAGGTGTGCATTCAGGCCTACGGCCTGGAGGTAGCCCGCGAGCTCCTGCCTTTGAAAAGAGAAGAGGGAGAGGAGCCGATCCGGGTCAGCGGGCTCATCAGTCCCCCGGCCATCCACCGTGCCAACCGCGATCAACTCACCTTCTTCGTCAACCGCCGCTGGGTACAGGACCGGATGTTGGCCTTCGCTGTGGAGGAGGCCTACCACACCCTGCTGCCCCCGGGGCAGCACCCCATTGCCGTTGTAGAGCTCACCCTGGACCCGGTCCAGGTGGACGTCAATGTTCATCCCGCCAAGAGTGAGGTGCGATTCCGCGATTCCAGCGCCGTGTTCCGTGCCATGCAACGGAGGGTGCGTTCCACTCTGGTAAGGGAAACTCCCATTCCCACGATGAGGCTGACGCCGCAGGTGGAATTCCATCGTTGGGAGGCCATCCGGGGTGTTGAGCCAGCCGGTGTGCGACAGCTCCCCCTGGGCATCGAGCGCTCCGAAGGGGCCGCAGAACAGCGAAGACTTCCTCCCCTGCGGGTGATAGGCCAGGTGAGTCAAGCCTACATCATCGCCGAGGGGCCGGGGGGGATGTACCTCATTGACCAACACGCGGCCCACGAGCGGGTGCTGTACGAGCAGCTCCGCGATCAGCAGAGGGGCTTGGGCGTGGTGGCGCAGGGGTTGCTCTCGCCCCAGGCGGTGGAGCTGACAGCGGAACAGAAAGCCATACTGGAGGAATACGGCGACCAACTGGGCAGACTGGGGTTCGAGCTGGAGCCCTTTGGAGGGCAGACGGTGCTGATCCGGGCCCTGCCAGCCCTCCTTCAAAAAAGCGACCCGGCTCACCTCCTGGCCAGAGTTCTGGACGATCTGGCTGCCGAATCGGAGCCTCTGGCCGGAGAGGGGGAGGTCCGGCTGATGGCCACTGTTTGCAAGCAGGCGGCAATCAAGATGGGGCAGACACTCTCTCTGGAGGAGATGCGGGAGTTGATCCGTCAGTTGGAGCAGGTGGAGATGCCCCGCACCTGTCCTCATGGTCGGCCAACTATGATCCATCTCAGCCAGGCCCAGTTGGAACGGGAGTTTGGTCGGAGATAGCGGTTACTTCCCCAATTGGATCTAGCTGACCAACTAGACTTGAGCATTGGGCAAAATTCAGGTATTAGTAACACAGTTGCCCCAGAAGCTGTGTTCTCCATTCCTTCACTGGTAGCGTGTGGGAGTAGTCATTGAAGATAGAGACATGCTGAAGGGTCTCAGGCGGACGGCAGCTATGGTGGCTGTGACTGCTACTCTTTCGACCCTGTTCATCCAGTTCAAAGGACCATCCATGGCTCCCGGTTGGTCAACGGGTGTCCTCGCCGGGGACTGGACCCAGTCATCGGAGGCTGACTTCGGGATGGGCATCCCGGAGTGGGTGGAGGTGATACCTCTGGGCGACGGTGCGCTGCGCCTGTCCCCTGCCTCCGTCCGGGGCCTCTTTACCTCAACCGTCGGCCTGGCTCCCTTCCCCTTTAACGCACTGGGAGTCTGCTGGCGGGCGCAGGTAGCGCCGGGGACGCACCTGGGAGTGGCCCTGCGCACCCGCACGCCTGATGGTCCCTGGTCAAACTGGCGGGCTGTCGCCGAAGTGGAGCGCGATGCGAAGGGGCGGTCCTGTGCCGTCGGCCCACTCTCCGCTCAGGCAGCCCGGGCCATGCAATATCGCCTCCTCTTTCAAGCCGAGACCCTGGGCGCGTCCCCCGTGCTGGAAGAGATCACCCTGATCGCCATTAACTCCACCGCCGGGCCCACCGCGACGGAGGCCCGCCGGTCCGCTCGCCCGCTGACCGGAGTGCTCCACCTGGGCCTCTCCCCGCCCGCCGTGATCCCCCGGGCCGGCTGGGGCGCGGATGAGAGCCTTCGATCCGACGACCAGGGACGTGAGATCTGGCCGCCGGAGTACCATCCGGTGCAGAAGATCAT
>Ga0172363_10005442_pt1 | contig 10301 bp, 8 predicted proteins | sample LakKivs2_kivu2a2_FD_114541 | JGI IMG/M metagenome (GOLD analysis project Ga0172363, IMG submission 114541) | Sediment microbial communities from Lake Kivu, Rwanda - Sediment s2_kivu2a2 | ecosystem: Environmental > Aquatic > Freshwater > Lake > Sediment | place: Rwanda: Western Province, Lake... | reverse complement strand
GGATGGGCTGCGCGGGATGACGGATGGCCCCACCGGCGATATGCTGGCCAACCCGCCGCTGCGGCTGATCCTGGCCGGCCGCGATGCCGTGGCTGTAGATACCATCGGCGCGCTGGTGATGGGGTACAACCCGCAGTCCATCCCCTACCTGGGCTGGGCCGCCGGAGCCGGCCTGGGCACGAACGACGTGGCACAGATCGCCGTGCGCGGGCAGAGGGTCAGCCAGGTCAGGCGGGATTTCCCCGTCCCCTACGGAGACCCATCCGCCCAACGGGCCGAAGCGACGCCACCCTCCGTCAGCATTGCCATACCAGAAGAGAGCGACGCCGTCGGGGAGGAAACCGAAGTGTGGGCAACCGCGACGGATGGCGACGCCGTCTCCAAAGTCGAGTTCTACGTGGGCAGCGAGCTGCAGGCCGTCGTCACCGCCCCACCCTACCAGGCCACGCTCGACCTGCGCGCGCACCACGGGCAGACCGTCACACTGCACGCGGTGGCCTACGACTTTGCGCTCAACGACGCTGAAGACCATCACACGGTCACAGTGGTGCCAACCTCCGGCACCGCCTCGTTCCAAACCACTACCCTGACCATCCCCACCTACCCGTACAGCCGCTGTCTACAGTCTGCGTCGGATGGCCCCTACACCTACCGCTGGCTCGATTGGGACTGCTACGGCAACCCCGTCCCCGTTCCCCAGGACTACACCTTGCTGGTGCTGGAAAACGACTATCTGCGCGTGACACTGCTCCCCGAACTGGGTGGGCGGGTCTACCAGATGATCTTCAAGCCGACCGGCCACAACGAGCTGTACCAGAACCCGGTCATCAAGCCTACGCATTGGGGAGCGCTGGCGTGGGACAAGAACTGGTGGCTGGCCGCCGGCGGCATCGAGTGGTGCCTGCCGGTGGACGAGCATGGATACGAGTGGGGGGAGCCGTGGGAGTATCAGGTCGTCACTTCGACGGCCGGCGTCACCGTCACGCTGCGCGACACGACCGCCACCGACCGCCTGCGCGCGGCCATCACGGTGCACCTGCCGGCCGACCGGGGCTATCTGGCGCTCACTCCACGTATCGAGAACCCTACCGGGAGTGACTTAGCCTACAAATATTGGACGAACGCGATGCTTGCCCCCGGCGCAGCCAACACCGTCGGCCCCGACCTGCGCTTCGTCTTCAACGCGGGCCAGGTGACCGTCCATTCCAGCGGCGACTTTGACACGAGGGACGTGCTGAACTGGCCGGTGCACGACGGGCGCGACTACTCCCGCCTGGGCAACTGGCGCCACTGGCTGAGCTTCTTCGAGCGGCCCCAGGCCGCGGCCGATTTCACCGGCGTCTACGACACCGCTGCAAACGAAGGCCTGGCGCGCGTCTTCCCCTCCAACGTGGCCCGGGGCAGCAAAGGGTTCGGACTCGGCTGGTCGGACCCGCTTGGCTGGGACGCCTGGACGGACGACGGCTCGACCTACGTCGAACTGCACGGCGGCGTCATGCCGACTTACTGGGAGGCGGCCAGCATTGCGGCCTACCAGGCGCTGGAGTGGACGGAGTACTGGGTTCCGGTCAGCGACATCGGCCACCTGAGCACCGCAACGGCCGAGGCGGCGCTGGGCGTGCGCGAAAGCCCCCGTCATTCCGAGCAAAGCGAGGAATCTCGAAGCGAGGAATCTCGCAGCGAGGAATCTCGCTCCACCATCGGCGTACACTCCACCGCGCCCCGTGCGGCTGGCACGAGCACGCTCTACGTCTGGGACCACGACACCTGCGCCGAACTGGGCCACTGGGTGCTGCCCGCCATCGGGCCGGACAAGCCCTTTACCGCGTCGATACCCACGGGGGGACGGGCGCAGGACAACACGGCCTTCGTCTACCTGGACAGCACAGGAGGGCTGCTCGCGGCACTCAACCCCCGGGACTGCCTGCCGCCCACCTCGTCGGTCGAGCCGCTGCCGCCGTGGGTGGAGACGACCCCCTTCACCATAACCTGGTCCGGGCAGGACGTCTGGTCGGGCATCGCCGCCTACGACATGCAGGTGCGCGACGGCTACGAGGGAGCCTGGAGCGACTGGCTGACCGGCACGACCGCCACTTCGGGCACGTTCACTGGCACGCACGGCCACACCTACTTCTTCCGCGCCCGCGCCCGCGACGGCTACGGCAACCTCGAGCCTTACGGCGACGAGGAATGGGGACAGGCTTTTACAACAGTGCTGGCCGAGCCTGCGCCGGTGCTGGTCACCTCGCGCAAGTATGCTACGCCCCGGCACTTTACTGCCAATCAGGCCGTCGCGTACACCGTCGTCATCAGCAACACCGGCAATCTCACGGCTGTCGCCGCGCTGACCGACGCGCCTCCGGCGGAGATGCTCGTGCTGACGGAGACGCTGGCGGCCACCTCCGGCCCCACGCCAGCCTACGACGGCGCAGCAATTCACTGGGCCGGGGCTATTGCGCCAGGCGGCGAAGTGCGCGTGACCTACGCGCTCTCCCCTACGGCTACAACGCCCTTCGGTGTGCCGTTGACCAACACGGCGGAGATCGCGGGAAGCGTGCTGGGGCCGATCACGCGCCGGGCAGCAGCCGTGCAGACGCATCTCGTGTGGCTGCCGCTCGTCATGCGGGCGTGGGGACCGTAGGAGAACAATATTAAGGAGACGTATGGACCGACGGCATCGCTTGTCACTGTGGCTGGCCCGACTCGTCGTCGGGATAGTGTTTCTCTTCAACGTGACCTGCGCGCTGGCGTTCGTGACCCAGCCGGACCGGTACGCGCCGGGCTTCGAGGTGAGCGGCGTGCCGGGGCGGGTGCTGGTGCGCGGGATCGGGATTCTCTTCCTGATGTGGAACGCCACCTACCCGCCCGTGCTGGTCCGGCCAGACCGGCAGCGCACCCTCTTTGCAGTGATCCTGGCCCAGCAGGCCATCGGGCTGGCAGGCGAGACCTGGATGTGGGCCACGTTACCGGCGGGCCACGCCGCGCTATGGGCCACTGGCCTGCGCTTTATCATCTTCGACGCGGCAGGACTGGTAGGGATGGGATTGGTCTTCTTGACAGGTTGATGAGATTACTGTAAGATTAGCATTGCAATGGACGAGCACGTAGAACCGGCCGGCGGGCCTCTTCAAACTGTCCGCACAGAAACGCTGCCAGAGGGTGCACTCTTCGTCGGCCCCGACGGCGTGCTATATCAGGTTGTGATGGCCGGGAGCGCCGGTTTTCGCAAAGCGGAACCATGGCCCTGGCTTTCTCAGGGCTGGGTTGATGCCGCCAAGAGACCTACAGCCGTGGCGTTAGTAAGCGGATCTCTTCTGGCACGCAACTACCCGGTGATGGCTGAAGGCAGACCACTGCCCACGATGAGCCGATCCGACTTCCTGAGCCCCGACGGTCAGCCAGGCCATTATACCTTCCCCGACGAACGGCTGGCCAGATTGGCGGCCCAACTGGATGAGACGTTGGCACGTCAATCGGGCCTGGCGGTACGCAAAGAAGGCGAACGTTACGTCCTGAGCGATGGGCAGCACACGTTCCGCGTTTACTACTACCAAACGGACAGTGTGGGGAGAACAGTAGATGTGGCCAGTTATCTGGCCGAGGAACACGTCGAAGCCCGGCCGTGCGAACAGGGCTCGTACTATTGGCGGTATGTACCCGGCTGGGAGGAAGCACTGAGTCCGCCGGAGCGGGCCACAGAACTCTCGCTGGAATCGGCGATCGAGGCCATGATCGCAGAGGTGGCTGCTACCGTCATTGCACAACCGGTGGGGGAACCAGAGAAGCTAGAGGAACCCAAGCGACAACCTGCTTCCCCTACGAAAAAAGAAACTCAGCCCAGGGCGCGTCCCAGGCGTAAATCCAAGGCATCGAAAAGAAGGAGAACTCCAGCAATGATTCTATCACTTGACATTGGATATGGTTATACCAAAGGCATTGGTCCCAATGGCTTGCGTTTCTCGTTTCCCAGTGTGATCGGGAACGTGGAAGACATTCGTTTTGCTACTGACCTGATCCGTGGTGAAGAGGAGCGGCCAGTCCAATACGGCAACCGGCGTTTCTTCTACGGCAAGCAGGCCATGCTCCAGAGCCGGATTCAGTCCGCCATCTTTGACCGCAGCCGGGTCCACGACGACACGTACAAAATGCTATTCGTAGCGGCACTGGTTGAGACAGCCAAGGTGGCGCCTGATGGCACACACGTCAAGGTAGTCACCGGGTTGCCGGTAGGATTCTTTGGCGACCAGGATGAAGTGGTCAAATTATTCGAAGGTACCCATCAGGTCACCACGGGCCACGCGCTCAAGTTCGTCGTCGAATCGGTATTTGTCGCGCCACAGCCCTTCGGCTCTCTGTTTCGCGAGTTACTGAATGAGCAGGGCAAGATCGTCGCCGGCGACGTGGAGAAAGGGCGAGTGGGCATCATTGACGTAGGAACCTATACGACCGACTTTGTTGTCTCGGACGAACTGCGCTACGTGCAGCGTCTGAGTGGATCTATCCCCGTGGGTTGGAGCGTGGTCACCACCCGGGTGCAGCAGGCAATCGGAGACTTGCTCAGGCTGGAACTGCTGCCTCACGAGGTGGACCGGGCAGTACAGGCAGGAGAGGTACGCCTGCGCGGCGAACCGGTGCCACTGGAGCCATTGATCGAGCCTGCCGTTGCCGATATTGAGGCGGCGGTCACCGCCCGCACCCGCGATCTGTGGGGCGAGGGCGCCCACCTGGATGCAATCCTGGTGAGCGGTGGGGGAGGGCCGTATCTGTACAAAGCCATTCACAGCGTGTACCCCCATGCGCGTCTCCTCGACAACGCCTTCTGGGCCAATGCCGAGGGACTCTATCGTTTCGGACAGCGGCCGGCGACCTTCGAGGAGTAGGAAGTAGATGGGGTTGAGCTTCCACCTGGATTTCAACCCGCTTGAAGCAGATCACCGTCGAGCTGCCGACTGGCTGGCAGCCCAAGCGGACCCGACTGAGGCCATAGTGCGGCTGATCGGTATCGCTAACGAGGGAGAGCGGCGACTGTTGCAGTGGGAGGAACTGGCCACGCTGCTGGCGAACGAGGTACGCCAGTTGCGCGCTCAACTGGCCGGCCTTCCACCAGAGACGGAGTCCAGACCAGAGGTGCATCCAGAGGTGCATGAGAATCCAGAGTCGGCTCGACGACTGGATTCGATATTCGGGTAACGGCTCAGTCGAGCGCCTGGTCCAGCAGCGCTTCCATCCGGCGGTACACCTCCTGCTGCGCCTCGCCGAGTTGCTGCACCAACTGGTCCAGACGCTCTCCCTCTTGCCTGGTCGCACTTAGAGCATCGCAGCGCGCCACCACTACCTCCACCAGCCGGCCAAGCTCATCGTCACCGATCTGGTGGAGCGCGTTGGTAGCCTGTGCCAACCCAGCCGCTCGCTCCTGCGCGAATTGTTCGCTCCCCTGGAGCGCAGCCGTGGTCAGCCTGGTCATGCTCAGGTCCAGCACCTCGAGGCTGGATAGCAGCCGTGCGCGATCCCACTGGCGGCGTTGCTCCTTCCGTTTTCTGATCACCTGTCGCCGCTTCCTCGCAATCACGGCCAGACAAATGACGATCGCCCCCAGTGCCAGCACCGCCGCGAAGGTCAACACGCCGGTGAGCAGACTACTGCCGATCACGATTCAAAATTCTCTAGCAGTTCCAGTACAACCCCCAAAACGGGCGCACTATCTACGTAGGTGTACCGGCCACCGGTATAATCCCCCTGTTGAATGACCTCGATGTCTTTTCCCGCTAAGAACTCGACCACCTCGTCAGTGTTCTTGACAATAAAGGCGATGTGGTGAACACCTTCGCCCTGCTCGTCGAGAAACTCCTGCCAGGTGCTCGGGTGGCCGATGGGCTCGATCAACTCGAGCGAGACCTGTCCCATCTCAAAGAATGCGAGCTTGGCCCGCGCCTTCGTTGGCTCTCCCCGATACTTCGTATGTGCGAACTCCGGCTCGTCCGTCACGACGATCGGAGGCTTGGGCACCCCAAAAATCCGGCTGTACGCCTCTGCCGAGCGTTCGACGTCCTGCACGATCAGCCCGACCTGACAGATGACGTTGGCTCCCAAACTGTGACTGGCCATACTCTATCCTCCCCTATCGGTATCTCTCATCGGAGTCCCGAACTTGTCCGGGCTTCTGGCACAAAACCCTCAACAAGTTGGGGACTCCTATTACAAAAAGAACATCCCGGCCAGCAGCCCCAACCCTGGGCTCAGCCGTCCCGCCGCCCCACCCATCACGACGTATAGCGCCTGCAACAGCCCCAGCGTCAGCGCGCGGGCCAGCGGCATCTCGAAGAGATGCCGGGCCAGGCCGCCGAGGATGGCTAAAATGAGGCCCCACGGCAACAGCGCCATCCACAGCGAACGCCCCACCCCCGCGCCAGCGGCAAACGCGCTGGCACCGGTGATCAGCGCCACCATCGCCGTGCGGTTGAGACGCAGCAGCCGAAAGAAGGCTGCCGGCTTGCTCTCAGGCTTATGCCTTGTCATCTATTTGACGTCAATTGTGACAGGCCCCATCAGGTTGGCGCACGCGCCATCCCTGAAACAGATCCTCATCCACAGGTTGTACGTGCCAGACTCTGTAAAAATGAGATGGTCACGCCATTCAAAATGCTTGCCGGGCATGAATTCCCGTTTCGTCCAGCTCTTCTTGAACTGATCGTTCTCCTGCACCCACGTTCCAAGCGCCTCGTAGTCAATTTGCATACCGGTAGGGTTGGTAATATCCATGTTAAACCAGACCTTCTGACCGACACCATACGGGCCAGGTGCGTTCTCGACCCAATAGTTGTTCGGCACCAGCCCACGAAACTCGGCCGGCGGCCCTGGAGGCGGCGTCGGCGTCGGTGTGGCAGCCGGAACGGTCGGAACGGGAGTTGCCGTCGGTGGGGGCGGCGTCGGCGAGGGCGGCGGTTGGACCTGCGACACGTTGTCTGTGTTAAAAGCGGTGACAACTCCACTAAAGACCCAGGCCGGCCCACCGTCGTACTCGATCTGCCACCAATCGCTATAACGACCGATCACCGGCGCCTGCGTACCCGGGTCGAGATACCCCAGGCGCCCAAAGTTGACGCCCGGCCCATTGCGCACGTTCGCCCCATCGGCACCGGCGACGACGTTGGGTACGGCAGGCGTCGCGGTCGTAGGAACCGGAGTCGGCTCCGGTGTGAACGTCGGCACCAGTGTATCCGTGGGGGGCAACGTGGGCATTGGCGTCGGCGACGGCGGTGAGGTGGCCGGCGCTGCCACCGACGGCTGGACCGTTGCCGGCCGTCGGTCGCCCCCGTTCCACGTAAAGCCATACCAGGCCAGCCCAACGCCCACCGCCACCAGGACGGCCCACACTCCGATGGTCCAAACGCTACAGCCTCGTTCGGATCGCAAATTCAGACCTCTGCTCATCAAAAAATCCCCCGTCTAATGATATCGCTCGGTCAGGAAGCGAACACCGCCAGTATAACCGAACCTGGCGCGGAAGTCAATATCAGGATTAAAAGGCCCACAAGAGCGTCATCAGCGCACAAACCGCGGTGATGGCCAGCGCGATGACAAACGTCAGGCGGATCACCTGCGCCTCTTCCCCGATGCGGTCAATGCTGGCTGATGCATTCTGCAGCTTGGCCGGTGAGATGACGCTGGCCAGCCCCCCACCGATCCCACTGGCGGCCGCGACCAGCACCCCCATCGCGCCGATTCTCTCCGCCGTCGAGAGGTGGAGCGCCGTCAGCATGGCGATGGCGGAGGTCTCGGAGCCACTGACGAACCCGCCCAGCAACCCCAGGAAGGGAGCGATGAGAGGATACAAGCGGCCAAACGCTGCCGCCGCCGCCCCGGCCACAACGGTGACCATGTTATGGCTGGCATCCGCCAGTTGCCAGTCGGCCCCTTTGCCCGAGTGGTTGATGACAAAAGCGACGGCGAAAAACACCACCGCCGCCAGCACCGGGCGCGGTGCCCGTTTCAGCCACTTGCGGAGTGACGCGCCGAGCTGCGCCCGCGTGGGCTTGAGGAAAGGGAGCGCCAGGAGTGTCGTCACCAGGATCCAGAAATAGGCCTGCCAGAAAAGCCGCACCTTTTCCGGCGCACCGGGGACAATCATTGCCAGCACCACCCCCAGCCCGGCGACGATGCCGGTGAGCGTCACCATCCGCAGTGCATTCATGCCGATGGCGATAAAACCGGCCGTCAGCCCGGCGATGAGCGCAGGCACCAGCCCTCGCCACACGAGCTTCCACCGCCCCACGATCCACAGCATCCCCAGCGCGATACACGTACTGATGACTGGCATGAAGCGGGCGAAATAGCCGCCTACCTGGTCCACCGGCTGGCCGACGAAGGCGGCGAAGACGACGACCGGAATCCCTAACAGCGCGTAGGTGCACAGCGCGTCGTAGCCGATGGCTGGGAGCGCGATGGCAACAAACGAGGAATACCCCAGCGCGAGCATGATCGGCGGCAGGATCGAGACCGGCACGGCCCCCAGCGCCGTCAACAGCGTGCCGAACCCAACGTTGATGAGCATGATCTGCACCACCTGGTCGCCCGGCGCTACCGACTTGACGAGCGCGACCACGCGGGCGATGGCTCCCGTCTCCAGCATGACCGTCACCTGCAACATCGAGGTCGCCACCACCAGCGCAATGGGGAGCGAGGCCACGACACCGCCCAGGCTGGCCTGAAGCGTGACGACGAGTGGTGTCTGAAAATACAGCCAGGCGACGGCCACTGCGACCAGCCACCCAATGAGCCCCGCCACGTCGGCAGGAATGCGGCGCAGGACGAGCAGCAGGAGAAGAACAATCACCGGCGAGAGAGCCAGCAACACGGACAACAAATTCATCGGCGTCTCCTTCGCCTCACGCAAAGATAGATTCACTGGCAGAATATTGTACTACAGCCCGCAAGGAAAGCCAACCGACACAGTTAGAGACTTCCGAAGTCTGGGAGACTTCGGAAGTCTTGCATTTGGTCTATAGCGCCAGTTATGGTATAGTACTGGGGCCAACGAAACCTACAACCACGCACACGAATGGAGGCTGACTATGCCCGTTGATCCCAAGATCGAGAAACTGCGCCAGATGCGCAAGCTAGCCCGCCTGGGCGGCGGCCAGGCGCGCATTGACCGCCAGCACGCGCAGGGCAAGATGACCGCCCGGGAGCGAGCGGAGAAACTGCTCGACCCAGGCTCTTTTCGCGAGCTGGACATGTTCGTCACCCACCGCGCTATCGGCTTCGGCGTAGAGAAGCAACAGTACCTGGGGGACAGCGTCGTCACCGGCTGGGGCACGCTCAACGGCCGCCTGGTCTACGTCTTCTCCCAGGACTTTACCGTCTTCGGCGGCAGTCTCTCCGAGGTGCACGCCGAGAAGGTGTGCAAGGTCATGGATCTGGCGATGAAGAACGGCGCGCCGGTCATCGGGCTCAACGACTCGGGGGGCGCGCGCATCCAGGAGGGCGTCGTCTCGCTGGCAGGTTACGCCTACATCTTCCTGCGCAACGTCCTGGCCTCGGGCGTGGTGCCGCAGATCTCCGCCATTCTCGGCCCCTGCGCCGGGGGTGCGGTCTATTCCCCCGCCATGACCGACTTTACCCTCATGGTCAAGAACACCAGCCACATGTTCATCACCGGCCCGGAGGTCATCAAGGCCGTCACCCGCGAGGAGGTGACGTTCGAGGAACTGGGCGGGGCGATGACGCACGCGAGCAAGAGCGGCGTGGCGCACTTTGCGGCCGAAAACGAGGAACATTGCCTGGCCCTCATCCGCCAACTGCTGGGCTACATCCCGCAGAACAACCTGGAGGATCCACCCTTCGTCCCCACGGCTGACCCCGCCGACCGCATGGACGAGGCGCTCACGACGATCGTCCCCGACAGCCCGATGAGGGCCTACGACATGAAGGAGATCATCCGGCACGTCGTAGACGACGGCCAGTTCCTGGAGGTGCACGAGCACTGGGCGCAGAACATCGTCGTCGGGTTTGCCCGGCTGGGCGGCTTCTCCGTCGGCATCATCGCCCAGCAGCCGCTGGCCCTGGCCGGTGTGCTGGACATCAATGCCTCCAGGAAGGGCGCGCGCTTCATCCGCTTCTGCGACGCCTTCAACGTGCCACTGGTCACGTTCGAGGACGTGCCGGGCTTCCTGCCGGGGGTGGACCAGGAGCACAACGGCATCATCCTGAATGGGGCCAAACTGCTGTGGGCCTACTGTGAGGCCACCGTGCCCAAGGTGACGATCATCACCCGCAAGGCCTACGGCGGAGCCTACGACGTG
>Ga0172363_10005439_pt1 | contig 10307 bp, 5 predicted proteins | sample LakKivs2_kivu2a2_FD_114541 | JGI IMG/M metagenome (GOLD analysis project Ga0172363, IMG submission 114541) | Sediment microbial communities from Lake Kivu, Rwanda - Sediment s2_kivu2a2 | ecosystem: Environmental > Aquatic > Freshwater > Lake > Sediment | place: Rwanda: Western Province, Lake... | reverse complement strand
CTACGGTGGTACCGGGCTGGGACTGGCAATCTGCAGACAACTGACGGAGGTAATGCAGGGCGAGATCTGGGTCGAAAGCACGTTTGGTCGGGGCAGCACTTTTTACTTTACGGCGGTCTTTAAGAAGCAACCGGTGCAAAAGAGCGGGATTTTTATGCCCTCACCCGACCTGCGGGGGCTGAAAGTGCTGGTTTGCGATGATAATCTTACCGCTCTGCAGATTATCAAGGGGGCCCTCGATTCGTTCGGATTTAATGTCACGACCGCCACTTCCGGCCAGGAAGCGCTCGAAAGGTTAAAAGAGAATAAAGAACAACCGTTTCAGTTACTGCTGATTGACTGGAAAATGCCCGGCTGGGATGGCCTGCAGACGGTAGAAATGATTAAAAAATCAGCCGAAATCCCCAAGCTGGCCGCCGTAATCATGGTTAGTGCCTACAGCCAGGAAGAGATAGTGACAAACGCCGGGCGAATCGGAATTGATGCTTTTTTACTGAAACCGGTCAGTCATTCGACGCTGTTCGATACCATCATGCAGGTCTTTGGTAAGGGCGCCCCCAGACGCCGGCGCAGTCCCGGTCGGGGACAGCAGTATAATCAGGAATTGTCACTAATCCGGAATTCACGGATTTTGCTGGTCGAAGACAATGAAATCAACCAGCAGGTGACGGGAGAATTGCTGACCCACTACGGAATGCAGGTCGAAATTGCCGAGAATGGAGCCGTGGCCGTTGAAAAATGCCGGCCAAATGCCGAGCGTAAATTCGATTTGATTTTTATGGATCTCGAGATGCCGGTCATGGACGGTTATTCGGCTACAAAGACCATCCGTAAAATTCCGGGCAACGAAGACGTCCCGATCATCGCCCTGACCGCCGATGCGATGAGTGGTGTGCGGAATAATGCCCTTACTGCCGGCATGAATGATTACATCACCAAACCCGTTGATCCCAATGATGTGGTCAGGGTATTAGTCCGGTGGATTCCTGCCAAAGCAAAAAATGCCGCCGCAGGAGATTCCGGAAAACCCGGCCCCCGTGGTAGAGTAGATTTTCCAGCCCTGACAGGTATTGACGTTCAGACAGCGCTGAAAAGAGTCGCCGGGAATATTCCCCTTTACTGCCGGATCCTGCGCAGTTTCGCGGCTGTCAATCGGGATATGATCACGAAAATTAAAAACGAATTGTCCGGGCAGGCATTCGCCAACGCCGAACATCTTGTCCATACCTTGAAAGGCAGTGCGGGCAATGTTGGCGCCGAAGGAGTATATGAACTTGCCACCGCACTGGATAACGAATTAAAAACAGCGAACCCTAAGTTGAGCGAGGTCAGCAAATTTTTGGAGAACCTGGCGATTGAGCTCGACATTGTGCTCCGTTCGATTGACCAGGCTAAGTTACCTGTGGAATCAGGCGAGCCCGCTGGCCAGGCAAAACCGGCGGGTTTGAAATTTGATCGCCGGGCTTATTCACAAGCAATCCAGGAGCTACGTCACAGTCTTGGCGCATACGATGCCCGGGCCGTGGAAATTTTCCAGTCGCACCAGAGCTTGCTCAGCCATAAACTGTCGGCAAAACAGCTGGCCGACATCGAACAGGCCATCGCGCGGTACGACTATGACCAGGCCATAGCCATTCTGGATAAAGCCATCACCCCATCCGACAAAACGAAAAAATAGAAGGACAACCATGCAATCCAGCGCACACACCATTCTGATCGTTGATGACGTGGCGACCAATTTGGATCTGCTGAAGGGGCTGTTAATAGATCAGTATAACATCAAGGTTGCCACTAATGGACCATTGGCCATCAAAATTGCCCAGCTGGACCCGGGACCGGATCTGATTTTGCTGGACGTAATGATGCCTGGTATGGATGGCTTTCAGGTATGCGAAAGGCTGAAGAGTGAGCCCCGGACGCAGGAGATTCCCATCATATTTCTCACCGCAAAAACCGAAACGGATGCCATCGTGAAGGGATTCGAATCGGGCGGTGTGGATTACCTGACCAAGCCTTTCAATCCCCATGAACTGCTGGCTCGGGTCAATACTCAAATTCTGCTCAAACAGCAGAAAGACCTGATTCTGCGGCAGAATCACGAACAAAAGGAGCTCCTGCACGTCCTGAGTCATGATCTGGCTAACCATTTCGGCATCATCAGCATGGCCCTTGAGCTGTTCAAGACCCAGCCCGAGAGGGCTGAATATTACTGGACAAAAATCAAAACCGCTACCCGTCACGGCATTGATACCATTGACTTGGTGCGCGAAATGAGAGCTTTGGAGGAAAAGAAACTCAGACTCGAAAGGCTCAACCTCAGCGCTGTTTTGCATGAAACAATATTACTTCTGGGTGAGCGCTTCGAACAAAAACGAGTCAAACTCAATATCAACGTGCACGATGATATCTGGATCCGGGCGGAAAAACGTTCCTTCACCACTTCGGTGATCAACAACCTGCTGACCAATGCTCTTAAATTTTCTTTTCCCGACAATGCTGTCGATGTCACCGCGAGCGAGGCAGGTGCGATGGTCACGATCAGTATAGAAGACCGGGGAATTGGCATCCCGGCCACTATGCTGGAACATTTATTTGATATGTCCAAAAGCATCAGCCGCCCCGGCACACAGGGTGAAATTGGGACAGGTTTTGGGATGTCACTGGTCAAGTCGTTTGTCGAATTTTACGGAGGCACCATCGAGGTAAATTCACAGGACATTCAGGTTAGTCCTGATGCCCATGGTACGCAAATCCTGTTGCACCTGCAAAAATCCAGCCCCGGTAGTGAGCAATAAAGGAGGTTAGTAATGACCAATATCCTGATAGTTGATGATAAACCTGACAGCCTGGAACTGTTAGGGCAGTTTTTGATCAGTAATGGTTTTAATCCGCTGCCTGCGGCCAATGGGAAACTGGCTTTGGGATTACTGGAAAAGAACCATGTGGAGCTGATCATTTCCGATATTCTGATGCCCGAAGTGGACGGATATATGTTATGCAAGAAGGTCAAATCCGAGGCACGCTGGCGGAATATACCGTTTATTTTTTACTCGGCGACCTTCACCTCGGAGCAGGATGAAGCTTTCGCCATTAAGCTGGGGGCAACGAAATTTATCCGCAAACCCGCCGAGCTGAATGCGTTCCTGCAGATCATTCGTGAAATATTACAGAACCGGGTGGAAGGTAAACTGAGTGTGGCTCAAATAAAATTCAAGGAAGAAAAGGATGTCTTCCGCTACTATAATGAACGTATCGTCAGAAAGCTCGAGGAAAAGGTCACCGAGCTGGAGGAGAGCGAAAAGCGTTTTCGCACCCTTTTCGAAAACGCATCGGAAGGCATCCTGTGCGTCGAAATAGAAAGCCAGAAGATCAAGTACATCAATCCGGCATTCTGCCACTTATTGGGCTACAGCGAACGCGAGTCGCTCCAATTAACCGCGCGGGATATTTTCCCCTTGTCTGCCCATCCGCTGATCAACCGGGAATATGAAATGCTGGCGAACAGACGGAAATCCATGGTGCAGGATATTCCTTGCCTGCGCCGGGACGGTAGCATCCTTTATGCCAATTTCAGTCTGAGTCGGATAATCATAGATGGTCTGAATTGTGCCGTCGGATTTATGACCGATACGACCGAGACTAAAAAGGTCAATGATGCACTGCGGAGAAGCGAAGAGCGCCTCGCGACCGCCGCGCAGATCGCCAAACTGGGCTACTGGAATTACGATGTAGCCGCCGATCTTTTCACCTTTGACGATCATTTCTATGCCATTTTTCATACAACCGCCGCGAAAGTGGGCGGATATACCATGAAACCCGAGCAATATGCCCGGCAATTCCTCTATCCGGAAGATCAACCACTCGTTGCGCAGGAGATGAGCTTTGCCCTCAGCACCAATGATCCGCATTTCACTCGCCGGCTTGAGCACCGCATACTTTATGCTGATGGGGGGATCGGTTGGATTTCAGTTAATTATTTTGTGGTCAAGGATGCGGAGGGGCGTACGATCCAAACTTACGGAGTGAACCAGGATATCACTGACCTGAAAGCCGCCGAAGCGCAAAGAGATAAGTCGGAGCAATATTTTAGATCGGTCTGGGAGAACTCTCTGGACGGCATGTGTCTGAGCGATAAAAAAGGGATCATCTTGATGGTCAATCAGGCTTTTTGCCAGATCGTGGAAATCGCCAAAGAAGCATTGATAGGCCAGCCCTTTACCGTAATCTACCAGGATGACCATGGAATAGAGAGTCTGACCAGTTATGTCAAGAAATTTAAAGCCGGGACTATGCCGAAACACTTTGAGAAGGAAATGGTGCTATGGAATAGTAAAAAAGTGTGGCTCAGTGTTACCCATTCCTACCTGGAAACCGAGCCGGGGAGCCGGGCTCTGCTAACCGTATTCCGGAATATCACCGATGAGAAACAAAAACAAGTAGAAGAAGAACTGCTGCGCTCTCAGTTAATGCAATCCCAGAAAATCGAGGCTATCGGCAATTTGGCTGGCGGCATCGCTCATGATTTTAATAACCTGTTGACTGTAATCCAGGGACACACCCAGATTATGATGCTCCACAGCACGGAAAACGATCCCCACTATCACGATTTGAAACAGGTCATGAACGCCTCCACCAAAGCCGCCAATTTGACCCGCCAGCTCCTGCTTTTCAGTCGCAAACAAGCCATGGAATTCAAGCCGATCAATCTGAATGAAACCGTGGAAAACATGCTGAAAATGATCAAACGCCTGATTGGTGAGACCGTCAAAGTCGAAACCGTACTGGAAAAAAACGCCTGGAACGTTGAAGCCGATGAAGGTAATATCGAGCAGGTCATAATCAATTTGATCATCAATTCCCGCGATGCCATGCCTGCCGGCGGCACGGTCACCATCCGCACGGAAAATATTGAGCTGTCGGAATCGGACAGCCTGACCATCCACCATGGCAAGCCGGGGCGCTACCTGCGGCTGTCAATCGAAGATACGGGTCAGGGCATCCCCGCGGAATTATTGGGGAAGATTTTCGATCCGTTTTTCACCACCAAGGAAGCCGGCAAAGGTACGGGGTTGGGCTTATCGGTAGTTTACGGAATTGTCAAGAAGCATAAAGGGTGGATCAATGTCTATAGCGAAGTCGGGCGCGGAACAATTTTTAAAATATATTTGCCGATTACGGATAAAGCGGTAGCAGAAAAAAATGAGCCGCCCAAAAATATCATGCCGCATAAAGGGCAAGGCGAAAGAATCCTGATTGTCGAAGACAATCTGGAAGTATTGAAGTTCACCTGCTCCATCCTGAATCAGAGCGGGTATGTTGTCCTTACCGCGTCGACTGCCGCGCAGGCCTTGGCAGAATTTCATAAAGCGCACCAAAAAATCGATCTGCTGGTCTCGGACGTGGTGCTCCCGGATAATAATGGGGCTTTGCTCGCCGATGAAATCCTGACTCACCAGCCGCGTTTACCGGTAATACTTTGCAGTGGTTATGCCGAAGATACCATCATCAAATCCATCAAGGCTAACCCCCAATTTCACTTTATCCAGAAACCGTATCAGGCGCATGCTTTGCTGGAACTGATTTACCAGTTACTGCACCAACCCAGTTGATTTTCTGCGCTCTCCGAAGGATTGCGTTTAGTTCCTCCCCCTAAAAAGGGCGCCGCGCATAAAAGTAGACGCCGCTCGAAGATCTTCCTTCTTTAGCTCGGGTACGGCGGTGTAGATTACGGGCGTTTTTTTGGTAATCGGTAATTGTTCGGTGCAGGAGTCAGTTTGTTTTTGCTGTGGTTAAGTTTCATCGTGAGTTTAGGGATCATGCTCTGGATTGCCCAGCGCAATCTCTATATGGGTTTGTTTGTCGGCGCCCTGTTGCTCGGAATTTTCAATTTAAGCCTTCCGGTTCTGGGCGAGGTTTTACTGGGTGTTGTGAGCGACTGGTCAATCATTTTGTTGGCGGTGGCTACCGGCATTATTCCGCTGATTGGTGCCGTACTGGAGCGGAGCGGTTTGATGGACGCCATGATTGGCTCGCTCCAGATTCAGAGTCGCAATTTTTTAATGCTGGCGCCCGCCTTTTTGGGGATGTTGCCGATGCCCGGCGGGGCTTTGTTGTCCGCCCCGATTGTGGCCAAAGCCGGAGACGGGATAACCGCTCGGGACTACGCCGCGATCAATGTCTGGTTCCGGCACGCGCTGGTCATGATATATCCCCTGGGCGGATTGCTGGCGACCTCCAAAATGGCGCAGATGAACGTCTATCGGGAGATGGTCCTACTGATCCCGGCTTTCGTAATCATGAGTCTTTTGGGGTATTGGTTTTTGGTACGGCGGGTGGATGCGCGTCTGCGCCTGCGCGGGACTTTTGACCCGCATAAGTTTTTCATACCGCTTACCGTGATCATTGCCGCGCCGCTCTTGCACCTGCTCTTAATGAATTTATTGCCGCGGGTGATTCCCGAAATACCGCTGGTGATCGGCGTTGGTTTCAGCCTCTTCCTGGCGATCGCCTGGGGCAAGCTCCCGCGTGCCGCTTTCCGGGAAGTATTTCTCAAGACCCGCTCCTGGCACTACTTTCTGATTATTATTGGAATGTTCACTTTTCTGCGGGTTTTCCAGGCGACGACCATCGCGGGCTCAATTTCCGGGCTGGTGTTTTCCAAGACCTTTTTGGTTGTCGGTGTGGGATTTGTGTTGGGAGCCATCACCGGACGGGCGCAGTTGGCGATTTCCCTGCTATTGCCGATTTTCTATGCCCGGTATGGCAGCGGAGAGCTGACGCCACTGGTTTTTGCCCTGATGTACTTTGCCGCTTTTCTGGGCTACCTGATGTCACCGATTCATCCGTGTATTTTAATTTCTCTGGAATATTTCCAGACCCGTCTCGGGGCATTTTACCGCCGCATAGCCCCGCCGTTTGTGCTGATTTTTACGGGATTGCTGGCATTTTCCTGGGTAATGCTGAAGTAATCCCAAGCCCCGGCGCGGCTTAGATTCTGTCGCGGTCGGGCAGAAATTTCAGTTTCGGGTTTTGCTGGTTGAAGCGGCGCAGTAAAGTAAAAACGCGCGGGCTCTTGGTCGCCAATCTGGCGATTACATCGGGGCTCAGGGTGCGCCGGCTGAACGGCACCGCCTTGACGTACTCCTGAATTGCCCCCGCCTGCCGGCCGTATTTGTAAGCATAACTAAACTGACCATCGGGAGTAAGCCGGATATTCGGATTCAGAATATTGGGCACGTTGATATAAAACTCGGCCGTACAGACGCCGGCATCGTTCAGCAGGTTGGAGGCCCTAAGGTGCTCATACAATTCCCGGGCGACAAATTCGGCGGGATCGATCCAAACTACATCCTGCGCTAAACAATGGCGGTAAATAAATTGGCCATCCTCGCGATAATTGTACAGGCGCTCCAGCTGGGTTTGAAAGATATCTGTGAAGAATGGGTAATGGGTGCAGGCCAGCACAATGACTTTGAGTGGCGGCGCCCCGGGCGTCTGGCGGATTTGTTCGAGTAAACTAACCAGGTGATAGGCGATGTAATTGGCGATGGAATTGATTTGAATTGCTTTCGGTTGGGTCGGTGCGCCTTCGATCAGCAAATGATTGGCTTGCCGGTCGAAGCCGTAGCGTTCCAGGATGGCCAGGTCGATTTTGGCGGTGGGATGATCGAGAGCCGGTCCGCGGTAGGCGTCACGGGGTCCGGTGGCTAATTCGCTGATGCCTTCCGCCATGCCGTCAATCGCTTCCGCCAGGCCGATACCCGCCTGCTGAAAGACAACGATTTTACCGGTCTTACCCGCCGCGCGAGCCTGTTCGCCAAAGGTTGTCGGGTAGGCATTGGTCGCTACAGTGGTTGCCGTGGCGAGGACGCCGATACTGCAATTCTCACTATCGCCGATTTGGTGCAGGGCACCCCGCACACCTGCGTCAATGACCCCGATTACTTTCAGGTGTATCTCGGCGCGCCGCAGAAAATTGACAACGTCGTTTTTGCCAATGGCGGAAGCTGTGTTGCAGGCAATCACGAGGGCTTTGACGGGGGATTTATCCTGCTGGAAACCGGTGGTGTCGGCCGCCCGGTAGTATTTATTACTGAGCAGGAATTGAACGTTTTTCAGGATATGTTCCCGGAGCAGTTCGGCGTTGTTTTCCAGCGTGTAATTCCCGTAAGGCATGTTGGCCTGGTCAGCGAGATAGATGAAAGTTTCCCGACGAAAATCTAACCGCCCGTCACCTTTTTCCAGCGGAACATGCCGGACATTGTCGAAATAATCGGAAGTCAACAGCGCTTCGAGTACTGTCAGCCCACCGGTCCCGGAATCGAAAATACCCACTGGCAGCCGCGAATCGGGTTGACGTCGGATGCTGGGGTCGAGATAGAAATAGCTGGTCGCATCCGTGAGGATGACTTCAGTCAGCTCGCGGGGAGCGCCGGATTTTCCGCAGGCCGTCAACCAGCCAGCCAGAACCGCGAGGATGACGAGCCAGCCGGCGGCGCGGTTAAACCTTAAGGCTGATAAAAACCGGTGAGGAGTTTTTGCCGAAGTAATCGTCATCGGTGTGAGACTTTACTGCAGAGGCTCCCATTCCGCGATGGTTTCGATGACGACTTTGGTCTGGGGCTCGGTCGTGTAAAATTCGTTGGAGTTGTATGTCCAGCCGAGCGTTTCCGAGCCGCCGCCGCTTTCGGTGGTGATCAGAAAGCGGTTTTGCAGAGCCCCAAACCCGAGCGCCTGGTCGCGGGGCGATTCCTTATCGCCGCCGCTGGGGTCAACCGGCACCCAGCCGTAATTCGGCAAATAGATTTCCACCCAGCGGTGAAAGACATCGTCCCAGCTGGCATCATCTCCGCGGACAACCACCGAGCCGACATAGCGCGCCGGCAGTCCCGCCGCCCGGCACATGGCAATATAGACAAAAGTGTATTCGGAGCAGGAGCCGTTACCGCGGGCTAACACAGTCGGCGCGGTATTCCAGCCGCCGACGCGTTCGTAATACAGGTGAGCATTGATGTAGTTGTAAATTTTACGGGCGATCCAGTAAGGATTCTGCTCCTCTCCTACGGCTTCGCTAACCGCCTGCCGGATGACAGGGTGTTCGAATTGGTATTTTTCATTATTCTCGAGGTATTTCTGTCGCACCTCGCCTGGCACCTGTTCGAGGCCGCCTACCCGGTCAGGGAAAATGTAATATTGCACCTCGTAGGAAGTGAGGGTGGTAACCATGGTGAGGCTGACCGTTTTCCCGGCTTCGATGTTTTTCAAGCTGTAGTGGGCGGTCTTTTGCCCCCAGCGATCCGTCACGATGTCTTTGTATGACGGAGTAAATTGTGGTTCACTCGCTAAAACCTGGTTGGTACGGTTCTGCGGGAGCGCGAAATGGACATCGAGGGTTTGAATTCTCCCCGGTCCGAAATTTTTTGTCTGGTGGGTGAAAATCACCTTAGCCCGGCGTTCTTTACTGCGGCGAAAAGGCTGGTCGTCGCGGGCTTTGATTTGGTAGAGCCGGTCGTTCTGGTAATCTACCGCCCAGAGTTGCGCACCGTCGAAGCCGAGGCCTTTGGTATACGGACCCGGTGCAGGCGTACTGAAAATGACGCAACCGGTCAGCGGATCCACCAAATAGATTTCATCCTTGCCCCGGTCGGAAATCCATAAGTATTTACCATCGAAAGCCAACCCGCGCGGCTCGCTGGACGGCGCCTTGAAGGATTTAATGGTCGTGCCGTCTTCGGCGCTGAACTGGATCAGTTCGTCACTGCCGTCATCGACGCACCAAAGGTACTTCCCGTCCCAGGCTAAATCACGGGGACTGCCGCCGGGCGCCGGGATCGTGGCGAGAATCGACCCGGATTGCGCATCGATGCGGTAAATGCTGGCGTCCTTGTGGTCACTGACCCAGAGCGCTTGCCCGTCCCAGGCCAATCCCATTGGCCAGTAACCTGGCGACGGTAATTTGCGCACGACTTTGCCGGTGGCTTTGGCGATACAAAACAGCGTGTCGGCTTTACGGTCGGCGATCCAGATATTTTGTCCTTCACATTCCAGGCCGGTGGGGCAGGTGAAACTCAGGTCGTAGGATTTGACCATCTCTCCCGGATAACCGGCGAGGAGGGAGGGTAAAAAAAACATCCCTAGCAAGACGTAAAATCGGCGCATTTATTACTCCTGACTTGTGGTCGGTTGTAAGATTTCAAATAATTTCCGGAATGCCTTGCGATAGGCTTCAAAGCCCGGTGCCAGTATCCGCACCATCGCGCACTTACGCAAGACGGATTGGTCGTAGTGCTCCTGAGCCGCGGGATATT
>Ga0172363_10005436_pt1 | contig 10310 bp, 13 predicted proteins | sample LakKivs2_kivu2a2_FD_114541 | JGI IMG/M metagenome (GOLD analysis project Ga0172363, IMG submission 114541) | Sediment microbial communities from Lake Kivu, Rwanda - Sediment s2_kivu2a2 | ecosystem: Environmental > Aquatic > Freshwater > Lake > Sediment | place: Rwanda: Western Province, Lake... | reverse complement strand
TCGCTCATTCGCCTGCCTTTCCTTGTGAATGTCCTATCCGACTCAGAATGGCAACCGTTTCCCGGTTGCCGGATCGAAACGATCATCCTTGATGTCCACCACGAGGGCAGTCATCTGGCCGCGAGTGAGCTGCGCCAGCGGCCCACCGGCAACGGCCTCAGCCCATGCCTCGTCGCGCATGTCGCTCTCTCCGCCGCGGGCCTCCTTGACGGCCGCCATGAACTTCGCAATCCATGCGTCATTCACCAGTTCGTCGGCGTCGGCGCGAGGGCCAGGGGCGGGCGGTGTCGATGGGGAAGGTGCGGCATCGACGATCTTGGCCTGACGCGCCCTCTGCCGGGCCGCAGCACCCACTTCCCGAAGGCCCGCCTCCGCCTCTTTCGCCGCCAAGCCGAAGTCGCGATTGTCCAACTCGACCGCGCGGGCAAGCGCCGCCTGAGCAATGGGATCGCCGCCGGCAGCGAGTTGCTTGTGCAGCCGCCGGATCGCCGACTTCTTGCACATCTCCCCGTACCACCACTTCCACGGCCCGTCCTGCGCCTTGCTGGACCGCCTGATCTTCTCCAACTCCTGCCGATTCAGCATGACGTTGACTGGCGGGCCGGACAGGCACCGGGCCTCAGCGTAGACGCCGACGATCGCGCCGTCGGAGCGCTCGCAGTCGAATCGCTTGGGGTGGATGATCGGCTTGCCGTTCTCCACCACCACGCCGTCCATTTCGCCCTTGTAGACGGTCTCGGCCTGCACGCTCGCGACCACGCCCGTCCGCAGGATGAGGGTGATGAAGCCCTGGTACTGAACCATCAGCGTCGCCATGTGTGCGTAGGGCACTAGGCACGCCTGGCCGAGCGCCTTGACTAGCGACAGGTCCATGCTGGCACAGTTGGACATCGCCTGGACGAAGCTGTCGGTCGTGCAACCCAAGAGCGGCCCGCGGACCTTCGGATCTGAGTTGGCTATCAGGATGCGGCATTCCTCCACGAGCTTCCGGGCCTTGCCCGCACGCTGCGCCTCGGTCAGCTTCGGGTCGGGAAAGGCGTTGGCGATGGTCCCCAGGATCGTCGGCCGGTCGAGGAACTCCAACAGCCGGTCCTCTGTCTGCAACGGGGCCTGCCGGTACTCGCGCGGGACCACATCGCGGTCAAGCAGCCCGTCCAACTCGCTGCGTTCCGACGCCGGGGCCTGTTCTGTTCGTGCCTGTGTCACTGCACGCACTCCTCTACCTCACGGGACAGCCAACCGGGCTCCGGGGCCTCCCGGTTGGCCCCGAACGTGTCGGCTGGCTTCAACCGGGCCTCCATGTAATCCGGCAGGAACAATTCGCGGCATGTGGGCACCGCCAACGCATCATCCAGATCGGCACGACCGCCCGGCCAGATGCCCGTCTTGAGTGCATAGGCCACGCTCTTGAGGTGCGCCCGCCACCGTTGCCGCCCACAGGCCAGTATCCGGTAACTCCCCGTCCCGGTGTCCGTCGCCAGTTCCCACGGTTGGCAGTGGTATCGCGGGAACTTCTCAATCGCGATGAAGGTGAACGTCGCGGGGATGTCCAACTTCTTGCCCTGCGCGGCTAGGGCGGCAATCAGCCCATCGCAGTACATCGCGGCCTGCCCGTGGTAGTTCCATGCCAGCATCACGGCCGCCCAGAGGTCGTTGTCGCCAACGGGCCGGGCGCAGGTCTTGATGTCGGCAATCAGGGCCACTTTGAGGGCGTCCAGCCTGGCCTTGCACGTCAAGCCCGTCTCGGCGTCCCGCCAGACGAGCGACACTTCGGTCTGTGCCCCATCGAGCAGTGCGGCCACGTCGGGTACGGCCCGGACCTTCTCGGCCATCGCCCGGCAACGGTCCATCACGTCGCGCGGCACGATGCTGACGCCCTTCTCGGCCATCGACGCCGACCACGCGCGGGCGAACGTCGCGGTGGCATACCACGGGTGGCTGACGACAACGAGTTCGCCGCGGTCCGCGCCGTCGGGGGCCACCACGTCCCAACCGTCGGCACCGGCGGGCACAAGCCGGGCGGTCCACGTGTGCTTCGCCTTGCCCCGGCCGCGGGACAGCGTGTACCCCACCCCGCCAGCTACGTTGCGGTCGCGGCGCACCACGAGGTCGGAGCCCTCGGCGGCAGTCAGTACGGGGTACGTCGCGGGCGTGGTCGTCCAGCGAGTCGCCGCCGCGCCAGGCTCCAACACCAGGGCGTGCAATAGCCGGCCTTCCCGCCGGGCCACCGTGTCAGCCGTCTCATCATCGCTGGCCTCATCCCACACCGCCTTGAACCGGGCCAGCGACCAGTCACACCACTTCAAGGCTGACCAGTTGTAGGCGTCCCACAAGGCGTATTCCCCGAAAGAAACGCCCTCGTAGATGCCGGGGGCCGGTGGGGGTGTGCGTTTGACCTGCTGCGCGGCCGGAACTGGGGCTTCGGAGGGCTCGCCCTCGTCGTCGGCGACTTCCACATCGTCGGGGATGTCCTCTGCCGTCGTCATGCCGCCGTCTCCTTCTGTGCGGGCTCGTCGATGCTGATGACCGGCTTGTCCTGCGCGCCCTCTCTCGCCTGCCGAATTGCCAGTTCCACCGCCTCGTCCAGCGTGTTGGCCTTGACCAGGACGTGGCGCCTGTCGTCCAGATAGACATAGGCCCTGATGCCACTGAGCCGTTCGGCACCCTTGACTCCCCAGATCGGGCGGCGGTAGTTGGCCTCGGCCATGAGGTCCACGCCCCACGCTTGGGGAACCGCCGCCACGATCCTGTCTCTCGCTTCCTGCAATGTCATGGTCGATCCTTCCCGTTCGCCGGATTCGGCGTCCACTTGCGCCCCGGCCAGCACTGGCCGCTCACCAGCAACCGCAACGCGCGCAACCATCGCTTTCCTTCCGCAGCCGCCATCCGGTCGGTGTCGTTCTTGGTGGGGGCGTCGCTCATGTGTGTCCTTCGTCCGCCTATGCGGCCGTTGTCACTTCACCGCCCGGGTGTCCGTCGTTCGCAACCGGCCCGCCTCAAGGATCGGCAGGCCCGCTTCGGTCGGGATGTAGATGACCTGATGCTGCTTGCTGTTCTCAAGGTTCTGAATCCAGAGGTAGCGAAGATACGCCTCGTTGCCCGTGAGGGATTCGCCGATAATCTTGTTCGCCTTGGCCACGCCTTGCGCCCGCGAGACTTCCGCTTGCGCGAGAAGGTTGGCCGCCTCCATCTTGGCCTTCGCTTCGGCAACGGCCACTTCCCGGCTGTACTTGGCGTGAGCAAGTTGGGCTTCGCCCTCCTTCATCTGCGAGTAGACGTTCCACTGCGGGCCACCCCACAGCCCGGTTGCGATGAGAATGCACAAGACAAGGACCGCCAGGATCGTCCACAGTGTCCAGTTCACGTTGCCAGAATCGCAACTCATGTTTGTCCTTCTGCCCCATGGGCCGTTGGTGTCAAAAGTGCCCGATTGTCAGAGTCCTTTCCTGTGAACCTTTACCGCCAACCGCCTCGCTCCCCACGCGAGCGCCAAGGCGTGCCGGGGGAAGTAGACATCGAGTCGTCGGCCACGAATTGCCCCTCCGCGGTCAAGCACGGGAACTCGCCCATAGCCGGGAATATCGATCAGCGTCCCGAACGGGACGTTGCCGGGGGCGGCGACGAACCGGCCACCATTCGCCGTAACCGGCCGGCCACTCGCCGTAATGCCCTGCCCACTACCGCGAGCGCCGCCGCAGCACGATGGGCAAGGGCAGTACGCGGTGACGAGCCATTTACCCGGACGACGCGGACGACGTTGAACTGGGCGAGCCGGGCCGCGACGATTCGGGCTTTTGCCCGCGTTGGCCGCCGGGCGAATGTCTGCCACTCGCGGGTTCGCCGCCTGTAGATGACTGCCCACATGGGTATCTCCTGCACGCTTGGCGGTCTGGCGGGGGCGCGGCTTATCCGCAGGCGCCGCGTCGCGCGCCCCCGCCCCGGCCACCAGGTCATCCGTGACCGAAAGGAAGAGGAAGATCGTCACCAACGACAGCGCCAGCCTCCGCCGGACTCGACGGCGGGTCTCCGCCGTACCGCAACCGGGATAATGGCCCAATAGCCAACGGCACTGGTCCAGCCTGTTCCGCCGGGACACCGTGAACCCGACTTTCTCGTCCGCCTCGTCATCCTCTGGCGTCAGGTCGCGGAACTGAGCGTCATACGCCGCGTCGGGGGGCGGAAATCGGTCGGCACCGGGGAACAGATCATCGGGGGTCATCTTCGCGCCCTTCCGTCGTCTTGTGTCAGCGGCAGTCACCGAGCGTCCTCCGTCAAACCGAGAACGAGATCAAACGCCCGCTCCCAGGCTTCCGGCCCGCCGCCGCTGGCGGCCGCCACCTGCCGAATGTTGTCGGCCAGCAAGACAGCCCTCGCCTCCGCCGCCCTGGTCACCGCGATGGCGCGACCCGACATGGCGGGGTCGATGTGGCTGATGTCTGTCGGGCCGGGCCTCATGCCGTCTGTCCCTCCTCGGCCGGCTGGACAACGCGCGACACATGGGCCGCGATGGCCTCTCGAAGCAACGTCTCAACCGCATTGGAAAACGACGGGCGGTTTTCGAGGGTCTGGATAGCCTCAATCTGCCTACTCACCGTCTCGTCGATCGAAACTGACCGAACGACTTGTCCCATGGTCTGCGTTCCTCTCCCGATCTGATGGTCTAATCATAACCCCGTCATCGACCCAAGACAAGGGGAATAGTATGAACATTTCCGACGCCGCCCCTAACCGCTGATATCACCGCGTGTTACCGGGCCGGATTTCAACGAAGATTTAACACCCGTGAGGGCCGGTGAAGCCGGACTCGCCGCTGTGGAGGATGATGGGGTGGCGCTAGGTTGGCCTCGCCAACGGGGCGAGTAACGGCCGGTGCCCTTCTACTTGGGCAAGGCGGCGTTCAACCCCTTCAAGCTTGCGTTCCAGGTCGGCGACACGCCGCATGAGGGCGACGAACTCGGATCGGTGAAGGTCGGGCTCAGCAGGGGCGGGTCCAGGTGTCGGTAACGGCTTACCATCGGCCCATTGCTCAAAGCGGGCGAAGGTCTCGGCAGGTGTTGGCTTCCTTCGCTTGATCCCGTCGCCGCCGCAACGAGTACACGTGTGCGCGTCACGAACGCCGAAGCGGAAGATGACCACTTCGCCCGTGCCGCCGCAGTCTTCGCAGCGTTGCTCTTGCGGAAGGTGAGTCGCCCTAAACGGCATGCGCCTACGCTTCTTGCTCACTTCGCTTTCCTCGTCAGTCCATAGCGCGACCAAGGACGTATAATCCCTCCGTGGGTGCCGGTCTTCGGCTCTCGGCAGAGCATCGAAGAAGGGAACGTCGGGACACGTCCGTCGCTGCGGGGCACACGAGCTTTGCCCCTGCTGAGGGGGTTGGCTGGAAAGCGGACCCTTGCAGGCCCAGCCGGGCGGATTCTGTATCCTTGGTCGGCACAGAACAACATGCCGTACGGTTCTACAGCCACCGTCATTGTCGGCCGTACTCGTCGTGGACCAGGGCCGGACGCAGGCACAGGAACCTGCCACTCCTGGGGTTCACCGCTCCCATCGCTCCCAAACGCAAGAGGCGGGTGTGGTCTTCGTCGGTCTACCTTGGCGGATGCATTCGTACCGGGCAGTCTGCAAGCCGGCACAACCAAGGCTCCGGTATTATGACGGCCAGCCGTTTCTTTGGGTTTCCGTAACTGGGGGAAACGGCGAAGAAAGCCCTGCACCACAGCGTATTGAGATGTCAGTCTGCGCGCCGGGCCTCAGCGCCCGGAACTTCGATCTGCCGGAATACGCACGGCTCGAAGGCAAGCCCCCGCCCACGAATCGAACGTGGAGCGTCGGCAGCGCGCGGGCAAGCGCAGTCGCTGACGACGCCGCCGCGGCCCTTTGATCCCGCCAACAAGCGGGATTGCCGCAGCGCGAGGGTGGAGCACAACACGGCCCCTGCCGTCCAACGAGGGCGGCCCGGCGCTGTTAGGTCTCTATCTGTGGGCGCGCCGGTCACATGGAAGGGGCGAGAAAAGAGGTCTAACGAAGAAGGCCCCATGAGCCTATCGCCCACGGGGCCTTCAAGAATCACGGCGGCTGCTTGGCGAAGTCGGCAAACGGCCTCAAACCGCCGCGTTTCTGGGGTAGAGAAAAGGCGAACCGCCCGTGAGTGACAGAACCGGGCAGGCCCTTGCTCACGGGCGGTCCATGTGAAATCGCGAGTTCGATTGTAGCCCGGTCCTGTCATCATCCTTGATTCCTACGCGGGCATCTACGCCCGCACCTACTTCTTTCTAACCCCGGCAGAAGACAAAGTGAAGAAGATTCTGGATAAAATCTTCTCGGTCGGCGTGGGGCGCAGAAAAATGGCCGGCCGCGGGCGATTAGGCGGGATGCACAGTTGGAAGCCGAGATCGGACCTTGGCGCGCCGCGGCCAGCCGGTTGAAGGATAGACGAGACCATGTGTCCAGGCAAGCACGTTTTCCATGGAAACGCGGAAAGGTCTACACGGCGGCGAGCTCTCGCTCCTGCCGCTCGATCTGTCGGCGGATGATCCGCAGGCCCTGGTTGCCAATCTGCCGCGCCCGTTCGAGGCTCAGGCCGATACTGTTGGCTATCTGCCGCCAGCCCATGCCCTGGACAAAGCGCATGGTGAGCACCTGCCGTTGCCGGGCGGTGAGTTCCGGCGCGGTCAGCAGTTCGGCGAAGCCGGGGCCGGGCTCGGCCGGCCGGCGAAGGTCGGGCCGGCCGTCACAGTCCTTGTAATCCCCGTCCGGGAACCGAGCGTGGCTGTAGAACTTCAGGTCTCGGCGCATGCGAACGCCTACCTGCTTGTGCGTGTAGTAGGCAAGCCACGTGTGCGGATTCATCCCGCGCCCGGGATCGTACGTCGCCAGGGCGAAGGCCATGCACTCGTCGATCACGCTCTCGACGTCGTCGGCCGGGACGCAGGGGAACCGCAGGACGATCCGCCCCAGTAACCACATGCGGGTCCGCGAGATGTCCCGCTCGGTCAGGCCCCACATCGGAATGCCGCGTCCGTTCGGCATGGAAGCCGAGTGTAAGGCCGACAGAAGACGAAGGCAAGATGGATCCGCGAGACATCTTGGCGGGCTCCAACCGCTCGACGACCACGGCCAGGGCGTCAACCAGCTCGTCGCCGCGACCCTCGGCCACGAGCAAGCCGAAGAAAACGGAAGAAAAGTAGCAGACGTGTATTGACAATTTCTTGGTGTGCTGGGTATGCTCGACCTTGGTTTGAGATTGGCCCCTTGCCCAAACACAATTGAAGCCACGTCCGTTCGCGCGACCTTCCTCCCGGTCGGTCTCAAACCACGCGGATGGGCGTGGCTTCTCCAATGCGACCGACTGTCACGGAAGGCAGAGGCATGAAGATCAGCGAGATCGTCATTGGGGAACGGAATCGCAGGGACCTGGGGGACATCAGGGGCCTGGCTGATAGCATCGAGGCCGCCACAGGCATGAGCCACGACACGCTGCGGAAGGCCAAGGCCGTTGCGGACGGTGCTGGCGAACACGGTCAAGGAGGTCTCACGATGACGGCAGAGGAAGCGGAACGCGCCCTGGGGTTGCGAAGGGAACGTGTGGGCTTCGATGTCTGGTTCACCGACGACCACGGCGCCCGGTACGAGGTCGGCAGTACGGTGACGACCCCCGACGGGCGAGAGTGGCTCGTTCGGGCGACGCGACTTCTGCCGACCATTGGCGACACCCATGTACTGGACGGCATTCCGTTCTATGCCACGGGCCGGATGTACGCTGAGGACATCGAGCTGATCCAGATGCCCACGGCAGAGGAATTGAAGCCGTTCCTTTCGGCCAATCTTCGGGCACTGGGGCTGCTGGACACGATCCTAGCGGAGGTGCAGCGATGAAACAGACGCGGCGATCACTGTTCCGGCGGCTGTTGAAGGCCCCCGTTGTCGCGGCGATGGGCGCGGCAGCAGTAGCGGCCCCGGCGAAGAATCCGTGGACGATGAAGGTTCTGCCCCGACCAGTACCGGGTTCCGGCTGCTTGTCAAGCCTTAGCCACAAACCACGTGTAGCCCGCGCCTAGCTCGACCCGCAGCCCAGCCTTCGCTGCGAATTCCTCCACGGCTCGCTTCACGCCCCACTTCTCGCCGGCCGGATGCTCGTAGTCATGGCCGCAGAACACGCCGCCCGACCGCACCTTGGGCCACCAGGCGGCGATGTCCGCGCTGACCCCTTCGTAGGAATGATCCGCGTCGATGAAGGCGAAGTCCAACTCGCCATCCTTGATCGCCTTAGCCGCGCCCACCGAATCTCCGATGTGGACAATCCTCCGGTCGGCGGCGAAGTCGGTTACCTCCATACACCGCCGCTTGTCGCCATCCCGTTGTTCCTGAGACTTCATCGCGCAGCCATCGCCGCTCTTGACGTAGGAGGAGTCAGGTGCTGGCGTAGCCCAGGTGTCAACCATGTGGAGGGTCAGGCCCGGAAGCTCGCGAAGGAGATGTCCCGACAGTCCCCCGCGGTCCACGCCGATCTCCGCGCCGACAAGCGGCCCGTTGACCGGCACGAGCCGCCGGCAACGTTCCACCAGGGCCTCGCCGTGCCAAGTGCCCCGCATCTCGTACCACCCGCCGCCGAGAAGGCGGAGCAACTGCCGGAAGTACGCTCGGTACAACGGATAGACGGCAGACTCGGAGTAGTGTTCATCCACCCGTGCCCGGCACGCCGCTGGCGATACCGCATCCAGCCGGGCCACGGCACCGCAGAAGGCTCCCATCTCCCGGCAACGAAACCCCGTCACGCCATTCTGGACGATCTCCGGCATGGCTCCGAAGTCCGAGCAGATGACCGGCGTGCCGCAGGCCATCGCCTCGATCAGGACGAGGCCGAATGGCTCGATGTAGCGGCAGGGGTGTAGAAGGGCCTTGGCGCCAGCCATCAGTTCCGTGCGGCGCTTGGGATCGACGAAGCCGACGAACTCGACTTTGCCGGGCAACTTGCGGAGCCAGTCGGGAACGTCCAGTGTCGCCTCGTCAACGCCAGCGACGACGATCCTGTGCCCAGTGCGGTTGGCTATGTCGATTGCGATGTCCGGTCCCTTCTCCATGCAGAGGCGACCACAGAACAGCAGGTAGTCATCCTTCTTCGGCTGGAAGGGAAATTCGGTGGGGCTCACCCAATGCGGAATGACCGCATCGGTCCAGTTGGGCTTTCGCTCCATCTTCAACTCGCCGTACAGGTAGTTCTGCCAGGCGTACGATGGGAAGACCTTATGGTGAGCGAAGATGCCGCTGTATCCGGCGGCGAACTCACAGGACAATTCGGAGACTTCCTCAACGAATCGCTGGTAGAATCCAAAACTGATGAGCGAGATGTCCCCGGTCCTGTACCGCCTGGTTAGCTCCGCTCGACCGCGGGCGATGAACTCCGACCACTGAGGGCCGCCGATGTCATTGTTCCACGCGATCCGGTTGTTGACCCCGGCCGGTCCCGGTTGCAGGACGGGCGACATGGTGTTGGCCGCGACGACCTCCACGAACTCGTCACAGTCCACGTTGCTTCCGGCCGTGCCATAGAAGGTGACGTGGTGGCCGTTGCGCCGGAGCATGGTCGCCAATCGGCAGACGAGGGAAGTGAAGGGAGAGTAGGAGTTCTCTGGACGAGTCGGGACCGTCGCCACGCCGAAAAGGTGAAACCGCATCGGACAATTCCTTTCGCGAGTCGCTCCCTCCTACTTCCATGCCTGATTCCAGAATGCGTTGTTCCGTGCGGCGACTTCCGAGGAGTACCGCACAAGGCGAGAAATCATCCCTCGCCTCTTGCCGGCCACAGTGATTGTAACGCTGTCCAGGGGGACGCCGCCATGTATTTCCGCTCTGCGGTCAGCAATGGCAGCACCGCAAGGCCCAAGTTTCCCCACGGCAGAGAGGACGTATAGGCTCCCAGGCTCGACAACCTCAAGGAAGATGGGGTCTACGGGAACGTCACCGCCGCCGCTGTTGTCCAACCTCACATCGCGGATCGTGTCGATGAATAGGACCTCTGTGGCCTCGATGCACGACAGTCCCACCCAGCCCGCCGCTGTCGGAACGATGACATTCTTCGGTCCGCTTGGTCCCGACGGGCCAGAGGGGCCAGAGGGGCCGCGCGCACCAGACGGACCAGTTGGGCCGGTTGGTCCTGATGGGCCAGAAGGACCGGATGGACCGGATGTCCCGGATGTGCCGGATGGGCCGGTTGGTCCTGATGGGCCGGATGGGCCGGATGGGCCGGATGGGCCGGATGGGCCGGATGGGCCGGATGGGCCGGATGGGCCGGATGGACCGATTGGTCCACT
>Ga0172363_10005434_pt1 | contig 10313 bp, 8 predicted proteins | sample LakKivs2_kivu2a2_FD_114541 | JGI IMG/M metagenome (GOLD analysis project Ga0172363, IMG submission 114541) | Sediment microbial communities from Lake Kivu, Rwanda - Sediment s2_kivu2a2 | ecosystem: Environmental > Aquatic > Freshwater > Lake > Sediment | place: Rwanda: Western Province, Lake... | reverse complement strand
TCTCCTTCAAAGGAGGGAGGAGATTTTAGAGAGGCACAAATGTGGGTAACAAGCCTCTATTCAGACGCCCCCAAAAGTAAGAGAGTTAAAGAGAGGTGAAGCCTCTCTTAATTAAATATTCCCTCTTCCCTTACTAAGGGAAGGGGGTCAGGGGTATGGGTTTCTAAACAATCTCTTTAGTAACTCTTTCGGGAGACCTCTCTACCTTGGCTATCATAGAGCACAGCTACATCAGGTTCAGTATTATTCCAAATAGCTCGGCTGTATTCAAAACTAAACCCTCCCCACTCAGGATGATATTCATTAGTATAAACTCGAATGCTTTTACCTGGAACTAAGATATAAGAGGGGAAAGTGAATGAGGGATACCCATCTGATATATCCATTAGAACACATCCAGTCAAATCTTGTGGCTGGTCCCCGAGATTGGTGATTTCTACATATTCATCGGACTCTACATTGGGCACTAGACCGTCATAAAAAATGTAGGTAATTTGGACTTTTTGAACTATTATAGGCGGTGATGGTTGAATCTCTTGCCAAATCCCTGTTTTGCCTTGCCTTGCTTCGGCTTCAGTCTTCTCCAGAATGCCCTGGTACTTAGTATCAGGTTCGTAGGTTTTAGCCCAGGCAAGCCCCTGTCTTACCAGCTCAGCGTTAACGAAAATATCATCAACATAAACATAGCGTAGGAGCCTTTCATATTTGTCAGTTTCAGAGATATCCTTCTCCAGCCGAACGATTTTCCCTTCTACTAACTGCCGGTTGCACCTGGTAGCCTCTTGGGCTAAGGCACAATATTCGGGTCGTTTATCGTCTAGTTCCGGCGCATCTATGCCAATATAGCGAACCTTGTACATTATGCCAGCAATGTTAACCTCAATGGTGTCACCATCAATTACCCTGGTGACTGTTATCTGCGCTTCGGGGGCTGGACTGGATGTTGGAGCAAGACTTGGAGTAGCACAACTAGTGGCTAAAATTACTAGAAGTAACCAGACCGAGATACTGCTGGGATATTTCCTTTTCATATCCACCCCCTTTATGTTATATAAGAGGTCTTTTTGACGGTATCCCGGGGTGGCGAGGATAGTGGGGAGGTGTCGGCGATATTTTATCAATTACTACCAACCGGCGCTCATCGGTAAACTCGTCCAGGTCAATCCGCTTCACCTCCCGGAGGTTACCTCCGAGGAGACTAATTGCCTTGGCAGCCTGATTTATTTCCTCACCAGTATCTCCCTTTTTCTGAGCGATAAAGCTGCCGCCAAGGGCACAAAAGGGCAAGGCTAATTCAACCAGGATAGGTAGTGGGGCAACCGCCCGGGAAAGCACCAGGTCAAACCTTTCCCGGTATTGGCTCAGGTGGGCAACATCCTCAGCCCGACCGACCAAAATTTCAACATTATCCAGCCCAAGTTTATCGGCAATATGATGCAGGAAGGCGGTTTTTTTAGCTCTAGCCTCAAGCAACACCAGCCTTATCTCAGGGAAGGCAATCTTCAGTGGGATTCCAGGTATGCCAGCGCCAGTGCCGACATCAATAAGGCGGAAGTCGGCACTAGTTATCGCTCGCTGCCAGGCTAAAGTCACGGTGAGAGAATCAAGGAAGTGCTTTATCTGCACCTCCTCATAGCCAGTTATGGCAGTGAGGTTTATGTGCTTATTCCAATCAACGAGCTGGTGATAATAAATGTCAAATTGCTCAAGCTGCCCTGGCTCAAGCTCCAGCCCTAATTTTTTAGCCCCGAGACTGAGTTTTTCCATGATAGCCATCTTTTGGTTATTACCCAAAGATATTATACCTGAGTTGTACCCAAAGATAACAGATGAGAATTTTAAAAACCCCTCACCCTGTATCCCTCTCCCCTTATGAAGGGGAGAGGGAAGATTTTGAAAAGAGGGGCTGACGCCCCTCTTAGACACCCCCAAAAAGTAAGAGAGTCAGAGAGAAGCGAAGCCTCTCAAATACAGTATGGGAAGTTTTAGAGGGACAAAGTCCCTCTAATAAAGATTTCCCCCCCTTTCCCTTAATAAAGGAAGGGGGTCAGGGGGATAGGTTATTAAACGACTTCGTGGAAGCAAATTTGCATTTTAGCCCAGCCTATGTTATATTTTAAAAAGAACTTAATAGCTTACCCGCTAGGGGTGCTTAACGGCTGAGAGGCGGTTTAGTGCCAACCCTTGGAACCTGATCTCGGTAATACGAGCGTAGGGAAGCGGAAGAATTTAGACCAAGGGTTTAGACTAGCAGCCAAAACCCTTGGTTTTATTTTGGGAGGAGGCAAAGATGACGCAATTGGAATTGGCAAGAGAAGGAACTATTTCACCACAGATGAGCCTGGTGGCACAGAATGAGGGGGTAGAGGCAGAGTTTATTCGCCAGGGTGTAGCTGAGGGGACAATAGTCATCCCGGCCAATATTAAGCACACCAACCTCGTCCCCTGCGGCATAGGTCACGGACTCAAGACCAAGGTCAACGCTAATATTGGCACTTCCCCCGATTTTGGCACTATAGACACCGAGTTGGAGAAGCTGCGAGTGGCTACCGCCTGTGGTGCCGACACGGTTATGGACTTAAGCACCGGTGGTGATATATCGGCTATTCGGCGGGCTATTATTACCTCAAGCCCGCTACCAGTAGGCACAGTACCTATTTACCAGGCAGGCATTGAAGCCATAGCCAGACATAGCGCCATAGTCAAGATGACTGTTGATGACCTGTTCTCAGCCATTGAGAAGCATGCCCGGGATGGGGTTGACTTTATCACCGTGCACTGTGGTGTCACCCAATCAGCCGTTGGCCGGCTCAAGCAACAGGGGAGGGTGGCTGATGTGGTATCCCGGGGCGGAGCCTTCCTCATCGGCTGGATGCTCCATAATGAGCAGGAAAATCCCCTTTACAAGTATTATGACCGCCTGCTGGAGATAGCCAGGCAGTTTGATGTTACCCTCAGCCTTGGTGACGGCATGCGCCCCGGTTGCCTGGCCGATGCCACCGACCGGGCTCAGGTGGAGGAACTCCTGGTTATCGGCGAACTGGTAAACCGGGCTCAGCAAGCCGGAGTCCAGGTAATGGTTGAGGGTCCAGGGCATCTGCCTTTGAATCACATTGAGGCTAATGTCCGACTGGAGAAGTCTATCTGCAAGGGAGCCCCTTTCTATGTCTTAGGTCCGCTGGTAACCGATATTGCTGCCGGCTATGACCATATCACTGGAGCTATAGGTGGGGCTATCGCTGCTGCTGCTGGCACTGATTTTCTGTGCTATGTAACGCCAGCAGAGCACCTCTCCCTGCCCGACCCTGAGGATGTAAGGCAAGGGGTTATCGCCTCACGCATTGCCGCCCATGCCGCTGATATAGTTAAAGGAGTAAAGGGAGCTCAGGAGTGGGACAGGAAGATGTCCGTGGCGAGAAAGAAGCTCGATTGGGAGGAGCAAGCCAGACTCTCCCTGGACCCGGAGCGCTCCCGCCAGGTTCATAGCAAGCATGCTTCTGCCGGCGCCGCCTGCAGTATGTGCGGGAAGTACTGTGCTATGGAATTAATGGAAAAGTTCCTGGGCACAACAGCACCAAGGTGTTAGCTATAATAGGAGGAGGAGCGAAATGACACTATTTCACCCAGTAAGAGAAGGGGAAGTGACCAAGGCTATTGTCAGTAGCTTTTTACGCCAGTTTGAGGAGTATATTAACAGCGATGTCATCATTGTTGGTGGTGGTCCCAGTGGACTGATAGCCGGGAGGGAGCTGGGTAAGGCTGGGCTTAAGGTTTTAATTATTGAGCGGAATAATTATCTGGGTGGCGGCTTCTGGATTGGTGGCTATTTCATGAATAAGGTTACCCTGAGAGCACCAGCCCAGGAGCTCCTTAATGAGCTGGGGGTGCCCTATTCCCCGGCTGGCGAAGGTCTATACGTAGCTGATGCCCCCCACGCCTGCTCCAAGCTCATTGCTGCTACCTGCGATGCCGGGGTTAAGTTCCTCAGCCTGACCATCGTCGAAGACCTGGTGGTTCGTGAAGATAACAGGGTAGTCGGGGTGGTGGTCAACTGGAGCCCTATCACCCACCTCCCCAAGGAAATTTCCGCCCTTGACCCGATACCCCTGGAAACGAAGGTGGTGATTGATGCCACCGGTCATGATGCCAGCGTAGCTAAGAAACTGGTGCAGCGGGGGGCACTCAAGATGGCTGGGGAAGGAGCATTATGGATTAATAAATCGGAGGATGCCGTGGTACAGTACACCGGCGAGGTCTACCCCGGGTTAATTGTCACTGGCATGGCAGTAGCCAGTATTTTCGGGCTCCCCCGCATGGGTCCTACCTTCGGCGGCATGTTTCTCTCCGGGAAACGAGCCGCTGAGGTTGCCATAGACATTGTGCAACGGTCAGCAGTCTCCTAATATTAGACAGGTAATCAAAAATGGGTGGTAGCTTTAATTTAGGTAAGTTATTTGGTATCCAGTTCAGGCTGCATTACACCTGGTTTATTATTTTCATATTGATAACGTGGACGTTGGCCGCCAGCTATTTCCCAGCCACATATCCAGCTTGGAGTCTAACTACCAAGATAGCTGCTGGCATCATAACCAGCCTCCTGTTCTTTGCCTCAGTGCTAGCTCATGAGCTAGTCCACAGCCTGGTAGGCAGGGTAAATGGCATCCCGGTAAAAAGCATAACCCTGTTTATCTTTGGCGGTTTGGCTCAGATGACTAAGGAAGCAACCAAAGCCAGTGCTGAGCTAAAAATGGCTGCCGCTGGACCTGCCTGTAGTCTAGCTATTGGTGGCATATTTGCCCTGCTGTGGATGCTAACCCGAGGCGTAACTGAACCTTTAGCCGGTATGGCTTTTTATCTGGCTCAGATTAATGTGATTCTAGCTGCGTTCAACCTGATTCCAGGCTTCCCTTTAGATGGTGGGCGTGTCTTCCGTTCTTTAGTATGGCGGTTTACCGGCAACTACAGGCGCTCGACACGAATCGCCACCTGGCTAGGTCAAGGGGTAGCCTACGCCTTTATTCTGAGCGGTATTTTAATCGTCTTCTTACATCCGTTTGGTTTGTCTTGGTTTGATGGTGTTTGGATTGCATTTATCGGCTGGTTCCTACAAAGCGCAGCCTCAGCTAGCTATCGTCAGGCTGAACAGCGTGAAGCCCTCCGTGGGCTGACCGCATCACAGGTAATGGCTTCCAACTTCATAATAGTCCCACCAAATATTACCGTTAACCAACTGGTTTGGGGATATGTCCTGCCCACAGGGCACCACCTTTTCATGGTAACTGATGAAGGCCGGTTTAAAGGGATTTTGACACTGCACAATATTAAGACAGTCCCTCAGTCAGACTGGGACATGACCCAGGTAGAGAAAATAATGGTCCCCGCTGACCAGCTAAAGGTGGCAAGTCCTGACCAGGATGCATTAAACGTAATGGAGCAGATGGACGAGAATGATATAAATCAGATGCCAGTAGCCAATGAAGACAGAGTTATTGGCCTGATTACCCGCGATAACTTAGTAAGGTTTCTTCGCACCCGCGCTGAACTTGGGATGTAGACCACTGAAATTCAGGAGGCAGAAATGACTGACAGTCAGAATCCAAGTCTAGGTGATGCAGCTAGTAGTTTTCTTGCCAGCCTACCAACCAAAGAAGGGGGGAAAAGCCAGCAGGCAGTATATGGATTTGTTCGCTGGTATGGCTGGGAGCGTCCGGTTGCCGAACTTACCGCCCATGAGGTGGCTAACTACGCCGAGCAGTTATCATTATCACAAGCCAACTATTTAAAGAATGTTGAGCTAATACGAGCCTTTCTGGTTTATGCCAAGAAGCAGGGGTGGAGCAAGACCAACCTGGCGGTTCACCTCAAAAGCAAGAGGGCAAAAACCAGATTACCCTCTCCAGCAAGGCGAGAGCTGCTACCAGCAACCTCTCTAACTAAGCAAGGGTATGCTGAGCTGGAAGCTGAGCTCGCTGAGCTTAAGAGCCGGCGGCCTCAGGCTATCGATGAGATGCGCAGGGCGGCGGCAGACAAGGACTTCAGCGAGAATGCCCCTCTGGACGCAGCCAAGGAGGAACGGGGGCACCTGGAGGGGCGGATTAGACAGCTAGAAGAAACTCTGAAATCAGCCACTATCATTGAAGAAACACGGAAAGTAGCTCTTAAGGTAAATATCGGTGATAGTGTTGTCCTGAGCAATATAGTTTCTGGCGAGGAACTACGCTATATCGTAGTCAGTCCCAGGGAAGTAGACCCGACCAAGGGCAAGATTTCTAGCCATTCACCCATAGGTAAAGCCATTATCGGACGAGCCCAGGGGGAAATAGTGGAGATAACAGCACCGGTGGGTAAGCTGCGCTATCAGATTAAGCAGATTAAGCGTTAGCCGACGAGGGTAAGGAGAAAGCAAAATACCCATTGAGTATGTGAAAGAAACATACCAGATGCAATTAAAGCCCCTGTTGATGAGAAGCGTCCTCTATTTTGGCGATGAAGTATTGGTCGGGGTGAGAGGATTGAAATGCATAGAAAGATTGGTGTTCTGACCGGAGGTGGAGACTGTCCAGGACTCAACGCTGCAATCAGAGCAGTTACAAAATCAGCCACCCAAAGGGGGTATGAGGTACTAGGAATTCGTAATGGCTGGAAGGGACATAGCACGGTTTAGCTTGGCTCATGGCACCCTTGAAGAGCACAGCCAACGCATTTCTCAAGTTCGCTCTCTCCCACAATGCCGACTTCACTGCCCTTTCCTTCACTGCCGGACTTCCTCTAGCTGTTCCAGGAAGCACCAACCTTGTTAAGGTGCACAACGCCTGAGCTAGGGTGGTCTTGCTTTCAACCTTTGGCAAAAGCCACCTGCCCATTCGTGTTCTCATGATGACACTATTTTGCCAACAAACTGTTTGGCATCTAATAGCGCAAGACATGATGCCCAGATAGGAAATGCCCACCGATGTTAGAGCAGCCGACACGAAATGCTATTTGGAAGGATAGCGAGATATCCAAGGTACAGCGGCGGTTCCCATAGTTTCAAAAGTCATAGACTCTTTGATATCCTGGAGCAAGAAATAGGATTGATTTATTCCCAGCCTACATGCTAATATTGCTTTAATATAGACCAACAGGGTAAAGGAAAAAAATGGAGCAACTACGTATTCCGGGACCTACCCCCTGTCCCAATGAAGTCCTGAAGACAATGAGCCGGCAGATGATAAATCACCGTGGCCCCCAGTTCGGACAAATACTCAATGATGTCACTACCAAGCTGAAGCAATTGTTCCAGACCAAGGGGGACGTTTTTCTGCTTACTGGTTCGGGCACCGGTGGTTTAGAGGCGATAATCGTTAATACCCTATCCCCGGGTGATAAGGTACTCTCGGTATCCATCGGTGTCTTTGGCGAACGTTTTGGCGCTATTGCCGAGAAATTCGGCGCTGAGATAGTGCCCCTGCGTTTTGAATGGGGCAAGGCGGCTGATGCCGATGCCGTTCGCCGTGCTCTTGAGGCTGACCCCAAAATAAAGGCGGTGCTGGTCACCCACAATGAAACCTCTACCGGCGTTACCAACGACTTGGCGGCGATTAGCTCAGTGGTCAAGGAATTTGATAAATTGCTGCTGGTTGACGCCATCAGTAGCCTGGGGTCAATCAACCTGCCGGTAGATGACTGGCACTGCGATGTGGTGGTTACCGGCTCCCAGAAGGGATGGATGGCTCCTCCCGGTCTGGCTATGGTCAGCGTAAACCAGGAGGGATGGCAGGCGCATGCCAAAGCCAGGATGCCCCGCTTTTACTGGGATTTTACTCAAGCCAAGAACTATCTGGAAAGGGGACAAACGCCGTGGACGCCGGCTATCTCTACCGTATTTGCCCTATCGGTGTCACTGCAAATGATGCTGGATGAAGGACTACCCAATATTATTGCCCGCCATGTTCGGGTGGGTAAAGCCGCCCGAGCCGGAATAAAATCACTGGGGCTGTCCCTCTTCGCTGAAGAGAGCCATGTCTCCAACACCGTTACTGCTGTCGCTGCTTCCAATGGACTGGATACCAAGAAGATGCTCAAGATTCTGAGGGAGGAACACCAGATTATACTCTCTGGCGGACAGCAAAAACTGGATGGCAAGATATTCCGCATCGGTCACCTGGGCTGGGTAACCGAAGACGACATTAAAGTAGTAATATCAGCACTGAGGTTAGTCCTGCCACAAGCCGGATTTAGGAGTTCCAGCTAACAATGAAGGTGTTAATCGCCGAGCCGGTTTCAGAAGAAGGGATAGACATTCTACGTCGCCATGCCGAGGTAAATATCAAGACCAGGCTAAAGGCTGAGGAAATTATATCCATCATCGGCGATTATGAAGCCCTGGTAGTACGCAGTCAAACTAAGGTCACCGTTGAGGTGATAAGAGCCGGCAAGAAGCTCCAGGTCATCGGTCGGGCTGGCGTTGGCGTGGACAATATTGATGTTGATGAGGCAACCCAGCGAGGCATAGTGGTGGTCAATGCCCCCACCGGCAACACCATCTCTGCCGCCGAGCACACCATTGGCCTTATGCTTGCCCTAGCTCGCCACATCCCCCAGGCTAATGCTGTACTCAAATCCGGGGTATGGCGGCGAGCCGACTTTATGGGCACGGAGATAAGGAACAAGACGTTAGGTATTATTGGTCTGGGCAATGTAGGCTCAGAGGTAGCCAAACGCGCCCGGGGTCTGGAAATGAAGGTAATTGCTTATGACCCCTTTATCTCTGACGACCGTGCCCGTAACCTTCAGGTAGAGCTTGTTCCGCTAAAACAGCTACTCAAAGAAGCTGACTTTATCACCTTGCACACGCCACTAACCCCTCAAACCAAGGGAATGATTGGAGCTAAAGAGCTGGCTCTAGTTAAACCAACGGTTAGAATCATTAACTGTGCTCGCGGTGGACTCATTGAGGAAAAGGCGCTGGCTAAAGCAGTAAAAGAGGGGCGAGCGGCTGGTGCTGCCATAGACGTCTTTCCCACCGAACCAGCTACGGAAAGCGTCCTCTTTGATAGTGACAATATCATTGTTACCCCGCATCTGGGTGCTTCTACCACCGAGGCTCAAGTCATGGCGGCTAAGGATGTAGCCGAGCAGATTATTGACGTGTTTGATGGGCGCCCAGCCAAATATTCAGTCAATGCCCCCTTTATCTCGGTGGAGATGCTTTCAGTGCTGGCACCTTTCATCCGGGTAGCCTCCACGGTGGGCAAGCTGGTAAGCCAACTGGTTGAGGGACAAGTGAGCGCTATCCAGATTAAATATAACGGTGAGATTTCCAACTATGATACCAAGGTTCTCACTGCCGCCGCCCTAGGAGGACTGCTGGAGCAGGTAAGTGAGGAGCGAATCAACCTGGTTAATGCCAATATAGTGGCAGCACGGCGTGGTCTGGCGGTGGTGGAGCAGAAAGAGGCTGTCTGCGAGAACTATGCCAGCCTTATTACGGTAGAAGCTACCACCAGTGCCGGCTCTACCACTGTCGCCGGGACAGTAATGCGCGGGGAAGTCCACATTGTCCGGGTTAATAATTACTGGGTTGATATTGTGCCCACCGGTGGCTACTTCCTGTTCAGTGACCATCTTGACCGTCCCGGGTTGATTGGAGCCGTAGGCAAGATAACTGGTGATGCTGATATAAATATCAGTTTCATGCACCTCAGCCGCCTCAAACCGAGGGGGCAAGCCCTAATGATACTAGCTCTGGACGAACCCCTACCCGAGGGGCAACGCCAGCAGATACTATCTATCCCTGATGTCTATACCGTCAAAGTGGTAAAGCTATAATCAGCCGCCCACAACAGCTATAGAAAATCAGCCCAGCAATTCCTCCATAGCTCCGAGCGAAAGTAGTTGACACTCCTAGTAAAGGGGGGCTACAGAATTCGGCTTTTACCTCGAGCAACGGCATACAAGTTGATAACCCTAAAGGAAACACCCTATCACGGTGCAAAATTCTCACCAAGCAAGAGGTCTATGTTTACAAAGCTGATTTTTGGGGGTAAAATAGATATGATTTTGGGCGGTTAGCTCAGCGGTTAGAGCGCTTGCTTCACACGCAAGAGGTCACTGGTTCAAGCCCAGTACCGCCCACTGAAGGGATTACACTTCGGCTCTCTATCAGCTACACTCTCTCAATCCTAACCGCACAGACCTTAAATTCGGGTATTTTAGCCACCGGGTCGACGGCAGGGTTGGTCAGAAGGTTTGCCGGGCTCTCAGCAAAGTGGAAGGTCATAAACACCACCCCCACCGGTGATGCCTCGGTTACCTTCGCCCTGGCGACTACC
>Ga0172363_10005433_pt1 | contig 10314 bp, 10 predicted proteins | sample LakKivs2_kivu2a2_FD_114541 | JGI IMG/M metagenome (GOLD analysis project Ga0172363, IMG submission 114541) | Sediment microbial communities from Lake Kivu, Rwanda - Sediment s2_kivu2a2 | ecosystem: Environmental > Aquatic > Freshwater > Lake > Sediment | place: Rwanda: Western Province, Lake... | reverse complement strand
GATGAGAATCATGTGATTTTTTAAATATTTATCTTTTAAAATCCCGAAATCATCGCAAAGACCCCAAGTTACCCTCACTCATCAGCAGAACCCCTGCTTGGATTCTTATACAGGGATGTCCTGTTGATTTTCATCATCTGACCTCCCTCATTAATACCCTGATGCCCCGGTCCCGGGGTCATGCCACATTTTATCAATTCATTTTAATATCTTCGAGCGGACGATGATCGTCGGTCGTCTGGCGTGTAATGCAATGGAATTTGCCGTGCTGCCAATCATAAGTTCACGGAACCAGCCTTTTCCAACGGAACTCATCCAGATGACCGATACATCCTCCTCTTCGGCAACTTTCGTAATCTCAATAGCGGGGTGCCCTATCCTCACAATCGCCCGTGCTCTGATGCCCTGTGCTGCAAGCTTGCTCCGGTCTGCTTCTATCCGGCCCTTTGCCTTCCGGAGACACTCCTCAATCTCCCTTTCGTTCTCACCACGTGATACTACATAAAGGAGGATTACCTCTCCCACGCCTGGTGTCGAACTCAGAAGGGCTATTGCATTTTCAGAATACAGGGAGAAATCAACCGGGCAGAGGACCCGGGAGAGGATCATCGGGCAGAACATCTCATACGTCTTCCCTCTCAGGCTCTCTGTGAGTTTATGGCGCATGATCAGGACGCTGGTTCTGCTCCGGCGGAGAACTGCATTCGATACACTGCCCAGGAGTAGCCCCTCAACCTGGCCCTTGCCCCGTGCACCGATGACTATCAAAGAGACATTATTCTCATCCGCTGCCTGGACGATAGCTCCGCCAGGGTCGGATGATAGTTTTACCATCGAAGTGACCCGAAGGTTCTTCCCGAGTGTCTCAAGATGGTGTTTCTCTTCCCGAAGTGTTTTTTTTTCATTCTGGAACAGTGCACCTCCAATCTCGCCACCACCCCTTGGAGACCTGGTCTCCTCTATAACATGCAGCAGGATCACGTCCCGGGCCCCGGGAAAACCGGCAATACATTCCAGTGTCTTTGCTGCATATTCCGAAAAATCGGTCGGAAATAGGATTTTTGAGAACATTCGCTCGCCTTTTTTACCGTCACAAAGTCCAATTTAAAGGAATAATCAGATTCGCGATTTTCATGCGCTATGCCTGTTGCCCGGAACCAAATTTCATCTGCAGTTCATGTGAAAATGCATCATGTATATTCAGTTACATAGATTTGTTTCACGAATGAAATGATGTATTTTTAAAATGAAAAAGACTTCGCCCTTTATCTGATACTATTTTCATTCTTCCACGACTTTATAAACGGGAGAACCTGAACAAGGAATAGAATAATGGAAAATTCATGGTAACTGTTCAGCTCCGACCGCAAGATCCTAGTACAATGAAGTCATAGTAACAATTAGTGGCTGAAAATAACCAGAATAACCAGAAAGATAGCAGCCCCGAATATTACCCTGCATCCTATATTCACTCCCTTCTTGCGATCATCGAAGAACAAAATCGAATTATAACAGAATTACAGGCAAAAATTGTCCAATTAAATGCCCGCATAGAAGAGTTGGAGTCCCGCTTGAATCAGAATAGCCGGAACAGCAACTGGCCACCCTCGATGGATGGATTCAGACGTCCCAAGAGTCAGCGGAAGAAAGGGGAAAGGCCACCAGGAGGGCAGAATGGGCATAAAGGTCATACTCTGGACTGGGTAGAGACCCCTGATCAGGTCAGGGTTCATACTGTTTCAGAATGCGAAGAATGTGGGACCTCGCTGGAACAGGTAGAACCGTCCAAAGTGGAACGCCGGCAAATCCATGATATCCCTCCATTGAGAGTCCTTGTCACAGAACACCAGGCAGAACAGAAGACATGTCCTCGCTGCGGACGACAGAACCGGGCACGGTTTCCTCCTGAAGTCAAGTATCCCGTGCAATATGGCCAGAACCTGAAAGCACTCATGGTCTACCTCTGCATCTACCAGTTGCTCCCGTATGACCGGCTCTGTGAGACCTTCAGTGACCTGTTCGGAAGGTCCATGAGCAAAGCGACCCTGGCCAGGACAGTGTCAGAGTGTTCCCGGAACCTTGCAGGAGTCGAAGAGAAGATACGAGACCTCCTGGCAGGTGCGCAGGTACTCAACGTAGACGAGACCGGGATGCGCGTGAACGGCATCCGGCAATGGCTCCATGTGGCAAGTACCGAGATCCTCACTGCATATGGTCACCATCGAAAACGAGGGTCCCAGGCAATGGATGACCTGCAGATCCTGCTGCGGTTCCGTGGTACGATGGTCCATGATTTCTGGGCACCGTATTTCCGGTATCCAAGCCGTCATGCACTCTGCAATGCGCATCTTCTCCGTGAACTGAAAGGGATCACGGAAAACTACCACCAGAAATGGAGTGAGCAGATGTATGACCTTATCCAGGAGATCAAAGGAACCGTGGATGAGATTCGCGAGCATTCAGGGGCTCTCGATCCTCGGCAGGTCTCAAATTTCGAAGAGAGATACCGCCAGATCATCGAATCTGGCATGCAGAAAAATCCTGTCCCTCAGGTTTCTGGTACTGTACTGAAACGTGGGCGCAAGAAACAGTCAAAAGCGAGAAACCTCCTCGACCGTTGCCAGAAATATGAGAGGGATATCCTCTCGTTCATGTATGATTTCTCGGTGCCGTTCTCCAATAACCTGGCTGAACGGGATATCCGGATGATGAAACTGCAACAGAAGATTTCTGGTACGTTCAGGAGTGAGGAAGGTGCTGACTGGTTCTGTAGGGTCAGGGGGTATATCTCAACCGTGAAAAAGAATGAGATGTCTGTGTTCGCGTCTCTTCTGAAGGTTTTCGAGGGAGACCCCTTCATCCCTTCTGCCGCTCACAGAACAGGCTAAACAGTTACAATTCATGATTTCCCCGAATCATTTCTGCGTCAGGTTGGTAATACATCCATCACTTCAGTTTAACCATAGGGAAAGTAAACTACCAATGCGCGTATTTCTTTGCAATTTTAAAAAAAAATAAAAATATAAAAAATTATCTGAACATTTGAAATTGACTATAGTAAGATATATATCCAAAAATAGATACTTAGATAGCCCTTCATTGGAGGCGCAGATGCGATATGGTGAACGAGAAGACGCTCGAGACAATCGAGAAGATGAAACTTCTTGTCCTGAAGCGGTGCGAAGAACGTATCCAGAAAGCTTCGGGGAGTTCGCACTCTAAACCCCCCGAGTCTTCCTATTCCTTACACTGCCACGGCGTCAGCGCCATACTTCGCCATCACCACGGACTTTGATTGGGGTGAGATATTTCGTCGAAGGAGAAAGTATGGAAAGAACCAGTCATATGGGTTGAGCCAGGAGGTAGTGACTATCGATGACCTGCGTAGATCAATTCGAACTGATCCGGAAGTTGAGACAGGCTGCAGTAGACCGCTGCAGTGACCGTCTGACAGCGGTGCGGCTCAAACCCTGTGTAGAGAGGGAGTTGGATGAGGATCAGGCTGCCCATGGAATCAGCAGACGCCTGCGGAATCTCCGTGGGCTGTGAGGTGTTGTGACAATGGCAACGGAGAAGTCATTACTGCAGAAGATTCGGGAGAAAGAACTGGAAATGAGCGTGAAGATTGATGAAGCCAGAAGAGAAGCCGATCAGAACCTTGCGCTTGCAAAACAGGATGCAACGACCATTTTAAAGAAATCTGAAGAAGAAGGAAAGAAAATTGCTGAAGAATTTGTCAAGCGGGAGATGGATAAAATCCAGAACGATGCCAATCTTGTCCGTACCAAGTCTCGTGAAGAGGTCAGGATAGTCCGGGAATCCGGGGAGAAAAATCTGCAACATGCAGTTGAGAGAATTGTAACCATCGTATTGGCAGAGTAGAGACCCATGCTTCAGAAGATGGTGAAAATCCAGGTGATAGGTCCAAAAAAGGACCTTCATAATGCAGTCGATCTGCTCTATCGCAAGGGAACGGTCCATATTGAGGATGCATCTGCACAAGCAGTATCAGGTGATACAATTCTCAGGCGAATAAGTGTAGAACAGGCCGGCGATATCTCTGCCGCCCTGGCAAAGATCGGCGGCATACTTCTCACACTTCCCAAGACGAAAGGGGATCAAAAGGAGACATCAGATATCTACAAAAACTTGCAGAGGATGAGCCATGACGATCTTCTTATCCGGGCAAACGGTATTATCAATGAACTCGAGGAGAATACCAAAAATCTTGCCACCCAAAAGAGTGAACTGGAGCTCTCCCTCGAGAACCTTATCAGGTATGAAAAGATCATCGAGAAAATCCGTCCCATCGAGAGCAATCTCCCTGTTCTCGAAGGGTTCGAGGTCACAGTCATACTCGTCCAGAGGGAGTTCAAGGACGTGCTGGAGATCATCCGGAATTCTCTATCCGAGATAACCAGGAAACAGTTCGAATTGATATCTGCAGATGTGGATGAAGCAACCATTGCCGCAGTCACCATTTTCAACAAGCGGTATTCGGAACAGGTTCACTCTTTCATCTTTTCCCAGAATGTAAACGAGATACGCTTGCCTCCCGAGTATCTCGGAAAACCGTTCAATGAGATTTTCGCTTTGATTGAAGAACGGAAAGCCACTGCCGCGGCAGAAATGGGCCGCATCAACGCAGAACTGGATACAATATCATCCACTTTTTATAAGGAACTCCAGGCTCTCCATCAGATCCTCGAGGACAGGAACGAAGAGTTGAGCGTCTTTTCAAAGATTGGCCAGACAGACTATACATTTGTCATTCTTGGGTGGATACCAAAAAAATTCGTGAAAGATACCAGGAATGAACTCAAGGAGGCATACAGCGGGCGTGTTATCGTAAATGAACTCCAGGTCAGTCCGGACGAGATGGCAAACGCCCCCACATTCTACGATAACCCTCGTATCGTCAAACCTTTCGAGTATCTCATGAGGGTCATCAGCCCGGCAAAATCACAGGAGGTCGACCCCAGTCCGATTCTTGCGATATTCTTCCCCATATTTTTTGGGATAATGGTCGGAGATATCGCATATGGCCTGATCATTCTTGCTTTTGCTCTTATCGTAAGATGGAAGTTCCACGACCGCGACTGGCTCCAGCACCTTATGAATATCCTGATTATAGTCTCGTTCCCGACCATATTCTTCGGCTGGATATTCGGGGAATTCTTCGGTGATTTCGGTGAACATATGGGGTGGATCCATCCCATGGAGTTATTCGGTATCACCTGGAACCGTATTGAGATCATTGTTCCACTCCTCATACTGTCAATTGCAATCGGGGTCTTCCATGTCTTCCTCGGTCTCGGGATTGGGATCCTGAACTCATACACAGAAATCAGCTGCAGCCGGCACATAGCCAAGGCAAAAAAACACATCTGTGAAAAATCAGGCATGATTGTTGTGATAACCGGCCTGATTCTGGTAATAGGCGCTGCTGCAAAGGCCCTTGCCGAGCCGTTGCTTACATTGGGGGTACTCCTGATTGTTGTCGCGCTCCCCCTCCTCATATATGGCGGGGGATTTTTTGGTATTTTTGAGATAATGAGCACCGTGGGAAATATCCTGTCGTATGCCCGTATCATGGCAATCGGAATGGCATCGGTCATTCTTGCTGTAGTCGCCAATAAGCTCGGCGGAATGATGGATGTGGCAATCCTCGGGCTTCTTATCGCCGCGGCCCTCCACACGCTGAACATCGTACTTGCCATGTTCAGCCCGTTCCTTCACTCCCTCCGTTTGCACCTGGTAGAATTCAACTCAAAATTTTACGAGGGTGGCGGAAAAATGTACAAACCGTTTAAAAAGGAGAATGGAGGCGATACTTCGTGAACAGGGAAGCAGTTCGCGGAGGCTTAACTGAACGCGGGATTACGAGAGACAGAAGGAGTAGTACCATGTAACTTCAGAATCAGGATGACTTAACCGATAGTCATTTCCATATGCCGTGATTTGAAAAATCTGCATATGGCTCGAAATGTTATTTGAGCATGTATATTAGGCCGCCTCTGCAACGGGCGGCGCTTTGAAAGGGAGCTGGTGTAAATGGTTGATTTCGGAATCCCCATTGGGGCAGGCATTGCATTTGGGCTTGGAGCGCTCGGCACAGGGATTGCACAGTCCAAGATTGGTGCAGCAGGGGCGGGAACTATCGCAGAGAAACCTGAGACATTCGGGTTGATGATTATCCTGGTGGCAATTCCAGAGACCCTTGTAATTCTGGGTTTTGTAGTCGCTTCCATGATCATGATCATGCTGGTATGATCCTCCGCGGGATCTATCATTGGATTGCATGGTGAAGGAATATCTCCTGATGGTCGAAGAGGAAGGGTTGACCAATGGCAATTGAAGAACTTATCCAGGCCGTGGAGGTAGGTGCGAAAGAGCGTATACACGAGATACAGGAACGCTCGAAAACCGAGGCTGAAGAGGTCGTCAGCGAAGCAAATGCAAAGGTCGGGCCGATAAAAAAACGATATCTCGAAGATGCGATGCGATCGGTGGAACTCCAGAAGAACAAGCTGCTCTCTGAGACGCGGGAAGAGAACCGTATGGAGGCCATCAAAACGAAGAACGAGATCTTTCTGAAGGCCTTTCTAGATGCCACAAGTGTTCTGGGATCGGTGCGTGAACATCCACGGTACAGAAAGTCGTTTTCTTCATTCATCTCCGAAGCATCCGGGGCTCTCGGCGGAGGGGACATAGTCCTCCACATCGACCCACGGGATGAAGCACTCTGCAGGGAGATCCTGAATGAACTAAAGATGAATTATGAAATTGTTACCGACCTTACATCTGCCGGAGGATTAAATGCACAAACCCGCGATGGACGTTTCATAGTGTTCAACACCTTGGAATCAAGGATTCAAAAGGCAAAAGAACTTTATAGACCCGAAATCTTCTCGATGCTGTTTGGGTGAGTAAGATGGAGTATGCATATGTGAATGCACGGATACGGGCGATGAAGGGGCGCCTGCTCGATCGATCCGCGCTCGAGCACCTCATCAACAAACCCGACATCGAATCCCTGATTTCTGACCTTGAAAAAACCTCATACAGGGAAGAACTGGAGAGAGCTGGGGTCCAGTTCTCAGGCATTCACCGGATCGAAGTTGCCATCAGGAAAGACCTCATCCGGGCTTTCCGGGCTATCCTTGGTTTTATCAAAGACGACGAGAGGGAGAACCTGCTCACCCTTGTTCTACAGCGCTGGGATGTACAGAACATCAAGACCATTCTCCGCGGTAAGAAAATTCATGCACCGGCGAATGAGATCCTCGAATGTCTCATCCCTGCAGGGGAACTCGATGAGGCGGCACTCACAGAACTGGTGAAACAGCCTGATGTGAAAGCAGTTATCGATCTCCTGGCTACGTGGGGAGTGCCGTATGCACGTCCCCTGACGCGTAATTTCAAGGAATTTTCAGAGACCCGGGACATGCTGGTACTCGAGTATGCGATTGACACGTTTTACTATGAACACTCCCTCTCGATCCTGAAAAGCAAAGATACCGATGATAACCGTATCATCAGGGACATGCTGATTAGTGAGATCGATATCAACAACTTAAGGACAGTATTCCGCGTTATCCGGGACCGGATGGATCGTGAAGAGGCCCGACGTTTCTTCATGAAAGGGAGCCCGGAACTTGACATTGAAACACTCTACGCCATGGTGAAGACAGGAACAATGGAGAGTGCGCTCAAGCAGCTTGAGCAGACCTCTTACCGGTTCCTTACCCAGATTCCCCATGAGTATGTAGCCGCAGAGAAGATCTCTGCATTTGAGAAAGAGCTTGAAAAGCATCTCATAAAAAAAGGTGTAAACCAATTTCTCGGGGACCCCCTCTCCATAGCCATCCCTATCGGGTACATCTGGGCCAAGGTCGCCGAGGTCACGAACATCAGGATTATTGCCAGGTGCAAGTTTGCCGATGTGCCTGAAAAAGAGCTGAGGGAGGCGCTGATCAATGTATAAATTCATCGTCGTCACGGATCCAGATACAGCCCCCGGGTTCCGCCTCGCCGGCGTGGAAGTGCTGGAAGTCCCGGATATGGTGGAGGCAGGAAAGTTGCTCCCCAGCCTGCTCCTAAGAGACGATACAGGCATTATCGCGGTGAATGAGGAATTCATGAGGTCGCTCGATGACAAGATGACAGAAAAGATCGAAAAGTCATACAGGCCAATCATCATTCCTATCCCTTCCGGGGCGAAAAGGATTGACCGGACCAGTTACATTGAAGGACTCCTGCGTCGGGCAATCGGGTACAACATCGTGTTGAGGAGATAATCGGTATGATCGTCGGTGTTATTTCAAGAATTTCAGGCCCTGTGGTCCTCTCAGATGGGATGAGGGGGTCCAGGATGTATGATGTAGTGAAGGTCGGAGATCAGGATCTGAATGGTGAGATTATCCGGCTTGACGGCGATCAGGCGGTTATCCAGGTCTACGAGGATACCACCGGCCTTCAGGTGGGAGAGAAAGTGGCGAATACCGAAAAGCCGCTCTCCGTCGAACTGGGGCCCGGGCTCCTCTCTTCTATTTACGACGGTATCCAGCGACCTCTCCCCGTCCTCGCTGAAAAGAGCGGGAGCTTTATCTCCCGTGGTTTGAGTGTGCCGGGACTCTCAAGGGAGAGTGTATGGGAATTTACTCCCAAGGTCAGGAAAGGTGATCGCGTCACAGGGGGCAACGTGATTGGCACTGTGACAGAGTATCATATCGAGCACCGCATCATGGTGCCACCGACCGTATCCGGCGTGATACATGAGATACACGGCGGGGAGTTTAAAATTGACGAGCCTGTCGGCACGCTTGATGACGGTCAGAACCTCTACATGATGCATACGTGGCCGGTTCGGAAAGGAAGGCCATACAGCCGGAAGACGGACCCCGATACACTGCTTGCCACCGGCCAGCGGATCTTCGATACCCTCTTCCCTGTGACAAAAGGGGGGACGGCCATGATCCCGGGTGGATTCGGCACCGGCAAGACGGTGGCGGAGCAGACACTTGCGAAGTGGTCCGACACCCAGATCGTCGTCTATATCGGGTGCGGGGAGCGCGGAAACGAGATGACGGACGTGCTCACCGAATTCCCCGAACTCCTCGACCCCAGGACGAAACTCCCTCTCATCCAGAGGACAATACTGATTGCAAATACCTCCAACATGCCGGTCGCTGCACGGGAAGCATCTATTTATACGGGGATTACCCTGGCGGAATATTACAGGGACATGGGATACGACGTTGCGCTCATGGCAGATTCCACCTCGCGCTGGGGCGAAGCGCTTCGCGAGGTCTCGGGCCGTCTCGAAGAGATGCCGGGAGAAGAGGGCTACCCTGCCTATCTTGCGACCCGGCTTGCGGCATTCTACGAACGCGCCGGGCGCGTGGTCTGTCTGGGATCCGATGCACGGATGGGATCTGTGACCATCATCGGCGCGGTTTCCCCTCCGGGCGGAGATTTCTCGGAGCCCATCACTCAGAACACCCTCCGCATCGCAGGCACGTTCTGGGCTCTTGACACGAACCTCGCCTACAGGCGGCATTTCCCATCCGTCAACTGGATCAAGAGTTATTCCCTGTATCTCGAACAGGTGAAGGAGTGGTTTGCAAAGAGCGGGTTCTCTGACTGGAAGGAACTCCGGGCCCGTGCGATGTATCTCCTCCAGAAGGAGGTCGAACTTCAGGAGATTGTCCAGCTTGTGGGGCCCGATGCGCTCCCGGAGAGCGAGAAGGCAATCCTCGAGGTCACCCGCATGATACGGGAGGATTTTTTGCAGCAGAGCGCGTACCATGACGTCGACTCGTATTGTCCGCTTGAAAAGCAATACTGGATGCTCTTTGTGATCCTCGCATTCTTCGACCGTGTAAACCAGTCAATGGGTAAGGGCATCCCCCTTACAAAGATCTTAAAGCTGCCTGTGAAAGCAGAAATCGGCAGGATGAAGGAGCTTACCGAAATCGAAGAGATAAAAGATCTGGTCACCCGGATTGACGGTGCTCTCACCGCACTGGAGGCAGAACGATGACAGGTGTCCCACTCTTTACCAAGGAAGCCAGGACAGTCAATTATGTCTCGGGTCCCCTGATTTTCGTCCAGCATGTAAAAGGGGTCTCATATGGAGAAATCGTCCGCATCATGCTCCCGGGAGGCGAGGAGAGGACCGGCCAGGTACTTGATATCTCTAAGGAACTTGCAATTGTCCAGGTCTACGAAGGCACCAGCGGTATCGACAACCTGGACACGCGGGTCCAGTTCACCGGGGAGCCCCCCCATATCAAGGTCTCGATCGATATG
>Ga0172363_10005431_pt1 | contig 10315 bp, 8 predicted proteins | sample LakKivs2_kivu2a2_FD_114541 | JGI IMG/M metagenome (GOLD analysis project Ga0172363, IMG submission 114541) | Sediment microbial communities from Lake Kivu, Rwanda - Sediment s2_kivu2a2 | ecosystem: Environmental > Aquatic > Freshwater > Lake > Sediment | place: Rwanda: Western Province, Lake... | reverse complement strand
TTCTCTGAGATGAGGTTTTCGCAGATGACTGCCGAGCCGGTGACGTACAGGCCGCCACCGCCCGCGCCGCCCCCGGAATTCCCGGTGACCGTGTTTCCGGTGACCGTTCCCGCGGTTGCGTATACGCCCCCTCCCCCTGTCATGCTGAGAGTGTTACCTTGGCCGGAGGCTCTGTTCTCCATGATCACGTTGTCGATAACCGCGGTGCTCGTCGAACACACATAGATGCCGCCCCCGCCCTGGTTCGTGGTGACGGCGTTGTTAGGCCGAACTTGGTTGCCGCTGATCATGTTGCCGATGATGGTGGCCGAACCGCTGGCAAATATGCCGCCTCCCCTGGAGCCGGCGTAGGTTCCAGAACCCTCTGCCCAATTGGAGAGCACTTGGTTGTCCTTAATGACCGGTGAGCCGGAGTAGGAGCATATTGCTCCCCCTTCGGCATTGCCGTCAACCACGCTTTCGGCACGGTTATTCCGCAGGACGTTGCCGATGATGGCCGGAGAGGAGTAGCAGCGGATGGCCCCGCCTTGACTCGCATACCCATTGATGATTGAGAAGCCCTCCAAGATGCTTCCCTGCCCTTCCTCGCACTGAAAGATGAAGCCCCGGTGGCGCTCCGCTTCGCTTCCCTGAGCATCGACGATGCATCTTTCCGGCCCGTTCTCCGACTTCAGGTGTATCGCCTTACCCTTGAAGTCGATATCCCTGTTCCCCGTCCCCGTATATGTCCCGTCCCGCACGATGACGACGTCGCCGTCCGCCGCTGTGTCGATGGCGGACTGGATGGTGGTGTAGGTCTCGCCGGGGCCGACGTAGAGCGTGGCGGCGTGAGCCGGAGAGGCATGGAACGCGAGCAGAATCATGACGCCGATGAACGCTTTCATGGAGTCCTCCTCCCCCTCCTGAAGCCGGACGAACAAAGACGGGAACGGACCGGAGAGGAGGACCAGGGTGGGTTGGCCCGGTACGGCGGCGAAGTCCACCGGAACAGGCTCGGGTACGGCGTGAGCCGAATGTCCTCCTCCAACCACTGCAAGTCTACACCATGAACCAGCCGCTGTCAAGCCGAAACTCGGGCGCGCGTACCGAAACTCGGGCAGCGACCTGTGCACCCGGAGCGTCACCGCGGCACGCCCACTTCCTTCCCGCCGATCCGCAGAAACACCCGCCGGTCAACGTCCCTGAAGAGCACCACGTCGTCCTCTCCCTGGGCGATGGCGGCCATGATCGGGCTGAACTGCTCCACGGCGAAGTCGTGGAACCTCTGGCCAGCGATCTCCTCGTCGAGCGCCTTGCGCCACGCCGCGAACGCTGTCCCCGCGTCAAGGGCGCCGGCATTGAACTGCTCAAGGATGGAGCGAGGTTCCTGGATCAGGAGCGGCGAGAACTCGTAGAAATAGTTCAGTGCATTTGGAAAGGAACTCATGATTGGCATCCGCAGCTCACTTGCCCACGCGGCCCCCGCCCCTAGCATCGTGGAGTCTGTGCGTACTTTTCTGCGTAAGCCGCGACCTTCATCTTGGGTGGCCTGACGATCCGCCGGCAGCCTTGGCAGATCGCCAGCCCGAGATGGCTCACCGCCAAGCACGGGCCACAAGCACGGGAATTTCTTCTTGACAGCGAACGTAGAAATGGTATATTGGCGAGCCATGAAGCGAAGAGGAGGACTCGGCAATGGATTCGTGGAGGCGCCTCTGGGCGAAGTCTGAGCCGTTTCATCCGCTCCTCTACCATTGCATCGACGTTGGCTCGGTGGCGATGTGCCTGTGGGATACGGTCATTGGCGATGGCTGCAGAGCATCCGTTGCTTCAGCCATCGGGTGCAAGAACCAGAAGGATGCAGGCAAGTGGCTTTCGTTCTGGGCGGCGCTGCACGACATAGGAAAAGCATCTCCTGGGTTTCAGAGCAAGGACGCACCATCACGCCAACAGCTCGCAGCAATCGGTTTCAGCTTCCCACCAAGTGCGTCTGAGTATCACGGCCTGATCACAGCATCTGTGCTGCCAGGTATCCTGGGCGCCGCCGCGCCAGGCCGTCCGCCGCTGGCTGAGCAGTTGGCGAGCCGCATCGCAACGGCCGTGGGCGGCCATCACGGGGTATTCCCCCGATCCGACGAGATCAATGGCGTTGGCCAGCACGATCGCGGCGTCGGGCGGTGGAACGATGTCCGGCAGGACATCGCTTCACACATAGCCGGTGTCTTTTGTGTCGGTGACCTTCCTGCGATCAGCGCCGAGTGTGAACCGGACAATGCCTTTTTCATGACACTCGCCGGGTTGGTGTCCGTGGCCGACTGGATAGGCTCGACAGAGAAGTACTTCCCGCATACCTGCGAACCGACGGTGCCCGCAGACTATGCGGCCTGTGCCAAGGACAAAGCGCGCAATGCCCTTGCGTGCCTGTGTTGGAGCCAATGGACGCCCGCCGAGACACCAATTTCTTTCCCTGCCATGTTCGATAAGCAGCCTCGTCCGCTGCAACAGGCCGTGATCGACCTCGCACCGGCATTGAATGAACCGACGCTCGTACTCATCGAGGCTCCAACCGGCGAAGGCAAGACGGAAGCAGCACTGTATCTTGCCGACTGCTGGGCCGTCACCCTGCGGCAGCGGGGATGCTACTTCGCGCTTCCAACGATGGCCACGAGCAACCAGATGTTCGGCCGTGTGCTGGATTTCCTGGCAAGACGGTACCCGCCCGAAGACGTCGAGGCCCTGAACCTTCTGCTGCTGCATGGCCATGCTGCCCTGAGTGCCGAGTTCGATCTGCTGCGCAAGCGGCCGGGCTCTTTGCTCGTCCCAGCGGAGATCGCGGATGATACGAAGGCACATGACGGTGCTCCGCCGAACATCGTGGCCGCCGAGTGGTTCACGCACCGCAAGCGCGGGCTGCTGGCCCCCTTCGGCGTGGGCACCATCGACCAGGCGCTGCTCGCGGTATTGCAGACACGGCACGTGTTTGTGCGGCTCTTCGGCCTCGCCCACAAGACGGTGATAATCGATGAGGTGCACGCGTACGATGCCTACATGTCGACGCTGCTCGAACGCCTGCTGGAGTGGCTTGCGGCGCTCGGTTGCTCGGTGGTGCTGTTGTCGGCCACGTTGCCCGAGGCGAAGCGAAAAGCGTTGGTGGCGGCGTACGGCCGCGTTGCGGGCAACCCGGCTGATCCGAGCGAGGATTCTCCGTATCCGCGCGTTTCGTGGCTATCGGCAACGCAAGCCGGGTCGCGGGGGTTCCGTGCAAGCGATGAGGCAGGCAGGAAAACCATCCGACTTGACTGGGTGCCTGACGACCTTGCCCAACTGGGCCGCAAGCTTCATGAAGCCTTGACAGAAGGCGGCTGTGCGGCCGTAGTGTGCAACACCGTTGGCCGGGCACAGGAAGTGTACATGGCCCTCAAAGAGTTCTTCCCCAACACCGGCGGAGACGAGCAGGAGCTTGATCTGCTGCACGCGCGCTATCTCTATGAGGAGCGTGAAAAGCGCGAGAAGCGCTGTGTCGAACGATTCGGACCTCCACCGGAAGCTGGCAAGCCGAACCGCCGACCACGCCGCGCGGTGCTCGTAGCTACGCAGATCATCGAGCAGAGCCTCGACCTCGATTTCGACCTGATGGTTACGGAGATGGCGCCGGTGGACCTGTTGCTGCAACGTGCCGGGAGGCTGCACAGGCACCGGCGCAGGCGGCCGGGGCACCTCCAGCAATCCTCGCTACGGATCATCCAGCCTGTCCGGGGGGATGATGGAGTTCCGCAGTTCGGGAGAGGAACCGAAGCGGTTTACGACCGGCACATCCTGCTGCGAACCTGGCTTGCCCTCGAAGACAAGCCGCTGATAATCATCCCCGACGACGTGCAGGAACTTGTTGAGGCCGCATACGATGATCGCTCTTGCCCACCCGGCGCCACGGACGCTCTTCGCCGGGCCTTCCTGGATTCGTACAAGAGCCTGGTGGAGCAACTGAAGGACCTTGAGTGGCAGGCGCAGTTGAACCGCATTCGTTCGCCGCTCTACGAGGACGACATCCTCGAGGAGTTCAACCGCAAGCTTGAGGAGGATAACCCGGAGTTGAATGTGGCGCTTCAGGCACTCACTCGCCTGTCGGACCCAACCGTGTCGGTGGTGTGCCTGTATGGCGACGAAAACCACTCCACCCGCGATGCGGAGGGCAGAAACCCGCTTGACCTCACTTGCGTTCCCGACCGCGACCTCTCGCTCATGCTGCTGAAGCGCTCGCTCACCATCTCCCACCGTAGCCTGGTGCCGCGCATAATCGCAGGCGCCGCCGCACCGGCAAGCTGGGCAAAGTGCGCTCTTCTCCGCCACCACAGGCTGCTGTTCTTCGACGCAAATGGCATATGCAGCGACTTCGATCTGCGTCTTGATCCCGAACTGGGACTGTGTTTCCGCCAAAAGGAAAAGGAGGAATGCCTATGAGAGAGTTCAATCTTGTGGACGAGAAGTGGATTCCCTGCCTGATGCAGAAGGGTCCGCCGCAGGAAATGGGCCTGAAGGAGGTGCTGGCGCGAGCGCACGAGATACGGGAGGTCTTCGACCCCTCGCCACTCGTCACCGTGTCGTTGCACCGCCTCATGCTGGCAATCCTGCACCGGAACTTCGGGCCGGCAAACCTCGCCGAGTGGAAGGCCCTGTGGAATCACGGGTGCTGGAAGGCCGAGGCTCTTGCCAACTACTTCTCCCGCTGGTTCGGCAGGTTCAACCTGTTTGATCCCTCTGCGCCGTTCTACCAGCAGGCAGGATTTGCAGCTCGCAAGGAGACGCCCGTCAAGCGCCTCGCTTTCGAGTTCGCAGCGCAAAACAACGCCACGCTGTTCGACCACAGCACCGACGATGATCGCCCTGAGATTGCGCCGGCCGTGGCTGCACGGTGGACGGTAGTGTGCCATACGTTTGCCCCATCCGCCGGCAAGAGCGAAACGCTCCACACCAAGGACTCGCCCTGGACGCGCGGCGCGGTGATCGTCTTCCAAGGCGACAACCTTTTCCAGACGCTCGCCCTGAACCTCCTGAACGGACTCCGCGACGACTTCCCGACGGTCGGCGATGACCTGCCCGCGTGGGAGCGCGACGGCAACGGAGAGCCCGAACACGGGCTGACGCCTTCCGGCCTGCTGGAATACCTCACGTGGCAGAGCCGGTGGTTGCGCCTGCTGCCCGAGCCCTCTGGCTTCGTGCGGAACTGCTACCTGGCCCAGGGGCGGGCCGTGAAGGAGGACTTCCGATCCGATCCGATGCTCGCCTACCGCCGCGACGAAGAGGCTGGCCTGCTGGTGTGGATGCTGAACCAGGACCGAGCCTTGTGGCGCGACAGCCACAGCCTGCTCAACTTCGCTGCTGATTCGCCCTTCATGCTGCCCCGCGCCTTCAACCGCATTTCCATGTTGGTCCGCCAGGGCACGCTCGATCGCCGGCGTCGGTTCCAGCTCTGCGTGCTGGGCCAACGGCTCGAGTCCGGCCAGCCTACTATCCATTTCTGGCGCCACGAGCGGCTGCCGCTGCCGCTGGAGTATCTGGACGACCCGGGGCTTGTCGGGAAACTCCATGATGCACTGACACTCGCGGAAAACGTGGGCGACACGCTCTCGAGCAGCGGTTGGAAGCTCGCGCGGCTCACCCTCCTGCCCGACGAGAGCAAGCAGCTCAACAAGCAGCAGAAGCTTGAAGTGAAAAACCTGTGGAAGCACTTGGCTGCCACGAGGATTTACTGGTCGCGGCTGGAGACTGCCTTCAAGGAGTTCATCGTGGAGCTGCCGCACGGTGATGCTCCGTCCCTCACGGCCCGGTGGGCGGTGCAGTTGCGCAACGCCGCGCTCGACGCCTTTGCCGATGTCGTCCACGGGCTTGAACGCTCGCCGCGCTCGCTGAAAGCGATCGCGAAAACCGAGATTGCCTTCCGTCACGACATCAACACGGTCCTTCAGCCTTAAATTGATCCAGGAAAGGAGATCGAGAATGAACAACGCCAGTGACAGTGCCGACAAGGGCTCCAAGTTTGCGGAGTTTCTTGACGGCTTGGTGCGGAACAACAATCGTGCCGCCCTCGCGGCGCTCCGGCGCGGCCTGGGCAAGCCCCCAGGCACCGCGCCCGAGATGCACCCCTACGTCGCACCCTGGTTGGGCAGCGACACCAAGCCCTGGCAGGACGACGCCTACTACGTGGTCGCCGCGCTCTTCGCCCTGCACCAGAAGAGCTGGCATCGCGCGGCGGACGCTACCCGGCCCACCAACCTCGGGGCGTCCTTCGCCTGGCTCGCGCGGGAAACCAAGAGCGAAAGCATCGAGAAGCGGTTCGTCGCACTCCTCAATTGCCACCGCGACGACCTCCCCGCACACCTCCAGCACGCCGTGTCGCTGCTGAAGTCGAAGGAAGTGCCCATCGACTGGGCACAGCTCTTGGCAGACGTCCGCCGCTGGGGTTTCGAGACACGCGGCGTGCAGCGCAAGTGGGCGAAGGCCTTCTGGGGCAACTCGCCAAGCACCGCACCGGCATCGAGCGAACAGGGAACCTCGGAGGCGGCTGCCGAGGACGACTCAAAGAACCAAGGAAACTGAACCGAAAGGAGCACTGACCAATGTTTATCGAACTTCACATCCTCCAGAACTTCGCCCCCTCGTGCCTCAACCGCGACGACACCAACTCGCCGAAGGAATGCGAGTTCGGCGGCTTCCGCCGGGCGCGCATATCGAGCCAGTGCCTGAAGCGCTCCATCCGCACGTGCTTCGGCAAGAGTGCGCTCCTCCCCGAGGAGAACCTTGCCCGGCGCACCAAGCTGCTGGTTGAAGAGGTGGCCAAGCGGCTCGAGAAGCCCGGCAGGGATCGGCAGCAAGCACAAGCGGTCGTTGAGACGGCACTCAGCGGCGCCGGGCTTGCCACCGACAATGGTGCAACTCAATACCTGCTCTTCCTCGGCAGAGACGAGATCCAGGTGCTCGCAACCCTCTGCGAGAAAAACTGGGACACCCTCGCCGCCCTCGCCAAGCCCGGCACGGGCGATGAAGCCGGGAAAGCCACCAGGAAGGGCAAGAAGGCTGCCAAGCAGGAGTTCCCTGCCGACCTCAAGAAGCAGGTGCTCGGGTTCCTCGACGGCGGGAAGGCTGCCGACCTCGCCCTCTTCGGGCGCATGCTCGCCGACATCCCCGGCAAGAACATCGATGCCGCCTGCCAGGTGGCGCACGCCATCTCCACCAACAAGGTGGGCGTGGAGTTCGACTTCTATACCGCGGTAGACGACCTCCAGCCCCAGGGCGAAACCGGCGCCGGCATGATGGGTACCATCGAGTTCAACTCCGGCTGCTTCTACCGCTATGCGAACATCGACCTCGACCAACTCAACAGCAACCTCGGCGGCGACGAGGAGCTTGCGCGCAAGACGGTGGAGGCGTTCATCCGGGCCGCCGTCGCCGCCATCCCCACCGGCAAGCAGAACAGCATGGCGGCGCAGAACCCGCCGTCGCTGGTCTTCGCCGTGGTGCGCGAGCATGGCCTCTGGTCGCTCGCCAATGCCTTTGTCAAGCCGGTGCAGCCTGGCCGCGACGGCGACCTTGTGTCCAAGTCCATAGAGCAACTGGAAAAGTACTGGGCGTGCCTCGAGGCGATGTATGGCACCGTCGGTGATGGCAAGTGGGCCGTCGTGCTTGACGGAAGCCAATTGAAGTCACTGAAGAATGTCGGAAGTATCCAGGTGCTCATCGAGAAGGTTATGAAAAGCCTGAAGTTCAACAACACCAAGGAGGCCGGCAAATGAGCACACTTCTCTTGCGCCTCGCCGGCCCCATGCAATCGTGGGGCACGCAAAGCCGGTTCTCCGTGCGCGACACTGGCCTTGAGCCATCGAAGAGCGGCGTGATCGGCCTGCTGTGCGCCGCACTCGGCCGCCCGCGGACCAAGCCGGTGGACGACCTCACCGCACTCCGCATGGGCGTGCGCGTGAACCGCGAAGGCTCCCTGCGGCGCGACTACCACACCGCATTGAACGTGCAGCGGGCAGGCGGCGGCCTGAAAGAGTGCGAACTGTCCACCCGCTACTACCTGGCGGACGCCGACTTCCTCGTCGGCATCGAATGCGAGCCCGGCCTCGCCGCCAGTCTGCTCCGCGCCCTCGAACAGCCCGTGTGGCACCTGTTCCTGGGCCGCAAGTCATTCGTGCCGGGGCTGCCTGTGCCGGCGGGCATCGTGGAGCAATCCCTCGATCAGGCGTTCGCCGAGCTCCGCTGGGTGGCCCGCACCCCGGCCGAGCGCGAGGCGATGCTGCAACGGATCGCACGCATGGATCAAGCTGGCAACCCCGTTCGCCTGCGCGTCGTGCTCGATGCCGAGTTCGGCACCACGCCCGAAGTGCGCTGCGACGTGCCGCTGTCGTTCGCAGAGCGCCGCTTCACCATCCGGCACGTCAAGACCGACTGGATCGACCTCACACCCGACATGATCAAGGAGGACACCTTATGTACCTCTCCCGGCTGATCCTCAACCCGCGCATGCGGCAGGTCCAGATTGAACTGCAACGGCCTTACGAAATGCACCGCACCATCATGCGGGCATTCCCGCCTCTGAACGCCCCGCAGCCCAAGGAGCCTCGCGTGCTGTGGCGGCTGGACGTCGATCGCCGGACCAGCAGGATCGTCGTCTACGTGCAATCGCACGTCGAGCCGGATTGGTCGGCTCTTGCCGCCGCACATCCTGGCTACTTGCTCGATGCCGGGGAAGCCGGTGTGGAGAAGAATCCTGATTGCCGGGACGACCTCGACGAGAAATACCGTTTCCACGCCGGCCAGATGCTGTCGTTCCGCCTGCGCGCAAACCCTGCGAAAAAGGCGCCCGCCGGCCGCAAGAACAACCCCCGGGTGGGCATCATCGCGGAAGACGAGCAACTCCGGTGGCTGCACCGGAGGGCCGAAGAGGCCGGCTTCCGCATTGTGTCCACGTCCGTCACCCGCGAAGACGGCCCCAAAGACATGCTGAAGGGCATCAAGCACACCGAGAACGGCGAGCACCGGATGTCCCTGCTCGCCGTCCGGTATGAAGGGCTGTTGGCAGTCGCGGATCCCGATGCTTTCAGGAAGACAATCTTCGCGGGCATCGGCCCCGGCAAGGCATTCGGATTCGGGCTGCTCTCAATCGCACCGGCGAGTTGAAGTCAATGTCATCCGCAGATTGCCGGGTAGCACAGGCGTCCCGCCTGTGGCAATCGCCGGCGAACACAGGCGGGACGCCTGTGCTACTGAGAGAAGATTGCGGACGTCCGCCTCTTATCCGAAATCTGCGCAATCTGCGTAATCTGCGGATCCCGAATCTGCTTGAATCTGCGGACCGCGAGATAGACTATGAAAGACCTCCACGTGCTCCCCAAGTTCTCCGACCGCTGGAGCCACCTCTACCTCGAACACGGGCGGCTGGACGTCGACGGCTCGTCGCTCGTGCTCAAGGACAAGGACGGCGAGACCGCGGTCCCCATCTGCCAGCTCGGCGCCGTCTTCCTCGGCCCCGGCACGAGGGTCACCCACGCCGCCATGAAGGCCATGGCCGACAACAACTGCCTCGTGTGCTGGACAGGCGAACAAGGCGTCCGCCTCTATGCCCATTCGACGGGCGGCACGCACAGCGCCGTCCGGCTGCTTCGCCAGGCGCAGCTCTACTGCGACGAGAAGCTGCGCGTCGACGTTGTGCGGCGAATGTATCAGAAACGCTTCCCCGAGCCATTGCCCCAACGGCTCGACATCCAGCAAGTCCGCGGGATGGAAGGCTCGCGCGTCCGCAACGCCTACCGCATCCTCGCCATCCAGCACAAGGTGGAGTGGCAGGGGCGGCTTTACGATCAGGACGAGTGGGACCACGCGGACCCGCTCAACCGGGCGTTGTCGTCGGCCAACGCCTGCCTCTATGGCATCTGCCACGCCGCGATCCTCTCGGCGGGCTATTCGCCGGCGATCGGGTTCATCCATACCGGCAAGATGCTCAGTTTCGTCTACGACGTTGCGGACCTCTACAAGACGGAGCTTTCGGTGCCGGTGGCGTTTCGCACGGTGGCCGAGGGGACGCAGGAGGTGGAGCGGCGGGTGCGGCTGACATGCCGCGATGCTTTCCAGCAAGGCAAGCTGATGGACCGCATTCTGCCCGACATTGCGGAGGTGCTGGATGCTCGTGATGATATTGGAGAGATCGCCGGAGAGTTTGAAGGGCGAGCTGTCTCGATGGCTTAACGAGCCGAAGAGCGGCGTGTTCGTGGGCAACGTATCGGCGCGGGTGCGCGACGAGCTATGGGGGCTGGCCACCCGCAAGGTGAAGGACGGCTCGGTG
>Ga0172363_10005430_pt1 | contig 10316 bp, 9 predicted proteins | sample LakKivs2_kivu2a2_FD_114541 | JGI IMG/M metagenome (GOLD analysis project Ga0172363, IMG submission 114541) | Sediment microbial communities from Lake Kivu, Rwanda - Sediment s2_kivu2a2 | ecosystem: Environmental > Aquatic > Freshwater > Lake > Sediment | place: Rwanda: Western Province, Lake... | reverse complement strand
CACTTTAGGAATTGTTATATCTTCATTAATTGGGTTATATTATCTTAGAGATAATATTTTACATTATCTAATAAGAATTAAAGCAATTTATATAAACAAGGAAATTTTTTCTTTTTCTTGGCCTCTTATTTTAGTTGCATTTTTATCTATTTTTATGTCTTGGACTGGCATTTTGATACTGAGTTATTTCGATACAGCAGTCAATGTTGGTTTATATCAAGCTTCTTTGGATACTTGTGTGTTGTTAACTTTTATATCAAGTGCTTTCAGTTTTATAGTCACACCAATAATTTCTGAACTTTATTCCCAAAAAAAAATAAAAGAAATAAGGAAAATTTATAAAACAACAAATAGATGGATATTTTTAATAGTTTTTCCTTTGTTTCTTATTTTAGTTCTATTTCCAGATAAAGTGCTAGAGATTATGTTCGGGAGAGAATTTGTTTCCGGTTCATTTATTTTGATTTTATTATCAATCGGCTATTTTTTTAACGTTATTTTTGGAATTAGTACAAATCTAATATTATCCATCGGTAAAACAAAAATTAATTTTTACATAGCTTCAATCGCGGCCACTTCTAATTTATTTTTAAGTTTGATTTTAATTCCTATTTATGGCACGATTGGTGCTGCGATTGTAATGTTGATTTCTATGATTTTATGGAGTCTTTTACCTTTTTTATATATAAACAAGAAAATAGGAATACAACCTTTTGATAAGAATTATATTAAGCCTTTATTTACATCTTTGGTTTTATTATTCTTTATTTATTTCATTCTAAAATCTTTTTTCAATTATAATATTTTCTTTATTTATTTCATCGGATTTTTGATTTTTATGATTTTTTATGGGTTGTCGCTTTTATTAACAAAGAGCTTGACAAAAGACGATGTTTTGATATTAAAATTCATAGAAAGAAAAACAGGGTTAAGAATAACCTGGCTAAGAGAATTTATTAAGAGATTTTATTAATTTAAATATCAATTATAATTAATTTAAACTATTAACTTTGATAAGCAGTATTTGTTGGTTTAGAATGTGGTGTTCCAAAATAGCAAAAAATTTGAGTGAATTAATTCCTGATGGGATTATGAAAGAAAAAATAATGTTCAGATATTATAAACTCACAGATATCCAATTTAAAATTAAAATTTCTAAATTAAAATTTAAATTAAAAAACAACACAATGAATTTTGAATATTTGGCGGAAAATTTTAGAATTAAAATAAATAAAAAAACATACAAATTTGTACGTTTTATATGGTTTTTTATTAATGATGATTTTTCCAGATATTTAAGATATTATGTTCCTAGGGAGGGTGATATAGTTTTTGATTTGGGAGGTTATCTAGGAGAATTTTCATTTTATTTATCACATTTGGTTGGAAACAAAGGAAAAGTTTATTGTTTTGAACCAAATAAATCAAACTACGAATTTATAGAAGAATTAATAAAAATAAACAATATAAAGAATATAATTTTAGTTAAAAAAGGAGTTTCAGATATAAAAGGAGAAATGAATTTTTTTGGTGATGATAATTTCGGTAATTTAATGAATATTCACAGTAACAAAGTCACTCAAAAAATTGATGTTATAGATTTAGATTCTTTTATTAAAGAGAACAACATCCCCAAAATAAATTATATAAAATCTGATATTGAATCTTCCGAAATAGAAATGCTAAAGGGTTTAAAGAAATCCATGACTAATAAAAAAATAGAAAATTTAGCAATTGCTTCTTATCATATAAGAGATAACAAAAGAGCTTATCTTATTTGTGAAGATATTCTTAGAAAATATAAAAATTATGAAACAAAAACCATTTTTGAAGAAGGAGGCTCTCCTTTCGTTACTTACTCTAAACTAAAATAATAAGTTTATTTTTCATAAAGATAATTTTATTTATAAATTTCTTCATAGTGAATACATTGTTCTTTTTTCAAAAAGATTCCATGAAAATGAAATCTACCTGTTCTACACTACGGACAATATTAAATATTTTTATAACTGAAACCTATGTTATACTTTTTCCATCTAATTGTATTCAAAGACATATCTCTGGGTAATGGTGGACCATTATAATCTTTCAGAGTCATTTTTTGTATGTTTGGAGTTGTCATTTTTGCAAGTTCATACATAGATATTTTTTTGTTGCCTGTTATGTGAATAGTTCCATTTTTCTTTTCATTTAAAAGCTCTTTTATTGCGTAACTTACATCTCTCGTAAAAAGATATGTTCCGTATCTATCAATAAAAGCTTTGTCATACGACCATTTTTTCTTTGGTACGAAATTAGTGCGAATTATTATAAAATTCTTTTGAGTATGTCTGATAGCTTCTTCTCCAATAATTTTGGTTAAAGCATAAAAATTTGGAGGATAAGGAATTGAATATTCTGTATAGTTTCCCCTTCTTCCATCAAAAACACCAGCTGTACTTATATAAACAAAAAGTATATTATCATTATATTTTCTTGCTAAATTTGACATTTTTTTTGTTCCATTTACATTAACACTCCAAGCCAGTTTTTTATTTTTTTCACATAGAGCAACATCAGTTATTGCAGCTGTGTGAATTATAACATCTGGGTCTACATTTTTTAAATTAGTTTTTATACTATTGTTAGAAGTTATATCTAATCTACTTTTTGGGAAAGAAAATACATCAAAATTCTTAAATTCCATGAATAATTTTGTGATTTCTGAAGCAAGTATACCAGAACCTCCAGTAATAAGTATTCTCATAGTTATGACCTATAAAGTGTCTAAGGATATTGTTTTATTTTGGGTAAGGGTATAATGAATTTACCTCCGTTTTCAATAAATTTTTTTTCTTTTTTAAATATTTCCTGTTTATAGCTCCAAGCCAATATAAGTGCGTAATCTGGATTGTTTTTTCTAAATTTTTCAGGAGAAATTATAGGTATGTGCATACCAGGTATAAACATACCTTTCCTTATGGGTGATTCATCAATAATATAATCTAAAATATCTGGTCCTAAAGAACAATAATTTAGTAAGATATTGCCTCTTCCTGGTGCTCCATATCCGACTATTTTTTTATTTTTTTTCTTTAAATCAGTTAAAGTTTTTTTAAGTTTGTCCCTATGGTTTCTTACTTCAATGGAAAAATTCAAATATCTTTGAAGAGAGTCGAAACCATTATCCTTTTCATATTTTAGAATTTTTTTTACGTTTTTTGATATATTTTTCAATCTTTGATCTTTGTTTTTGACATAAATCCTTATGGAACCTGCGTGTATGGGTATTTTTTTAACATCAAAAATTTCCATATTGAAACTTTCAAAAAATTTAGATAAGGATGTTAGTGAGTAATAACACATATGCTCATGGTATATAGTATCATATTGTAACTTTTCTATCAAATCCACTATGTAATGTACTTCAAATACGAAGATACCATCTTTTTTGAGTAAAAGTTTAATTCCTTTTGTTACATCTCTGATAGAATCCATGTGAGCAAATACATTATTGGCAAAAATTGCATCAACTTGTCCTCTCTCTTTTTTTATTTTTTCTGCAAGTTTTTTGCTGAAATAATCGTTTATTACTTCTAAACCTTTTTTTCTCGCGAATCTCGATATATTTACCGCTGGTTCTATTCCTAAGGTTTTTATATCAAGTTTTTCTAATGGTTCCTGAAGAACACCATCATTACTTCCAATTTCTAAAACAAAGGATTTCCCAGGTATTAAAAATCTATTTACCATTTCTTTGGCATATTCTTTAAAATGATTTGATAATGTTTTTGTAACGGAAGATAAATAAAAATATTTTGTAAAAAGTTCTTCTTTGGGAATTATATCAAGTACTTGAACAAGACTGCAATTTTTGCAGAAGAAAACTCTCAAAGGATATTTTTTTTCTTTTCCTATCTCATTTTTTGATAAGAAGTTTCCAGCTAAAGGCATTTCCCCCAAATCAAAAATTTTAATAACTTGTTTGCTATTGCACAATCGGCAATTAGACCTGTGTTTAATCATATTCAAAGTCATCCTATATTTTATACTTTTGTAATTTAATATATTTATTATCAATATTTTAATTTTAATCTTACGTTTAAAGTTTAACTGTAATTATATCCATTTAGATTTCTTTAATAAAGAAACAAGTTCCGTTCTATCAAGTATATGTGTATTATTAGAAGTATATTCTTTTATTTTTTTTATTAAACGAGGTTTTTTAATTTTTCCATAAGGATAAATAATATAATGTGTCTCCGTTTCAACAGCTCTATACATTTCTTCTTCGGAAACCAAAACTTCATGAATTTTTTCTCCAGGTCTTATACCAACTTCTCTTATAGGATAATCTTCTTTTCCAGTTAATGCTTTGCTCATTTCCTTTGCTAAGTCTACTATATAACACGCGGGCATTTTTTTGACGAATAACTGTCTTTGTTCTCCTTCAAAAGTGGCTTTGAACACTAAATCGATTGCCTCATCTAAAGTGAGTAAAAATCTGGTCATTTCAAAACTAGTTAATGGTAGATATTTACCTTCTTCTATCTTTTTTTTAAAGAGAGGTATTACACTCCCTCTGCTACCTATAACATTACCATATCTTACGCAAATGAATTTTGTACTATATTTTCCATTGTTTGCGCTAAGCATTATCTTTTCCTGAACAGCTTTGGTCATTCCCATAACATTAACTGGTTTTACAGCTTTATCCGTACTTATTGCAACAACAATATTAACATTATTTTCTATTGCAGCATTTCTTACATTTTCCGCACCAATAATATTAGTTTTTACAGCTTCAAATGGATGGAATTCACAGCTTGGAACTTGTTTTAGTGCTGCAGCATGATATACAATGTCAATGTTTTTCATAGATTCTTTTACTCTAGAGTAATCTCTTACATCACCTATAACAAAATCCAACAAATCTTGATTTTCTTTGAATAGTTCTTTCATATCGTATTGTTTTTTCTCATCTCTGCTAAATATAACAATTCTTTTTGGATTAAGTTTTATTAATTTGGAAACTATTTGGTTGCCAAAACTTCCAGTCCCACCAGTAATCATTATATTTTTATTTTCTATCTTTTTTTTGATATGTTTCATTTTCTATCCCATTTTTTTAATTTTGAATTGTTTTTTGAAGCTGAAATCATATTAATTTCTTATTTATATTCATTTATTAAATCAATATAAATTTTTTCCATTTTATTCATTTTAATATACCAATTTTCGTATATTAATAAATATTTTTTATTATATTTATAAAATTTTTCTTTTATTTCAGGATTTTTTATACATAGTTTTATTACGTCAGCTATTTCTTTAATATTATTTCTGTCTTTAAATAAAAATCCATTTTTATCATTTATTATTCTACCTCTATAACCTATGTTATCTATTCCTATAACTATACATCCACAAGCCATCTGCTCAGCTATGGCAGAAGAACCATTATCCAATTCTAATAAATTAATGGCAACATCTGCAATATTTAGATAAATTGGAATTTCCCTTCTGGGAACAGGATCTAAAAGAATTACATTTTTTGTCAAATTCATTTTTTCAATCATTTTTTTTATTTCATAGTAGTTTTGTAATTTTACATCTATACAAACACTTTTAAAAAGAACCATTTTAATTGAAGAATAGTTTTTCTTTACCTCCTTTAAGATATACAACAACTGCTTATAGCCACTTCTTTCGTTTAAACCCCTATTAGATATCATTACAAAATCTTCTGGGCAGATTTCTAATCTTTTCTTAAGTTTTTCAACTTCTTCTTTATAATTTCGGTTAAAAACAGATAAGTCTACTCCCCAAAGTAACGATTTAATTTTATTTTTTTCGATATGATATTCTTTTGATAAAATTGATTTGTTTTCTTCCATCTCTGTAGTAATTAAGTCAGCCCTTTTATATGCCATTTTTTCTATAAATCTTTGGATATTTTTAGATGTTTTCATATGATCAGGTCCTCCCTCATGAATTATGAGTGGAAAATCTCGTATAGCTGTTGCATAAATTCCGTAAGATTGCATATTTTGTGCGTGTACTATATCTGGTTTAATTTTTTTAATAATTTTATAGATTAAATAGAGATGTAATGGGAATCCAATGTAAATATTTAACGGTAGTTTATATTCTTTCAATTGAGGATTAACTTTTAATTTGGTATTATGACGACTGATATTATAAACTTTCCATCCACGTTCTATGAAAAAATCAATCCAACTTTGCATATAACCTTCAATGTTGGACAAATAACATACTTTTTTCATAAAGACGTTTCTCTTTTCGTTTTTCTAATTTTATTATATTTATTATGTTAAATACTATTAAATTATAAATTAATGTTATTTAAAGTGATAATACGATACCCACAAATTCAATTATATTTTTAGTATCTTTTGTAACTTGTTTTATGGTTACAAAGTTCCTTATCAAAAAATTCAAGGAAAGGGGAACGAAGTCGTATATGGTTCTGACATGTACAAGAAAGGCAAGCTTAAAGTCTCGAATTTTTGGGTTCTGATTGATTCGATTGCTGCTTAATTTCTAATCGATGATGTGAATTTTCAATTTTTCTTTATGTTTTTAATAGGCTATTCCATTCGTAATATTTGTGTTTTTTGGACAGTTTCCCAATCTTATAACCAAATTTTATTAAAAATCTCTGGAGTCTGAAGCTGTTGGGGTAGTCTAGGAAAAGTTTAGGTTGTCTGGACATGATTTCTTCAAACTCTTCTTTTGTGAATCCGAATTTTTTAATGACGTACTCTTTATCTTCTTCTATTTTGTTCTCTTGATAAGGAAGTTCTTTGATATTTTCCAATGCCTTTTCCCTTGTCATCTGACCGGAGCGTATCAAAGCGGAAAAATGAATTTTCCTCTTGTCTATGTTGAATTTTTTAGGAAGCAAGTAGGACTGTACAAATCTTGTATAAATGGATTCGTAATGCTTTATGTTATAATCTCTCCAATTTACTTCTCTTTCTAACAGATTCTTCACGTTATTCACGTCATAATCCACATAGTTTAGAATTGGAACGAATTTTATTTTATTTATAAACATAAAACTTATTTGTTCTTCTATTGAAAGATTTGGAAAGCTTTTAATTTTTTTGTTGCCAAAAATCTGGTGAACACTTTTTATGTATTTTTTATCACCATAATTCCACGCTATTGGGCACTTGCCTCCGGTCCTGAAAGACTGGCCATTTAATATGTAATGAAGCTTTTCCTCCTTCGTAACTCTGTAAAGAATAGACGTTATGGCAACATCCGTGGGCATCTCAACGTCGGGAACAGAGGCTTTTAGGAAGGATATTTGCAGGTCCTTAAACTCCTCCCAGTCAAGCACAATAGTATGCAGCTCCACACCCATTTTTTTAAGCATCCTTTCAATGTTGTTCACGGCCAGTTCCGAGTCCCAGCCATTGTCCATGTGAACAGCCAGAGGTCTTAACCCAATTTTGACTGCTATGTACAAGGAATAGGTGCTGTCTATGCCCCCGCTAACTCCTACTATGCAATCATATTTCTTGCCTTTTCCATCCTTTTTTATTACGTCAATCAGTTTGTCCATCCTTTTTTTAAGTGACTCGTCATGTGGATATTCTTTTTCCATCTCATTATGTATTTTGCAGAAGTTACATTCTCCTTTCTCGTCAAAAAATATTCCCTGAACCGTGTCATCCATGATGCATCTTGAGCATATCACAGTCAAACACCCACTATATTTCTTAGTTCTTCTTTGGACGGATAATTGATAAGAACGGCGCGCCTTTCACCATGAAAAATGAAAAAACTACCTGCAGCAACAGCTGAGGCTTGACCGATTTCTATAGCATCTTTAAAATCTTGTAATTTGCCAGCACCTCCGTTTGCTACAACAGGAATATTTACAGCTTCCGATACACTTTTTATCAGTTCAATATCATAACCTTTCATAGTGCCATCCTTATCTATAGAATTAAGAAATATTTCTCCCGCACCCATTTCTTCCATTTTTTGAGCCCATGATACCGGATTTAATCCAGAAGCTTTGATTCCACAATTGGTAAAAACTTCGTAAGTCCCATTTCTTTGTTTTTTAACATCTATAGACACTGTAATACTCTGGCTTCCAAAAGTATTTGAAATTTCTTTTATAAAGTATTTGTTTTCCATGGCATACGTGTTTATGGACACTTTCTCAACACCAATTTTTAAGATCTCTCTCACATCATTTAAATTTCTAATACCACCTCCAACTGATAAAGGCATAAAACATTCGTCAACAAACCTTGAAATTAAGCTAATGTTGGGCTTTCTCCCTTCATTTGTTGCGGTTATATCCAAAAATATCAATTCGTCAACTTCTTTTTCATTGAAAATCCTTATGGCGTTTATGGGGTCGCCGACATAGGACGGTTTTTTGAATTGAATAGTCTTTACAAGACCGTCGTTTTTTAGGAGTAGACATGGTATGACTCTTTTGTTGAGCATTAGACAACCTCTGCAAAGTTCTTTAAAAGTTTTATACCATTTTTATGACTCTTTTCTGGATGAAATTGAACCCCATATACGTTATCTTTTTTTATTGCAGATGTAAAGTCATAACCGTAATTTGTTGTCGCCAAAATGTCGTTTTCATCTTCACAACAAACATGGTAGGAATGCACAAAATAAAATCTAGGAGTTTCGATGTTTTTGAACAGAATGTTACCTCTTTTTATTTCTATGGTATTCCAGCCCATATGTGGTATTTTTAAACCATTTAAATCGAATCTTTTTGTTTCGGCATCAACCCATCCTAGGCCTTCAACATTACCTTCTTCACTCCTTTTGGTCAAAAGTTGCATACCCAGGCAAATGCCCAAAATGGGAGTTTTCTCTTCAAGGACTTTTTTGTTTAAAACTGGAATAAGATTATAATTTTTAAGATTTTCAATCCCTTTAGCAAAGTGTCCTACACCAGGTAGAATGAGTTTTTCTGCATTTTCAATTTCTTTTTCATTTGAAGATATTATAGCATTTATGCCAATCTTTTTAAACTTGTACAGTAAGGACATTAGATTTCCTAAACCATAATCAACTATAACAATATTTTCACAAGTCATTCGAATCCCTAAATCAAATAAAATATATTATTTAAAACAACTATTTTAATGTTTTAAAGTATATAAAAGTATAAAGTGAGAACATGATTCCAATAAATCCTACCATATTTTTTGTATCTTTTGTAACTTGTTTTATGGTTACAAGATTCCTTATCAAGAAATTTAAAGAGAAAGGAATCGTCGTTCCGGACATGTATAAGAAAGGTAAACCAAAAGTCCCAAATTTAGGCGGTTTGGGCATTCTTTTTGGTGTTTTAGCCGGTTTGATAGTAGCCCAGCTTCTAATTCATGATGTCAAGAATCTACTTATATTTTACTTTGTAGTTTTAACTTTTGCCATTTTCACACTAACAGACGATTTGATAGATTTGCGCAGAAAATTAAAGATTATAATACCTTTCTTTTTGGCTTTGCCTATAGCTCTTTTAAATGTAGATACAAATTTCTCTTTCTTTTTCTTTTCAATAGAATTGGGTGTTTTTTTCACCTATATAATAGCTCCACTTTACCTTATGGTGGTTGCAAATCTTATAAATATGCATTCCGGTTTCAACGGTTTGCAAACAGGACTTTCAAGTATTCTTTTGATAACAATAGCAATCAAAGTTATAATGAACTACGGATGGCAAACTACGTATTTCATTATGCCTATCCTAGGCGCGGTTTTGGCATTTTGGTATTTTGACAGATATCCTTCAAAAATATTCCTAGGTAACGTAGGTTCATATACGATAGGTCCTGCTATAGGAGGGCTGCTAATACTAAACAACATGGAGACTTTTGGCGTGGTTATATTAATACCACATATAATAAACTTCCTATCAGCATTCTGGCAGGAAGTTGTGAAGAACAACTGGTTAAAAACTCAACTTTTTGCTAAACTAAGGGACGATAAAACAATAGAACCACCTCTATTTTTCACATTAAAATGGTTTCCAGCTTATTTTTTCAGATTAACGGAAAAACAGTTGACTTACATAATGTATTTGATAACAGGATTTTTTTGTTTAATCGGCTTACTGTTCTTTTAGGGGGTATAATGGATTTCACTTTTAAAAAATATGAGGAATTATGCCGTATTATTTCCAGGCCTGGTTATAAAAATTTAACATTGGAAGAATACCTAAGAAAACCGCAAAAAAACAAATTCATAATTCTGAGGCACGATGTTGACAAGAAACCGAAAAATGCCCTAGAAATCGCGAAGATTGAAAAAAAATATGGTCT
>Ga0172363_10005429_pt1 | contig 10316 bp, 6 predicted proteins | sample LakKivs2_kivu2a2_FD_114541 | JGI IMG/M metagenome (GOLD analysis project Ga0172363, IMG submission 114541) | Sediment microbial communities from Lake Kivu, Rwanda - Sediment s2_kivu2a2 | ecosystem: Environmental > Aquatic > Freshwater > Lake > Sediment | place: Rwanda: Western Province, Lake... | reverse complement strand
GGATAACCACAACATCTCCGCTTCCTGAGGGGAAGGTAGGGGTTGCCTACCCGGCCACCACGCTCGTGGCCACCGGTGGTAAGCCTTCTCTTACCTGGACGGCGACCGGATTGCCTGCCGGCTTGACCTGCTCAGCGGCTGGAGTTATCTCAGGGACTCCCACAGCATCTGGTGACTTCAGCGTCAATGCCACTGTTACCGACTCCTTCAGCCCGGCAAACGTTGCTAGCAAGCTTCTAAGCCTGAAGGTATATGCTGCCCTGGCGATAACCACAACATCTCCGCTTCCTGAAGGGAAAGTGGGGGTTGCCTACCCGGCCACCACCCTTGTGGCCACCGGCGGCAAGACTCCTCTTAGCTGGACGGCGACTGGACTGCCGACTGGTTTAACCTGCTCCGCGGCTGGAGTTATCTCAGGGACTCCCACAGCATCGGGTGACTTCAGCGTCAATGCCACTGTTACCGATTCCTTCAGTACGCCCGGCAGTATCAGCAAGCTTTTGAGTCTGAAGGTATATGCTGCCCTGGCGATAACCACAACATCTCCGCTTCCTGACGGGAAGGTAGGGGTTGCCTACCCGGCCACGACCCTTGTGGCCACTGGCGGTAAGACTCCTCTTAGCTGGACGGCGACGGGACTGCCGACTGGCTTGACCTGCTCCGCGGCTGGAGTTATCTCAGGGACCCCGACATCAGGTGGACAATTGACCGTAAATGCCACCGTTACCGATTCCTTCAGCCCGCCCGGCACTGTTTGGAAGACTCTAGACTTGTTCGTATGTATACTGGGCGATGCTAACGGAGATGGCGTCGTGGATACCGGGGATATCACCAAGGTAAAGAGGATTTACTTTGGACTGGACGCCCCAACTGGTTGTGCCGATGTCAACGGAGATGGTAAGATAGATACCGGAGACATAACTGCGATTAGGCTAATTTACTTCGGAGTTGATTAACTCCCTGCATAAAACAAGGAGGTGAGATTTTATGCACAATACGAAAGGCCTTTTGGCCATCATAGTCAGCCTGGGCCTGGCACTGGCATTGCTGCTGCCACTTTCTATTATTGGCGCCAGCGTCCCCGTGGTGGGCATAGCTGCCCCTGCTGAAGTGGATCCGGGAAGCTCCTTCGTCGCCAATGTGACTGTGGATTACGTGGCGGACTTCGACTCCTGCGGCTTCGATGTTACCTATGACAAGACAGTTATCCACGTTACAGACGTCACAGGTGGCGTAATCGCTGGTCAGACTATCACGGTGGGTGCTGGCGACTGGACCTACATTCCCGCAGGTAGCGTGGATACAGGGAAAATCAGGGTGACTGCCGTGAAATCGGGCGCACCCGCGTGTGGACTTAATGGCGCAGGCTACCTTGCCCAGATACACTTCACGGTTGTTAGCTCGGGCGGCGATTCGAGCAATATCAACCCGTCAAACGTAGGGATGTATGATTGCCGCGCGGCTGCTATTGGTACTGCCACACAAGGGACTTCGGTGGACGTAAGCGGGACCAAACCTGTTGGTGGTACTGCCTATCCACCGAACAAGCTGCTAATGGTATTGCCCTGGATTATCCTTGGCGCGGCCATTATAGCTGGGGCAACCGTGCTCGTGCGAAGGCACCGCAGCGCTGTGAGATAGAGGACTCTATCGTAGGGGGGAGTTCATTCCCGCCTTAGGCGGAGAGAACCACCCCTACGGAGTCCTGCTGTTTTCTGTGCCTCGATGGGAGAGGATACAGAGCCTGTCCTGCGTTTGTTGAAGGATGGGTGGGGGGGTCACTTGTCTCTCTAGCTCTCTTGAGCGCGGCTCGTTGGTGCGCTGCCGAAGAGCGCGTGTAACTTGCACCGGCCAGGGCGAAGAGAGAACCGTACCGAGACTCCGGTGCGGCCCTGAGGCTCAATTAGTTTAATCGCACGAATCCACGTGCTTAATCAATATCAAACGTGCGTCGGGTTGTCCGGAGTTTCGACTTGTGCCGGTTGAGTCGGGGTTTATGCATGGAAGGGACGATGCACGGCGGGACTCGCTTGACGGCGCGGAGGAATGGTATACTGTGAACCGTAGGCTGGAGTTCCGCGAAAACCAGACCGGCACAGGATTTTGTTAGCCCGACGGCCGAGACGTCAAGCCATGATTCCCAATCGAGCCGAGAAGCTAAAGATAATTTGTTCCGTGATCATGCTCGCTGGCATTGCCCTGATGCCCTCCGCGGGCGTGAACGACTGCCAGGCCCAGGACAGGCAGACGCTCGAGTTATCGCCCACAGGCTCTCGTGTAGTCAATTCTTCACAGGAGGGACCAGGACCTTTCTGTGGCTATATGGCCCCACCTGTGGGTCTGAACCACCTCGATTCAGTCCCTGCAGAGAGGGCAGCAGCACTTGGCACCCTCCCTGGTACCTTTGACTGGAGGGACCAGGGCAAGGTGACCCCGGTAAAAGACCAGCGTCCCTGTGGGACCTGCTGGATTTTCGGCACTACCTCCGCGTTGGAGTCGGCGGTTCTGATCGGTGACAATACAGCATATGACTTCTCCGAGCAGAGTGTGGCTCTATGCGTCGACCGCTCCTGGGTCTACCTTTATGACGATTCTGACGAACCCTGCGGGATATCTCATGGTGGTGGGAACAGCTTAATGGCGACCGAGGTCTTTATCAAGAAAGGCGCGGTTCTAGAATCGTGCGACCCTTACAACTCATCTGGTTTGCAGTGCGACGGCGCTTGCCTCTGTGACAACTGCACACCTGTCAAGATAGTAGATGGGTATAGACTGGTAACCAATAACCAAAGCCAAACCAGTCTGATAAAAGAGGCGGTATACAACCATGGGCCGGTGACAATGGCTTTTTATTATGCTCCATACTTCCATGAATACACTATTCCCATCTATGGCGCAGTTTATGATTGTGCCACTTGTACGGACGCCAACCATCTCGTCTCTGTTGTTGGTTGGGATGACAGTGTTCCCCATTTTGAGACGCCAGGGACGGGTGCCTGGCTGGTCAAGAATAGCTGGGGGGCGGGCTGGGAAAATAGTGGCTATCTGTGGCTGGCCTATAATTCAAGTTGTATAGGGGAGGTCGCCTACCTTGAATATAAGAATTACGACCCCTATGAGAAGCTCTACTACTGGGATGAGGCTGGCTTTGTTGATGACTATGGCTACGAGACTCCCTCCGCCTGGATGGCAAGCATCTTCACCTCGACTCAGATTGGCAACCTCACCGACGTTGACTTCTGGGCCACCAGCGACAATGCCCAATATGAGATTTACGTCTGCCTTGACGGTGATATTTCCAATGGCCTTCAGAATCAGGTTGCTTCCCAATCGGGGACCTGTCAGGAATCTGGTTACTATTCTATACCGCTCACCTCGCCTGTCTTGCTAACCTGTGGCCAGCCGTTTGCCATAGCCGTCAGGATGACCACGCCGGGTTATGATAGCCCTCTACCGGTTGAAGAAGCAATACGGGGCGCCGTTGAGCCGGAGATCCAGGATGGCGTATCGTACGCCAGGCATGGGGATGCAGATGTGTGGGAAGACCTTGCCACAGACGGTTGCAACGCCTGCCTTCGGGTGAGAGTAAGGAGCGACACGGAGCCTTCCATAATCACTACCCACCTGTTTGACGGAGTGGTAGGCGAGGTTTACCAGGAGACTATGCAGGCGGCCGGCGGCGTCCCGCCCTACACTTGGAAAGCAACCGGATTGCCTGCCCGTTTGACTTGCTCCGCCGCTGGAGTCATCTCAGGAACCCCGAGAGCATCCGGTGATTTCACTGTCACGGTCACTGTTACTGACTCCTCCCACCCGGCTAGCACCGACAGCACAGACTTGCCCCTGAAGGTATACCCTGGCATGGTTATAACCACAACTTCGCTTCCTGATGGAGAGCTGGGAGAAGCCTATGCAACTACCCTTGCTGCCGTCGGCGGCAAGACTCCCCATACCTGGACGGCATCCGGACTGCCTGTTGGCTTGAATTGCTCCGCCGCTGGAATCATAGCAGGGACCCCGGTAGACGAGGTTGGCAGCTTCAACGTCACGGTTGCTGCCACCGATGCTCTAGGCAACACCGCTAGCAAGGACCTCAGCCTTGTGATATCATGTAGGCTTGGCGATGCCAACATGGATGGCGTTGTCGATACCGGGGACATCACGAAGGTAAAGAGGATTTACTTTGGACTGGACCCTCAAACGCCCTGCGCCGATGCCAACAAGGATGAAATGATAGACACCGGGGATATAACTGCAATTAAGATAATCTACTTCTCATAGCTGGATGACACAAGGAGGCGGAATTATGAAACATTGGAAAAGTATTCTAGCCATCATAGTAAATCTGGGGCTGGCACTGGCATTGCTGCCAATTTCCATTACCGGCACCAATGGCATAGTGACGGTGGGCATAGATGCCCCGACTGAGGTGGACCCGGGAAGCTCCTTCGTTGCCGACGTGACTGTGGATTGGGTGACGGATTTCAACGCCTGTGGCTTTGACGTCACCTATGACCGAACAGTTATCACGGTGACCGATGTCACCGATGGCGAAATCGATGGTCACCCCATTCAAGTGGATGAATGGCATTATTTCCCCGCCAGTAGCCCGAGGGATACAGGAAGAATCAGGGTGCTCGCTCTGGTATCCGGCGCGCCCGCGCCTGGCGTCACCGGCACGGGACGCATCGCCCGAATACACTTCACTGTTGTGGGCTCCCCTACCCAGAGCAGTGCCATACATCTCGTAGGTGTGGGGATGTATGACTACCTGGCTAACCTTATACCGGCGACCACAGTGGATGATTCGGTGTATGTTGCCCAACCCCCCGCGACGATAACCACAGCCACGCTTCCTGAGGGGAGCGTGGGGTCTGTCTACACGGCCACACTTGCCGCCACTGGTGGTAAGGCCCCTTATACCTGGACGGCAACTGGACTGCCCACCGGCCTGACGTGCTCTAGGAGTGGCGTCATATCCGGGACTCCCACAGTATCCGGGAACTTTAGCGTCACAGTCACCGCTACTGATTCCTTCAGTCCGCCCAGCGCTGTCAGCAAGGTTTTAAGCTTGAACGTGTATCTTGCCCTGGTGATAACTGCAGCATCTCCGCTTCCTGAAGGGGAGGTAGGAGATGCCTACCCGGCCACCACCCTTGCGGCCACCGGCGGTAAGACTCCTCTTAGCTGGACGGTGACCGGACTGCCGGCTGGTTTGACCTGCTCCACGGCTGGAGTCATATTAGGGACTCCCACAGCGGCTGGTACCTTCAGTGTCAAAGCCACTGTTACCGATTCCTTCAGCCCGCCCAAAACTGCTAGCAAGTTCTTAAACTTGAAGGTATATCCAGCTTTGAACATAACCACAGCATCTCCACTTCCTGACGGGAAGGTCGGGCAGGTCTACAGAGGCACGACCCTTGCGGCCACTGGCGGTAAGACTCCTTATACCTGGACGACGACTGGACTGCCGGCTGGCTTGACATGCTCCGCGCTTGGAGTCATATCAGGGACACCGACAGTAGGTGGGCAATTCAGCGTCAACGCCACTGTTGCCGATTCCTTCAGCCCGGCCAAAACTGTTAGCAGGATTCTCAGCTTGTATGTATCTGCTCCCCTGGGGGTAGCTACAGCTTCGCTTTCTGAAGGGGACGTAGGCGCTGCCTATGCAGTCACCCTGATGGCCACTGGCGGTAAGACTCCTTATAGCTGGACGGCGACTGGACTGCCGGCTGGTTTGACCTGCTCCGCGGGGGGAGTCATATCAGGGACTCCCACAGCGTCTGGAAACTTCAGCGTCACAGCCACTGTGACTGATTCCTCTAGCCCGGTCAACGTCGTCAGCAAGGTTCTGAGCTTGAAGGTGTATCCTGCCCTGGGGATAACCACAACATCTCCGCTTCCTGGGGGAAAGGTAGGGGATGCGTACACGGTAACAACCCTGGTGGCCACTGGCGGTAAGACTCCTTATACCTGGACGGCAACTGGGCTGCCGGCTGGCCTCACCTGCTCGACGGCTGGAGTCATATCGGGGACTCCAGTAGAAGAGGTTGGCGGGTTCACTGTCACGGTTACTGTTAGCGATTCCCTGAGCCAACCTAGTATCATCAGTAAGAACCTGAGCATAACGATATCATCCAAGTTGGGCGATTCCAACATGGATGGCGTCGTGGATACGGGGGACATCACCAAGGTGAAGAGGATTTACTTTGGACTGGACGCCCCAACTCCTGGTGCTGATGTCAATGGAGATGGAGTGATAGATACTGGGGATGTAACCGCGATTAAGATAATCTACTTCTCGTAGGCGTATAAAACAAGGCGTCGAGGCTATGCACCACAGGAAGGGCATTCTAGCCATCATAATCAGCCTGGCACTGGCATTGCTGCCGCTTTCCATCGCCAGCGCCGATAGCACGGTGACGGTGGGCATAGAAGCCCCGGCCGAGGTGCACCCGGGAAGTTCCTTCGTAGCCAACGTGACTGTGGATGCGGTGGCCGACTTGGATTCCTGCGGCTTCGACGTTACCTATGATGAAGCAGTTATCCACGTGACCGATGTCACAGGTGGCGTAATCGGTGGCTACAATATCACGGTAGATCCAGGCGGCTGGTCCTATATTCCCGCGGGTAGCGTGGATAGAGGAAGAATCAGGGTGACTGCTGTCAAATCGGGCGCACCCGCTCCCGGCGTCACCGGCACGGGCCACCTTGCCCAAATACACTTTGAGGTTATTGGCTCCGGTGGCACCGCCAGCAATATTACCCTGGACCGTGTAGGTATGTATGATTGGCAGGCGAACCTCATTCGTACTGCCACGGAAGGCCATTCAGTGCAGGTCTCTCAGCCAACAGAACCAACCATAGCCTTTGGCCCCAATGTGCTTACCTTCCCTGCCAGCGCGAGCGGCGCAGATCCGGCGAGCCAGACACTCGAGATATGGAACTCAGGCCCTGGAACACTTGACTGGTCCATGAGCGATGACGCTGCCTGGCTGACCCTGGCGCCAACGAGTGGTAGCTCCACAGGTGAGAAGGACAAAGTGACCGTCTCTGTGGACATAGCAGGCATGGGCGCCGGTGTTTATTCCGCCACCACAACCATAACAGCGGCTGGGGCCACTAATACACCCCGAACGCTCGCGGTTACGTTGACCGTTACCGAGACGGAAGCTCCCGCGATTGCGGTCGATCCGGCGAGCTTGAGTTTCAGTGCTGTGGCCGGTCAGGCTAACCCGGCAGATAAGACTCTCGAGATCTGGAACTCCGGTACAGGCACTTTGAATTGGTCGGTCAGCGATGACGCTGCCTGGCTCAGCCTGACCCCGACGAGTGGTAGTTCCACCGGTGATCAGGACGTCGTCACCATCGCCGCTTCGGTGGACATAAGCGGATTGACGGCTGGCAGCTATCCGGCTACGATAACCATCACGGCAGCGGGTGCCACTAATACGCCGAGGACGGCGGGTGTGACCTTGCAGATCAGCGAGGGCGCCAACGGAACGGCGAAATCGGTGGCCACCGCCACCGGCACGGGCACTGCTCTCTTTGTCTCCAACCAGGGTTCGATTGAGCAACTCGCTTCGATTGATGAAGCGAGTTTGCCCGAGGAAGGCAAGCCCGGCCTTGAGTTCCCACAGGGGTTCTTCTCGTTCAGCATAGTGGGGATTGCACCGGGCGATGAGGTCGAGGTTCAGATAACACTCCCTGACAGTGTTCCCCCCGATGCAGAGTATTGGGCGTATTACGATAATGAGTGGCGTCAGGTACCGATGGCTATGGACTCTGATGACGACAGGGTGATAACGATTACCCTCGTCGATGGCGGGTTGGGGGATGGCGATGGGATGGCGGATGGGGCAATTACTGACCCGGGGGGCCCGGGCTATCCGTTGCCCGTTGATGGCGGTGCTCACCACCTTAGCAAAGGGGCTATCGCGGGAATCTCGATGGCTGGCGCAGCAATAATAGCCGGCGCAGTCCTGCTGGTGCGAAGGCGCCGCAGCACCTTGATATAGAGGGCCTGATTGTAGTGGCGGGGTTCATCCCCGCCTGTCTGGTGGGCTGGTGAGGGCGGGTACAAGACCCGCCCCTACGATGTCCAATTACGGTGCCCAAATGCCACACATGTTGATGTAGTGGCGGGGTTTATCCCCGCCTCCCGGGATGGTGACGGCCCGGCGGGCACAGTACAGGATCCGGGCGGGTACCAGACTCGCCCCTACGAAGTCAAAACATGAACCGAGTAATGTGGTGGCGGGGTTCATCCCCGCCTCTCTGGTGAGTTGGCGCGGGCGGGTACCAGACCTGCCCCTACGAAGTCAAAACGCGAACCAATGATGTAGGGGCGGAGTTTATCTCCGCCTGGGGGGTGGGGCCTGGTGGGGGATACAGGATCCGGGCGGGTACCAGACCCGCCCCTACGATGTCAGAACACGAACCAATAGTGTGGGGGGTGTAATTTATCTCCGCCTCGGTCGTGGGGCCCACCTGTACCGGCGCCGGACGCTATGTGTCCCTCGACTGGGGAGGACACAGAGCCTCTCCCGCACTGTTCGAAGGACCGGGCTGAGACTGCCTGGCGGCTTCGGTCCTTCTCAGTATCTGTTGTTGGCGCGCCGCGCGAAGTGTGGCGTAACTCTCGCCTGCTTATCGAGCCATCGCGCCGAAATTGTCCGGCGCCTGAGGCGGTTAGGGTGGACCTGGGATAGCCGAACTACTTGCCGCGTCTCAGCACGTCCCTCACACGTTCACTACCTCCCACATCTTTTCCGTCTCCCCTTTAATCAATCTATCTTGAACGTGACTTACCTCAAGCAACTATACAGCCGCCCGGAGGTACCGGTTTCACCAGAAAATAGTCATAGGAAAAAAGTACCAGAAACGTCTCGATTTGTAAGAAAAGTCAAGTTAAGTATATTGACATCCCCGTTCTAAGAGAACTATAATGTTTGGCCTTCAAACAGGAAGCGCTGAACCGTCGCCTTCAGATGGTCACTTGGGTGACGGGGAGCTAATAGTGAAACCGACCTCAGGTAAGTTTGGTCGGTTTTTTGTTTTATTGATGGGCAGGGTTATGGATTTACCATCGACCGAGCATCAACATTAAGAGGCCGTTACGTCTGGATGACAGTGTAATCCGAATTGCAGGTCGATAGGGCGTAAGGCCAAGGGAAAGCTAACAACATTAACCAAAGAGAAGCTAACAACGTGGTAAGAAAGGAGAAGAAATAATGAAGAGAAGAATATTGTATTTGATGATGGTGATGGCGCTTGTGGTCGGGATGGCACCGACACTGGCAGTGCCATTAGCAGTAGGGGCGGCCACAGTTACATTCACGGGTAATGTGACGGCTGACTTTAACTCTACTGCACCAGGTATCCTGATAATTCCTGACCGAGTAGGCGATGTGGGCTTGCCAAAGGAGGCACCACCCGGTACGATCAGTGGCTGGGACATGTCAGATTTTCGGCTGACCTATGACGCGGCCACCGACACTATGTACGTGGGGATAAATACTGTCATGATATGCGGCGATGCCGATGGCGATGGCAACCCCGGCGGGACTTCGGCATGGTTGGCGGCCGATCTTGGAGCGGATGTTCCCAACCTCGGGCCTACGGAATCCGTTGCGGTCTACTTTGATCTGGACAAGAGCGGGAATTTGACCAACCCGGGTTTTGATGTGATTGCCGGTGTACCTGCCCTGGCTGACATCACCGGCTTTACGGTCGCCACCTACAATAATATATTTCCTCCGCAGAGTCCTTGGTTTGCCTTCGACACGCCGCTTCCGGGTCACATTGGAAGCTATTATGCCAATCCAAGTGCAGTTGCGCCGGATTTCGAGTTCACCATCACGAACTGGTCCACCCTGCCGGGACAGGATTCTTCGCTGGGTGGATTCATCGTCTGGGTAGGTCTGGGCTCCCAGGCGGATAACGGCATCGGTGAGGACTACATCCTGTACGAACAGAACCCCCATACAGTCGCGACCATCGTTTCCTCGGCACCCAAGGTCGTCTCCGGCCATAGTGTCAACCTGACCGTGACCGAGACGAACCCCGCGGGCCCCTATAGCATGAACCTGACTAACCCACAGGTAGCACTTACCAAGAACGGCGGGGCTTTCCTCACACTGACAACGCCTGACAGTGGTGACCTTGCTGACCCTGGTGTCCTTAATGTTGGCGAGACCTGGACGTGGAAACGCGATTCCGGTGCCATAACCGGTCCGACCACGTTCGTTGCCAGCGGCAGCGGGACTGCCCCGGGGGACTTTCCGGTTAACTACATCACCGACCCGTTGGAGCAG
>Ga0172363_10005428_pt1 | contig 10317 bp, 12 predicted proteins | sample LakKivs2_kivu2a2_FD_114541 | JGI IMG/M metagenome (GOLD analysis project Ga0172363, IMG submission 114541) | Sediment microbial communities from Lake Kivu, Rwanda - Sediment s2_kivu2a2 | ecosystem: Environmental > Aquatic > Freshwater > Lake > Sediment | place: Rwanda: Western Province, Lake... | reverse complement strand
TATGACAGGTTTGACCTAGTGCCGCGTTCGCTGCTTCCTGCCCTTTCAGCCGGCAAATACCTGATCACGAACTGGCATGCGTTCGCCCCCAATGACGAGCCAGAACCTGGGGAGGAGAGCCCCAGGTATCGGAAGGTACTGCGACGGGGCAAAGAGAGCGACAGTGCATTCTGCAATCGAGTTCTCGCTGACCTGGCTGGCAAGAGCAATATTCTGGTGCTGAATGACGAGGCCCACCATTGTTACCGGCCAGCTCCACTAGAGGAGAATGCAAACAGGAGGGGGTTACCTAGCGCCGCGACCCTGACGAGGAAAGAAGCGGCTGCAGAGTGGGAGCGAGCCACGCGGTGGGTGCAAGCCCTCGACCGCATCAATGCTGCACGAGGCATCAATTTCTGCGTCGACCTGTCTGCTACACCGTATTACATCAGAGGCAGCGGCTACGAAGAAGGGCGGCCATTTCCGTGGATAGTGTCCGACTTCGGGCTGGTAGACGCCATTGAATCGGGCATTGTGGAGATCCCACGCATACCGGTGGACGATGATTCCGGCCGTCCCATCCCCGCCTATTTCCACATCTGGAAGTGGGTCATGGACCAGCTCCCACCCTCGGAGCGGGAGAGGGGGAGGCGGCACGCAAAACCGGAGTCCGTACTCCGAGGCGCTGACGGAGGGCTTCAGATGCTGGCCGGGCGCTGGAAGGCGACTTTCGAGGAGTACCGCAAGCAAGGGTCTCCGGTGCCACCCGTGCTGATTGTAGCCTGCCAGGACACGGGCCTGTCGGAGCTTGGCCACGAGTACATCGGCCTAGGCAGGGCCCAGCACGAGTTACGCAACCTGCCTGCGGAGGAGCGTACGATCCGAAAGGCTCACAAAGGAAAGGCAAGCCGAGTTGCTCCGAGAAAAGGTGGCAACTATTGGCAAAGAGGGCAGGCTGGGTGAACAGGTACGGTGCGTGGTCTCCGTAGGTATGCTCAACGAGGGTTGGGATGCCCAGAACGTGACGCAGGTTCTGGGTCTGCGCGCTTTTGACTCCCAACTTCTGTGCGAACAGGTTATGGGACGAGGACTCCGACGTACCCAGTATGACGATCTGACGGTGCCAGAGTACGTGGATGTCTACGGGATTCCATTTGAGGTGATTCCCGTGCAGCGGGGTAGAATCAGTACTCCACCTGAGGTACGGCCAAATACCCTGGTGAAGGCGCTGCCCGAGCGAGAGAAGGACTACGAGATTACCTTCCCGCGGGTCGAGGGCTACGTCTTTGATGTCCGCTACAGGGTCACCGCCGACGTAGCCTCCATCCCTGAGATGGAGCTGACTCCCAGCGCCGACCCTACCGAGGTGATGGTGAAGAACGCCAATGGCTACGGGATGGCCCGCCCAGACCAGCTCGGTCCAGGGGACGTGATCGTTCATGACCGGTCGGAGTTCTATCGTAGCCAGAGACTCCAGGCGACCATGTACGATATGGCCAACGACGGGGGATGGGGGCCGAAGGAAGCGTGCGCCTTTTTTCAGGGCGCGGCGGTGAGACGACACAGGTGAGTGACGAATGCAGCATCGAAAACGTCTCTTCAGCACCGAACTCGACACGTGTCGGATGGCTGCCCCAAGGGCGTTGACGGCAAACAATGGACGGTGATATCCTCCCGTCGTCAGATGGCGGGTCTGGGACGAGAGACATCGCCCTATATGGCAAATCCCGGATGAAACATGGGTGACACTCTCAGGTAGTACGGGGTTGGTGAAAACGTGACACCCCGCCGCTCCCCGGCGGCTTGAAACAGAGGGGCAGCGCTTGTATGCTACTATCGTGATGCCCGTTACTCCACAGAACAAGGGAGTACTGCCCCCAGAACCCCCACCAAACGAACCAAGAGGCAAAGGCAGCATGGCGAAATACTCAGTTGTCTCAAGAATCGAGGGGCTCTGGATTGGCGAAACCGCTGCCAAACGCACAAAGGATACCAGAAAGGAGGCGTTGTGTACTGGACCGGTTCAGGGGCTGGGCCAACCAATCAATTCTCGGGGGCCACTCAGGTAGCGGCCTTCCCACCTTAGGCCGGGCGGGAAGTATGAGGCGAACTCTAGCCACGCTTTCCTTCGCGTTGACTCTCATCCCAGTTGCGGGAGCCGGTATCTGGGCTGCGTGGTTCAGTCCCACTCACATCCGTGAATATGTGGCGGCTATAAGAGGGGTGACGCCAACCTTTCCCCCCGAGCCACAACCGGGTTCTCTTAGGAGTCATTATTGCCGCCCTGCTCCCTGCCATAGCGGCGCTAGCGATTGCTCGGTCGCACCAGAAGTGGCTGGTTTCGCTGCTGTCAAGAGCACCCTCCCTTCCAAATTGGGGCCCGGGTCTTAGCCGCGGGCGACTGGAGGAAGTAGAAGCAGATGCGCCGAAAAGAACCGGAACCCGGACAACCCGGGAACGGCAGCCGGATGCGGTACCGGAACTGGGTCTCCCTCAGCCTTCAAACCGCCGGCCTCTTTGCTTTCTGGCTGGCCCTGTCTGGACGCTTCGAGCCAAAGTTCCTGGTCATAGGGGCGCTATCTACAGTGGTAGTCCTGGTCTTGAACAGGGATATCTTTCGCCTTCAACCTGTCGTTGAACGGGGAGGCGTGCTCCGGGCGATGCTGGCCACCGGCTGGAGATGGCTTGCTTACCTTGCCTGGCTGCTGTGCAGCATCGTGGTTGCGAACATCCAGGTTGCATACCTGGTGCTGCACCCGCGCATGCCCATCGACCCTGTCCTGCTCCGGTTCAGGGTCCCGTGGCGTAGGGCCGCGACTCAAGTGCTCTTGGCCAACTCCATCACGCTGACACCAGGGACGGTGACGGTGGACCTGAGGGACGGTCAATACACTGTCCACACCCTAGCCCCCTTCCTGGCCCAGCCGCTCGCCTCGGGGGAGATGCAGAAGAGGGTGGCGTCCGTCTTTAGAGAAGAGGCAGATTCGACCCCAGCGGTCGCTTGGGTGCGGTCGGTCGGAGCCCTGGAGCCATGACCATCCTTTTTCTGAGCATAGCTCTATTCATAGCCGTCCTGACCCTAGTGCCCGTGTACCGCATGGTGGCAGGGCCTACCATTTACAACCGGGTGCTGGGGGTGGGCCTGATGGGCACCAACGCCATCCTTCTCCTAGCGCTTGTTGGCTTCATATATGACCGCATCGATATGTTTGCGGACCTGGCTATTGCCTACGCGATTCTGAACTTCGTGGGAGTTGTGGCGGTGGCCAAATACCTGGAGCGACGTAGGGGGCAGCCGTGAGCGACATGGTGGGCCTGGCCCTCATATTCGGCGGCCTCTTCTTCGTGCTGGTCAGCTCGCTGGGGCTGATCCGCTTTCCCGACTTCTACACCCGTTCCCACGCCCTGGGCAAGTCGGATACCCTGGGCACGATGCTGGTGCTGGGAGGCCTGGCGGCCTACGGTGGCCTGACCCTCTCCAGCTTCAAGTTGCTGCTCATCCTGGTTTTCGTGGCCCTGGGCAACCCCACGGCGACCCACGCCCTCACCCGCGCTGCTCTCCGTTCACGCCATGAGATGTGGGGCCGCAAGAGGGATTCGGAGAAACAATGATCTGGCAGCTGGACTTCTGGCTTCTTCTGGTGTTGATAGGCATCGCCCTGCTGGCGCTGCAGGTCCGCGACCTCCTAGCATCGGTGGTGGCCCTGGGCGCCTACAGCTTCCTGATGGCGCTGTTGTTCGCGGAGCTGGGCGCAGTGGATGTGGCGTTCACGGAAGCGGTGCTGGGGGCAGGGGTCGTAACCGTGCTGCTGGTCATGGCGCTTTTCGCCATGGAGAGGAGGTCGTTGGATTGAAGGCCCTTTCCTTGGCCATTCTCGGCATCTTCCTGGTGGTCCTGCTCTACGCAGAGGGGGGGCTGCCCGACCGCGGAGAGCCAGAGGCGCCGGCTAACATGCACGTATCCGCCTACTACATCGAGCGATCGCTGTCCGACACCAGGACGCCCAACCTGGTGACAGCCGTGCTGGCCGACTACCGAGGCTACGACACGCTGGGTGAGACGGTGGTCATCTTCGCAGCGGGGCTGGCCTGCACCCTGGTCCTCCTGCGGGGGAGGGGCGACCGTGACAGATAGATATCAGAGCGTCGTGGTGGAGTTGGTGTCTCGGCTGGTGGTCCCCGCCATCCAGCTCTTCGCCCTCTACGTCATCGCCCACGGTCACTACAGCCCCGGCGGTGGGTTCCAGGGAGGCGTCCTCCTGGCCGCCAGCATCCTCCTGCTCAGGCTTACCCAGGGAAGGGAGGAGTCATTCCGCCGATTCCCGCCGGGCGCTGCCTTTACCCTGGCGGCGCTGGGCATGCTCCTCTTCGTACTGACGGGCCTGGTGTCGGTGGCCCGTGGAGGGGTATTCCTGGACTACGCGGCCCTGCCGTTGCCGCTGGCCTCCACAGCGTCACTCCGCTACTACGGGATATTGCTGGTGGAGGTCGCCATTGCCCTGACCGTCTGGGGGACTCTGGTGGTCATCTTCGACCAGATTGGAACGAGGACAAGAGATGTTTGAGGAGTTCCTGGGCCGTTACCCATACCTCATCACCGTCGCCCTCCTGGTAATTGGCCTGTACGGCATGCTGGCCAAACGCAACCTCCTCAAGAAAGTGATTGGGATGAGCATCTTCCAGACGGCCATCTTCCTGTTCTTTATCCAGGGCGCCACCAAGTGGGGTGCCACAGTGCCAGTCATTGACCCGCAGAGGGGCACGGACCCAGCCCACTATGTCAACCCGCTCCCGCACGTGCTCATCCTGACGGCCATCGTGGTAGCTGTAGCCACCCTGGGGGTATCCCTGGCCCTGCTGCTCTCCATCTACCGCCGGTTCCAGACGCTGGACGAGAGGCAGATCCTGGAGGAGGCGAAGCGATACACTTGAACCAGCTTCCCCTTCTGCTGCCCATCTCTTTTCTGCTGTTTTCCATTATTTCCGTCCTGGCGGGCCTCTGGCGACGGGAGCTGGGATACGCGGCGGCGGTGGCGGGGGCTGCGGTGGGCGTGCCGCTCGCCCTCTGGGGCCTCTTCCGGGTCCTGTCGCAGGGCACCGTGCGCTACCACCTGGGCGGCTGGCTTCCGCCCTTCGGTATCGAGTATGTGCTGGACCCGCTGGCTGCCTTCATGGCCTCCATCATCACCGTCATAGGACTGCTGGCGCTTGTGTATGCCCGCTGGTCCGTGCACCACGAGGTGCCGGAGAAGGCGCCGGTGCTCTACCCGGTGGCGCTCCTGCTTCTGGCGGGGCTCACCGGCATCGTGGTGACGGGGGACCTCTTCAACCTCTTCGTGTTCCTGGAGATATCATCGCTGTCGGCCTACGCGCTGCTGGCATCGGGAAGAGGGCAGGCCCCCCTGGCCGCCTTCCGCTACCTGATCCTAGGGACCATTGCGGGGAGCTTCTACCTGCTGGGCGTCGGCTTCATCTACTTCTCCACCGGCTCCCTGAATATGGCCGACGTGGCGGAGCGCCTGCCCCTCCTCTACGAGTCCCGGGCGCTCCTGGCGGCGGCGGTCCTCATGGTGCTGGGCCTGGGCCTGAAGATGGCACTCTTCCCCCTGCATCTCTGGCTGCCGGACGCCTATACCTACGCCCCGTCGGCGGTGACCGGGCTGATAGCGCCCCTCATGACCAAGGTGGCGGGATATGCGCTCATTCGGCTGTTCCTGGACGTTTTCGGCCCGGGCTACCTGCGGGACACGGTGCCGGTCACCGTGGCCATAGGCTGGCTGGCGGCGGGAGGCATCGTGGTGGCGTCGGTCATGGCCATCGCCCAGAGGGACTTCCGGCGGATGCTGGCCTACAGCAGCGTGGCCCAGGTGGCCTACGTGGCGCTGGGGCTGGGCCTGGCCAACCCGCTGGGGCTCATCGGCGCCCTGCTTCACATTCTCAATCATGCCTTCATGAAGGGGTGCCTGTTCCTGGTGGCTGGGGGAGTCCGCTACCGGGTGGGGGTGTGGGAGGTGCCCCGCTTTGGGGGCCTGGGCCGGCATATGCCGTGGACGATGGCGGCCTTCGCCGTGGCCGCCCTGGGCATGATAGGCATCCCTCCCACGGCGGGCTTTTTCAGCAAGTGGTACCTGGTTCAGGGGGGCATCGCCGCGGGCAACTGGGCCTTCGTGGCCGTTATCCTGGCCAGCAGCCTGCTGACCGCTGTATATTTCTTCCGCGTGCTGGAGCGGGTGTATGCGGCGCCGCTCAGCCCGGGGGTGGCTACATCGCGGGGGAGCGACCCTCCTACCGGGATGCTGGTCCCCATCCTGATACTGGCCGGCGGCGTGCTGGTTCTGGGCATCATCAACAGCATCATCGTGAGCCAGGTCTTGGAGAAGGTGGTTGCCCCTCTATCTGGGAGCTAACCCATAGGAGGAGAAGTCAGACCGCATGGACACGCTGGTCTCAATAGGGCCGCTGGCCGCCGTGGCGGTCTCTCTCCTCGCCGCTGGCCTCATCGTCCTGTCCGGCGGGCGCCCTAACCTCCGGGAAGGGTGGACCATCCTGGCGGCCCTGGCCAAGTTCGGCATCACGCTCTCCCTGCTGCCCCGCGTGCTGGCGGGCCAGACACCCCAGATTACCCTCTTCGAGATATCGCCGGGAATCGCCCTGGCGCTACGGGCGGACTCCCTGGGGATGCTCTTCGCCCTCTCCGCCTCCTTCCTCTGGGTGCTGACCTCCCTCTACTCCATCGGCTACATGAGGGGGCTTGGGGAGCACAAGCAGACCCGCTACTTCGCAAGCTTTGCCGTGTGCATGTCGGCGACCATTGGCATCGCCTTCGCTGCTAACCTGCTGACCCTCTTCCTCTTCTACGAAGTGCTGACCATCGCCACCTATCCCCTGGTGGTCCACAAGGAGACGCCCGAGGCGATGGCGGCGGGCCGGAAGTACCTGGCCTACCTGCTCACGGGCGGCGTGGTGCTCTTGCTGGCGGTAGCCTGGAGCGTGGCGATAGGGGGCTCCCGTGACTTCGCGCCGGGCGGCTTCCTGAGCGGGGCAGCCGGCCACCGGGTGCTCCTGGCTCTTTTCCTCCTCTTCTTCCTGGGCTTCGGGGTCAAGGGGGCGGTGATGCCTTTTCATAGCTGGCTGCCCTCGGCCATGGTGGCGCCCACTCCGGTGAGCGCCCTTCTCCATGCCGTGGCTGTGGTGAAGGCAGGGGTGTTCGGCATCGCCCGCGTGGTGGGCTTCGTCTTCGGCCCCGAGCTGGCACGGGATATAGGGGCTGTTCCAATTGTCTCCGTGCTGGCAGCGGCGACCATCCTCCTCTCCTCGCTGCTGGCGCTGCGCCAGGACAACCTCAAGCTACGGCTGGCCTACTCCACCGTGGGCCACCTCTCCTACATTGTGCTGGGCGTTCTCCTGCTGTCGCCCAGCGCCTGGAGCGGAGGGCTGTTCCACATAGTCACTCACGGGGCCATGAAGATCACCCTGTTCTTCGTGGCCGGGGCCATCTATGTGAAGGCCCACGTGGAGAAGGTCAGCGAGCTGAACGGCCTGGGAAGGCAGATGCCTATCACCCTGGGGGTGTTCGCCCTTGCCTCTCTGGGGCTAGCGGGCTTGCCCCCTGTGGCCGGGTTCCTGAGCAAGTGGTACCTGGCGCAGGGCACAGTAGAGACGGGAGAGATGGTTTTCCTGTCCCTGCTGCTCCTGAGCGGGCTTCTCAACGCCGCCTACCTGTTCCCCATCGCCATCCGGGCCTTTCTCCTCCCTTCGGAGCGATTCCGCCGCTTCGATGAGGCCCCCTGGCTGATACTGGCTCCAGTAGTGCTGGCCGGTGCGCTGGCGCTCCTCCTGGGGCTTGCTCCCAACGCCCTCTTCCATTTCTTCACCCTGGTCTCCAGGACGGTGGCCGGCGTGATGGGGGCAGGTGGCGTATGAGGCACCTCCTATTGCTTCTTCCAGTGATGATGCTGGGCATCTCCATATGGGGCGACATCCTGGCCAGGAGGGGGGAGTACGGCCAGTGGTGGTACCCGGTGCCCGGGTTCTTTGCCCTGCTGGGGCTCCTGGGCTGCGTGGCGCTTGTGGCGGTATCCAAGCTCCTGGGCCATTACTGGCTCCAGCGAGGGGAGGACTACTACGGAGATGATAACGCCGATGTGTAGCTTTCCCCCCGCCGGCGTCTTTCTTGTGGGGGCGCTCCTCCTGCCCCTGGTGCCACGGCGGGTGCGCCCCGTGGCCTTTCTTGTCCCACCTCTGGCCAGCCTGGTTCTCCTCTGGACCCTGGAGCCCGGGCAGACGCTCACGGCGGCCTTCCTGGACTTCCAGCTCGTGCTGACCCGTGTGGACGGGCTGAGCCTCGCCTTCGGCTACGTCTTCGCCATCGTCACCCTTCTGGGGGGCATCTACGCCCTTCACCTGAAGGACACGGGACAGCAGGTAGCAGCCCTGCTGTACGCGGGGAGCGCGCTGGGGGTCGTCTTCGCAGGGGACCTCTTCACCCTGTTTGTTTTCTGGGAGGTGATGGCCGTTGCATCGGTTTACCTCATCTGGGCCCGGGGCACCGGGCGCTCCCGCCAGGCGGGACTCCGCTATCTCTTTGTGCACATGGCCGGAGGCAGTCTGCTCCTGGCGGGAGCATTGATACACTACAACGACGCAGGCTCCCTCCTGTTCGAGCCTATGGAAGGTGGGCTGGGGGCGATCCTCATTCTCACCTCCTTCGCCATCAATGCCGCCATCCCCCCTCTTCACACCTGGCTGACCGACTCCTATCCCCAGGGGACGGTGACCGGCAGCGTCTTCCTCAGCGCCTTCACGACCAAGGCCGCCGTGTATGCTCTGGCCCGGGGGTTCGCCGGGTGGGAGGTTCTGCTCTGGGCGGGCGCCGTCATGGCGGTCTACGGCGTGGTCTACGCCGTCCTGGAGAACGACATCCGCGGTATTCTGGCCTACCACATCGTCAGCCAAGTGGGGTACATGGTGGCAGGCGTGGGGCTAGGGACAGAGGTAGCCGTAAATGGCGCCACCGCCCACGCCTTCCACAACATCCTGTGCAAGGGCCTGCTTTTCATGGGGGCTGGCACGGTTCTGTACGCCACCGGACGAAGCAAACTGACCGAGCTGGGGGGGCTGTGGCGGGCGTTGCCCTTGGTGCTCGGCCTCTACATGGTGGGGGCCTTCTCCATCTCGGGGTTCCCCCTCTTCAGCGGGTTCGTCTCCAAGTCCCTGGCTGTCTACGCGGCGGAGGCGGACCACCGGGGACTGGTGGTGCTCCTTCTGCATCTGGCCTCCGTGGGGACCTTCCTCTCCATCGGGCTGAAGCTTCCCTACTTCACCTGGTCCGGCCCATCGCGGGCTATCCCCGTGGGCCGGGTGCCCTGGAACATGTACCTCGGGATGGGCCTGACGGCGGCCATCAACATCGCCGTCGGCGTGTATCCAGCCGCCCTGTACGGGGTCCTGCCCTTCCCCGTGGACTACAGGCCCTACACCGTTGCCCACGTGTCGGAGACGCTCCAGCTCCAGCTGTTCGCTGGCTTCGGGTTCTGGCTTCTTCGGGGAATTCTGAAGGGAGAGTCCACAATCACTTTGGACACGGACTGGTTTTACAGGCGCCCGGCGCGGCTCGTCTATGTTATGGCGGTGGTTTACCCCAGCCAGTTTTTCGCCGCCGTGGAGCGCCTGACGCTCCATCTGGTGCGGTCCTTGGTCCGGGCGAGCAGGGACCCGATAGCTGCCACGGCTGCCCTCTTCAGGCGCTCCCGCCAGAGACGTGTAGCGTGGCCGCAGCCCAACGCCGTCGTCTACGACCCGGACCGCTATCGCCTGCCGGTGGGCGTTATGGGCCTGACCATCCTGGCCCTCTTCGTGGCCCTCGTGCTATGGCTCCTTCTGTCAAGGTAGGCTGTGCAAAACATGCAACCGAGCTTTAACTCGTCCACTGGCTCCGTTCCTGTTCTAGGATCTGCGAACAATCCGGCCTGGAGGATGGCGGTTAGAGGATCGAGGCAAGACAGGAGTTGCCTCAGCCTAGGCACCAGGTTGGGCCGGAGAAAGTCCTGTGAAAATGGGTCAGGCGGCGACCTCCAGGGTCACTTTGTAGCCCAAGCCCCCAATGCGCTGGACGGCACGGTGGAGGGTGCGGTGATGTGTCCGCTCATCGTGGTAACAAGGGCCCAGGTCCTGGTGGACGGTTCCGTCCTTGAGGATATGGGGCTTTGTTGACATCCTTGTTAGTCTGGGCAAGCCCGATACATGTTGGGCTGCCGGGGTCGGAGCCCCAGGGCCTCTGCTGGCGCCGCCGCGACGAACTTCATGCCGCACGGGCAGCAGAGAAGGGCGACGTCGCCC
>Ga0172363_10005427_pt1 | contig 10317 bp, 8 predicted proteins | sample LakKivs2_kivu2a2_FD_114541 | JGI IMG/M metagenome (GOLD analysis project Ga0172363, IMG submission 114541) | Sediment microbial communities from Lake Kivu, Rwanda - Sediment s2_kivu2a2 | ecosystem: Environmental > Aquatic > Freshwater > Lake > Sediment | place: Rwanda: Western Province, Lake... | reverse complement strand
TTTTTCAATTTTTAATTTAGAAAGGGTTATCCAGTTTTTTTCAAGCATAATTCTTAAAATTTTCACTATTTCTGGTTTCACCTCTTTACCTGATTTTAATTTCTTAAAACAGTTTTGACAAATTATCCCTCCTTCTTTTGGGTTAAAATAAAGCTTTTCTGGTATTAATTTTTTTTGACACAGAGAGCAATTATAGAGTTCGGGCTTATATCCCAAAATTGAAAGAAGACTCCAGAGAAAATAGTAATACAACAATTGACAACTTGACAATTTGACAATTTGACAATTATTTAATTTATTAAAAGTTTCATTTAATAGATGCCAGATTTTTTCATCGGCCTCTTGACCCCTAACCAGGTTATCTAAAATTTCTGAAATTTTATAAGCAATGGGTAATCTTTTTAAGTCTTTTCTTAGGTTTTTAAATTTTTCAACCAAAATTGCATCGGTTAAAGTTTTGTAGGTTTTTCCCTGAATAAACTCAATTTCTGATAAATAAAAGGTTTCGGCTCCGGATCTTAACTTTGAGGAAATTTTTCTAATTGCTTTTCCTAAAATCTCTAATTTTCCAAAATCTTTGGTATAGATTGTAAATATTTGGTCGGCTTCTCCTCGATTTTCTTTTTTTAAAATAAAGCCTTGGGTTTGATAATGCAAAAACATTTATTTTTCCTCTAATAATCCCTTAAAATATCTTATTTTTCGATCTGTTTTTAGTTTTTCAGCTCCAGTTTTAGCCTGACTTTTCTCTTTTTCTAAGTCCTTGAAGATTCGGTCCCTTTCAGCTTTTTCGAGATAACCACCGTATTTTTTTGATAATTCTTGGCCCATTTCAACTCGTTCTTGTTCGGAAAACATTGCTCCTCCTGAACCAGGAATATAAGGAGAGGCTTTTCTTATCTTCCAGGCAGCTTCACTCATTGAAATAGCTGCTTTTCCTCCAAAAATTGATGTGTCTTTTTTTTCTGGCTTAGATTTAGGAATCGGCATTTTCTCTGGTTTCTCTCTTTTTTCTCCTTGGCTTAATTCTTGTTTTATTTTTTCAATTGCCATTTTAAATTTTTTTAATTGCTAACCACAATTCTTTTTGCTCGACCTTTAAATGTTTTTCTAAGTCAAAAATTTCTTTATGTCTTTCTCCTAAAATTAAATTTTTAACTTTAGCTTCTTTTAAAATAAATTTTTCGTTTCTAGCTAAAATTTCATTTAAATCAGGTGTTCCCGAATATCTCACTAAAATTCTATTCCTGGGTTTCAATTTAGCAATTTTTCTCATTTCCTGAATCTGGCGAATAACTTCTCGAATTGTTCCTTCCTCTTTTAATTCCAGAGTAATTTTTGTATCCAATTTTATCTCTGCCTCAATTTTTGGATCGAAAACTATTTCCTTAACATTCACTTCTTCTTTTATCAAATCCAACAATTCCCTTTCAGTTTTTAATTTTTGATCTTTGATTTTTAATTTTTGCAATGGCTGACGGACTTGAATTTTAGCTTTAGCTCTCTCTGATAGGGCTAAAGTCACTGTTTGTCTAATTTTTTCCATTTTTTTCTCTAATTTATTATTAATTAATTTTTTATTTACTTTCGGCCAATCTGTTAAGTGAACAGATGTTTTAACCTGGGATTTTAAACCTTGCTGTTTAATGTGGCAGATTAAACATCGGTAGAGTTCTTCGCTTAAAAATGGAATGAATGGTGCGGTTAACTTGCTTAAGGTCAAAAGGAGATGCGATAGGGTTCGAGATGCTTCCTCAAAATCTTTTCCGGCTTCCTTGTCCCGTAGTGAACTTTTGTCTAGTGCGGGGTGAAATCTCCTCCGCGACCGCCTGATATACCAAAGAGAAAGATCTTCGATAACAAAATCTTCGATAGCCCTAGTAGCAAAAGTAACCTCATATTTATCTAAATTCTCGGTAACTTCCTGAATTAAATTATTAAGTTTCGAAATAATCCAACGATCTAAAATATTCTTTCGTTTAGTCAACGATTTCGACGGTCGTGGAAAAGATTGACCATAGGTTTGAAAAAATAGAGCGCAATTCCAAAATATTATGATAAATCTTTTTAAAACCTCTTCGACTCCTTTTTCTGAAAAAATTTTAGCATCACCCGGTTGATTTACAGTGTAAAAATACCAGCGAGTGATATCTGCACCATATTTTTCTAAAACTTGCCAGGGATCAACTACATTTCCTTTTGATTTAGACATTTTTTCTCCTTTTTCATTTAAAACATGACCTAAAGAGATGACGTTTTTATAAGAAGTTCCAAAACCCAAAAGAGTTGAAATAGCCAATAATGTATAAAACCAGCCTCTTGTTTGATCTATTGCTTCACTAATATAATCGGCTGGGAAAAATTTTGGGGGTTTTAACCCCGCACCAGAACCTTCGGTTCGGTATAGGGCAAGTTTTTTATTTTGATTAAAGGGCCAATGAGCTTGGGCAAAGGGCATCGAACCGGAATCAAACCAACAATCAATCACTTCTTTTGTCCTTTCAATCAGACCATCGCATTTTTGACAATAAAATTTCACTTCATCAATATAAGGCCTGTGAAAATCCAATTCCATCTTTTCATTATAGGGTAAATTCTTAAATTCTAATTTCCTCACCTCTCCTGTTTTTATTTCTCTCTTTGTAGTAACAATTTTTACAAATTTCTTTAAATCGTGACCGTTGACTACTTTTTCAAGTAAAGTCAATGGACGTTGGTGACCAACAATTAAAACATTTTTATCTTGATAATTTTTATCAATTTCTTTTATGAAAAAATACAATCTTTTTTCTATATCAGTATAATTTTCTCCTTTTGGCGGAGCAACTTGAAATCTTTTCAAATAGTATTCTAAGGGTGTAAGCTTTCCTTCCTTGTCCCAGAATCTTCCGATTTCCCTTATTGGTTTTCCATTGAAAATTCCAACGTTAACCTCTCTCAATCTTTTATCAAATTTTGGCTTCAGTTCTAGTTCTTTTCCAATAATTTCTGCGGTTTGTTTAGTTCTTAAGAGATCCGAAGAAAAAATTAAATCAATTTTTTCTTTTTTAAATTTTTTAGCAGCTTCTTTAATTTGTTTTTCTCCTTTTTTAGTTAGGGGGAGATAGTTTTTCTCCGGCCAACAGGAAGCAATGTCTTTTTGATTCCTTAAAGAATCTCCATGCCTTAAAGTAAAATACTTGTTTTTGCTAAATTTTTGCGATATTAAATCTTTTTTTGAGCCAATAAATTCTAAATTTCCGCACACCCAACATCGCCAAATTGGTAAAGGAGTCCCCCAATACCTCTCTCTTGAGAGAGCCCAATCTTTAATCTCTTTTAACCATTCTCCAAACCTTCCGGTTTTCAAATAAGTTGGGATCCAATTAATTTTTTGATTATTTTTAATTAAATCTTTCCTCACTTTTTGCATATTTATAAACCAACCCTGCTTGGCATAATACAAAAGGGGTGAGTCGCACCGCCAACAAAAAGGATAGTCGTGTTCGTACAATTCTTCTTTAAAGAGAAGGTTCCTTTCCTTTAAATCTTCAATGATAAAAGAGTCGGCATCTTTTACATAAAGGCCTGCCCATTTTTTAACATCTAAAGTAAATTTTCCTTCTCCATCAACATTTAATAAAATTGGTAAATTATTTTTTTTACCTGCCTCCATGTCCTCCTCTCCAAAAGCCGGTGCAACGTGGACAAAGCCCGTTCCTTCTTCTAAAGAAACGAAATCAGCCGGAATGACTTTATAGGCAGTCTTTGAAATTTCCGCATCCGGAGGATAAAGAGGCTGGTATCTCAATTCAGTTAAATCTTTTCCCTGAAATTCTCTAACCAATTCATAATCTTTAGCCAAAATGCTCAGCCTTTCTTTAGCTAAGATTAAATATTCATTGTTGATTTTAACTTCGGCATAATTAAATTCTGGATTTACGGCAATAGCAACATTTCCTGGGAGCGTCCAGGGGGTAGTCGTCCAAACTAATAAATAAATTTTTCCTTTAGTTTCGAATTTCGGATTTAGAATTTCGAATTTTATATATATCGCTGGTTCTTTTATTTTTTCGTATCCCAAGGCAACTTCGTGACTTGATAAACTTGTACCACACCTCGAACAATAAGGAACAACTTTGTAGTCCTGATATAAAAGTCCTTTTTGATAAATTTGTTTAATAATCCACCAAACTGTTTCAATATAGTCTGACTCATAAGTAATGTAGGGATTTTCCATATCCAACCAGAAGGCGATTCTTTCAGTCAATTTTTCCCAATCTTTTTTATATGCCCGGACTGATTCTTTGCATTTTTGATTAAATTTGGCTATTCCGTATTTCTCGATATCCTTTTTAGTTTTCAATCCCAATTTTTTCTCAATTTCCAATTCCACTGGCAAACCGTGAGTGTCCCAACCGGCCTTTCTCAAAACTTTAAATCCTCGCATTGTTTTATAGCGGCAAATAATGTCTTTATAAGCCCTGGCTAAAACATGATGAATCCCAGGAGCAGCATTAGCCGTTGGTGGCCCTTCATAGAATACAAAATTTGGCGCCTTTTTGCGTTGTTCAATTGAATTTTCAAAAATTCTATTTTTCTTCCAAAATTTCAATATCTTCTTTTCAATTTTCAGAAAATTTAAATTCATGTTTTTACCTTGTCGGGTGGTGGGTGGGTTGGAGTCCATATTTACATACGCTCTGGTGCAGAAATACCCATTAAATTTAGAGTATTTTTGAGTACTGTTTTTGTGGCTAAAATTAAAGCCAAACGAGCTTCCCGCAGAGGTTCGACCCCTGTCAGAACTCGACAATCACGATAAAATTGGTGAAAAACTGTTGCTAAATCCATTGCATATTGTGGCAATCTCTGAATTTGATAATCTTTAGCCGTATCCTCCACAATTTCTGGAAAACTAATTAGCTGTTTAATAAGTTCTAATTCACTTGGATGATTTAGCAATTTTAAATTTTGCACCCACTTCGTGGGTACTCGAATTTTGGATTTTGGCCTCCAACCCTCCCACCGCCCTGCCGCCCTTACGGGCTCCTTTTGGATTTTGGATTTCGCAAGAATACTATGTATTCTTGCGTATGCATATTGAACATAATACACGGGACTTTTGGCTGACCTTTCTTTAGCCAGTTCTACATCAAATTCCATTTGAGTATCTAAGGATTTCATTAGATAGAAAAATCTGACTGCATCTAAACCCACTTCATTTATTAGCCACTCCAAAGTTACAACTTCTCCCTTTCTTTTTGAAATTTTTCCTCCTTTTAACCTAACAACCTGAGAAATTAGAATATCTAAATCCCATTTATAATTTAATATTTTAGCCACCGCCTTTATTTTGCCAACATGTCCCTGGTGGTCTGCTCCCCAGATGTTGACAATTTTTTGGAAACCCCTCTTAAATTTATCTCTGTGATAGGCGATGTCAGAAAGTAAATAAGTTGGTTCACCGGTTTCCCGAATAATAACCCAATCTTGTTTGTCTCCGAATTGAGAAGTTTTTAACCATTCGGCGCCTTCCTTTTTGTAAATTAGATTTTCATTTTTTAGCCAATTATAAATTTTATTAACTTTATTTATCTTATATAAATCATTTTCAGAAACCCAATTATCGAATTTAATCTTTAATTTTTTTCCAATGAAATCTTTATTATCTTTTTGAACTTCTTGGGCTAATAAATAGCCTGCCTCTCCTTCATCACTGATTTTCTCTAATTTTGATTTAAGGTTTGAGATTTTTTCTTTAAGATAATCATTTAAATAAGTGACGCCTTTCCCCAAGGCAGTTTGACCTAAAGTTTTAATTTGGGTATTTACTTTGGCATCATTGATGTAATATTCTCGAGTAACTTTATATCCAGCTTTTTCTAAAACATTGGATATCGTATCGCCGAAAAATGCTCCCCGGCCATTCCCAATATGTAAGGGTCCTGTAGGATTTGCCGAGATAAATTCTACTTGAGCTTTTTGACCATTTCCGATTTTTAATTGACCAAATTTATCTTCTTGCTTCAAAATTTCCTCAACCTGTTTTTGTAAGTATTCTTTTGAAAGAAAAAAATTAATAAAACCGTTTTTTACTTCTACTTTTTCCAAAATAGACGATTTTATACTATTGGCGATTTCTCTAGGATTTTTTTTAAGCAACATAGCTATATTTGTAGAATAATCACCATACGCAGCTTCTCCTGGCCGCCCTATTTTAACTTCAGCCTCCTTGCCCTCCGTAGCTTCAGCGAAGGAGGGTTTTTTATAAAGATTTCTCACCGCTTTTTCTATCAAATTTTTAATTTCCTCTCTTACCATTAATTTTAGTTTACCTCAATTTTTGGTAAAATGAAATAATGAAGATATTGGCTGAGAATAAAAAAGCTTATTTTAAATACAAAATTTTAGAGAAATTTGAGGCGGGGATTTCTTTGATTGGCCAAGAAGTAAAATCATTAAAAACTCGCGGAGTAAATTTAGCCGGTTCTTATGTCATTTTGAAAGAACCCTGTCCCGAAGTCTTTTGGATTGGGGTAAAAATTCCTCCTTATCAGCCGAAAAATGTACCAGCTAGTTATAATCCTGAACGTTTAAGAAAACTTCTTTTGAAAAAATCAGAGATTAAATATTTAATTGGTAAAGCAAAGCAAAAGGGCTTGACTTTGGTACCCTTGAGAGTTTATACTAAAAGGGGAAGAATAAAACTGGAATTTGGAATTGCTAAGGGAAAGAAGAAAGTAGATAAACGAGAAACAATTAAAAAACGGGAGGTAGAAAGGGAGATAAAAAGAGAGTTAAAATTACGGGGGTGAAGAGGATCGACAGAAATTTTTGTCAAAGTAGGCAGATAGAGTATTCTCGAATCTCGTAAAACTTCGAGGAAAGAAATAAGTGCCAACTTATTCGCAAGCAAACAGCTTGCTCCTGTTTTAGCTTAAAAGCTGAAACCATCTGATCACTGATTCTCGATAGGTGAAATCAGGTGTTATATCATCGAGATAGATAGTTCTTTTGTCTCACGAACTTATCGAAAAATAGAGACTAGTGGTACTAGAATTTCGTCTGTTTTGAATCTAGTATTCCAAAAACTTAAACAGACTAAATCTGTAGAAATATTTTGGCAAATTTTCTGGACTGGGCTTCAACGCCCACGCCTCCACCTAAAATTTAAAAATCTATCCTAAAACGACCCTTAGTCAACAATCAAATACGGGCTTCTCAGGTTAGATTAATTGATGAGACTGAAAAACAAGTAGGAATTGTTTTATTGGAAGAAGCGCTCCAGATGGCGAGGGAGCGCAATTTAGATTTAATTCAGGTTACAGAAAAAGTTGAGCCACCGGTTTGTAAGATAATGGATTATGGAAAATATTTTTACTGGCTTCAAAAAAGAGAAAAGTCAACCAAAATAAAAAGGACTGGTGAGTTAAAAGGAATAAGATTAGGGTTTAATATCTCTTTGCATGATTTAGAAACCAGAGTTTCTCAAGCAGAAAAGTTTTTAAAAAAAGGACAAAAAGTGAAAATAGAGATGGTGTTAAGAGGAAGAGAAAAAGGACTTTCCGAATTTGCTAAAGAAAAAATTAATCAGTTTCTGGAAACTTTAGAAAAACGCATACCAATAAAAGTTGAAAGAGAGCTAAAGAGGGAGTCAAGAGGATTTACAATGATTATTTCAAAAGTATGACCCTTCAATAAATTCGGGGTCATACTTAGTTTTATCGAAGTATGAAGACACGCAAATCAATACTAAAACGTTTTAAAATTACTAAAACCGGTAAGGTTTTAAGAAGACCGACCGGCCTCGACCATTACCGGGCAAAAAAAACAGGAAAACAAATTAGAAAAAGCCGCAAATGGATTGAGGTTCCCAAAAGCGAAGCCAAAAAAATTAAAAAACTAATTTATGAGTAGAGTCAAGGGTGGTAAATTTTCCCAAAAACGAAGAAGACATCTATTAAAATATGCCAAGGGTTTTCGTTGGGGAAGAAAAACAAAATTAAGAGCAGCTAAAGTAGCCTTAATGCATGCCTGGGAATATGCCTATCGAGATAGAAAAGCAAAAAAAAGAGAATTCCGAAAACTTTGGCAAATCCAAATTAATGCCGCTTGTAGAAAAGAGGGAATTTCTTATAGTAAATTTATCAATGGCCTAAAGAGAAACAAAATCGAACTCGACCGAAAAATCTTATCTAACCTCGCCCAAAACCATCCCCAAATTTTTGAAAAAATTATAGAGAAAGCGAAGGGTTAATTCTTTTTGATTAATTTTTGATTAAATAAAAAACCACCGCCTTAAACGCGGTGGTTTAATCTTTATTTACAGGATAGCGACCCGTAAAACAACCTGTACAGAAATTTTTCTTAGCTAAACCGGTAGCTTTTATCACAGAGTCTAAACTTAGATGAGCCAAAGTAAGTTCGCCCTGGAAACCAGTCTCATTCCGAAGATGTTGTATTATCTCCTCATCAGTTTTATAACTGGTCCTTGCTAATTCTTCATAGGTGGGAGTATCTATTCCTAAATGACAAGGATATCTAATAGGCGGAGAATAAATTCGTAACTGAATAGATTTGACTTTGCTTCGAGCTAATAATTGAACAATCCTAGGAACAGTATTTAGTCTGACAATAGAATCATCTACGACTACCAAATTTAGTCCGTGTATAAGCTCTGGAATAGGATTGAATTTTAACCTTGGAAGTTCTTTTCTTTTCTCTACCCCTGGCTCAATAAAAGTTCTTGCTACGGTATGGGAACGAAATATTCCATAAGGATCCAGGGGAATTCCTGACTTTAAAGCGTAACCAAAGGCTCCAGGATTTCCTGAGTCTGCAATAGAAATTACTAAATCTGCTTCCGTGGGATACTCCTCAGCTAAAAATTCTCCCATTTTCTTTCTTACCATATGGACAGTTCTTTTTTCTATTATACTATCTGGACGAGCGAAATAGATATATTCAAAAATACAAAGCCCGCTGAGAGAAGCATTGGGCGACCAAAAAAATCTTTTTTCTTCTCCATTCTGAAAAATAATCATTTCGCCCGGAGAAACCTCACCGATTAATTGAGCTCCCAGCACATCTAAAGCACAACTTTCTGACGAGATCAGAAAGTCTCCGTTTCGAGTTCCCCAACATAAGGGTCGAATCCCAAAAGCATCTCTTACTCCAATAACCATATCTTCAAAAAGAATAGTTAAAGAGAAAGCACCTTCCAACTGAGGTAAAACTTTAAGAAGAGCCTCTATAAAGTTTTCCTTTCGAGAGGTTGATATAAGAGCAATAATAATTTCGGTATCAGTAGTAGTTTTAAACTGGTATCCTTTCTTCTCGCATTCCTCTCTTAACTTTTGAGTATGAACCAAATTACCATTATGACCCAAAGCAAATTGTCTACCCCGGAACCAACCTATCATTGGTTGAATATTAGCAACTATACTCGCTCCTGTCGTGGAGTAGCGAACGTGTCCAATAGCCATCCCTCCTTTTAACTTTTCTAGAACGCCCTCTTTCATTATTGCCTTGTTTTCTTTTAGGTAGGCAACTATGTCTTCTTGGAAGTTTCCTTTTTCATATAACTCTATAATGCACTGAACTAACTTTTCTTCAGGAACTCCTTCTCCAAATACTCTATCTACTGTTCCCATTCCAAGATGGGAAAAAAGTTTCCCTTCGCGGGAAACTACTATACCCGCGGACTCTTGACCGCGGTGTTGAATTTGCAAAAGACCAAAATAAACATCTGTTGCAACATCTCTTTGGCTCGACCATATCCCAAAAACTCCACAGGATTCTTTCATTTTATACCTCCTTTTTTCTTCATTATTGAGTTTTTAAACAACAACCTTCCTATTTTTTATTAACACGCCTCCCTTTAAAAGTAAAGTCTAAATAGGTCTAATGTCAGCCTCTTCTCGGAGTTCTTTTATATTTCTAAACCCTTGTTTTTGTAAGCTCTGTTTAACTCCGGCAATTAGTTGAGAGATAAAATCATAGCCCGAACCTCGATAAGGTACTTTGATTACCTTACCTTCGGGAATTCTGATTTTTGTTTTATCAACAGCGTATCTCACGGCCGATCTCCTCTCCATTGCCTCTAAAGACCCCATCCCTCGATATTTTTTGACCATTCGATTTTCTTCATAATCAAATTCTTTTTCTCCGGGGGATTCATCTAAACCAGCCAACAATGAGCCCATCATCGCGGTCTGAGCTCCTAAAGCTAAAGCCTTTGATATATCTCCAGGTTTTTGAACATCTTGACCTACTTCATCTATAACTTTTATTCCGCCATCAGCAATTATTGGGAGGAAACCATATTTTGGCTCT
>Ga0172363_10005426_pt1 | contig 10318 bp, 10 predicted proteins | sample LakKivs2_kivu2a2_FD_114541 | JGI IMG/M metagenome (GOLD analysis project Ga0172363, IMG submission 114541) | Sediment microbial communities from Lake Kivu, Rwanda - Sediment s2_kivu2a2 | ecosystem: Environmental > Aquatic > Freshwater > Lake > Sediment | place: Rwanda: Western Province, Lake... | reverse complement strand
TAATCAATCATCTCTCTCGCCGCTTTCAGCGCCGGCTTTCCCGCTGCAATAAATTCAACCATGGAAACGGGGACAGTACGGCAGGCGGTCTCCTCGGGATTGGTAACCTTTTTAACCTTCGACAAATAGCTGACGCATGCTCCATTCAGGTCTATCACATTTTTTTCTACGACCACACCTACTCTAAACCTTCCCCCGTCTTCAAAAGTTACAAATTGCATAATAACCTCCTTTCAAAATGGATTCAATTAATCTTAAATCTACCACACTGCCCTATCAAAAGTCAAGTACTCTTTTTAGACCTATAGAAACTTTTAGGTGTGCCGAATGGAGTGTCCCGACAAGTCGGGACAGGGCATCCCGATTTATCGGGACGTTTTACACTCCTTCAGAGACGCTCTTTTTGTTAGTATAGAAGTCTTATGGCTACCAGTATCGTCATTACCGTTTCATCTATTCGCTGACGCTCCTCAAAGAAGGTGGCATCACCATAATAATTCCTTTTGCCGAACTCCCCGGCAAAATCGAGAGATACTATATTGTTAAATTTGTATCCCAGCCCTCCAGTAAAGGAGACCATCTGAAATTCTTTACTACCATAAAAGGGTTGAAAATGGAAGCCATATCTCAAACAAAGCGCATCTCTTAAATAGTGCTCTGCGCCAACACGAAACTCAAAGGTATCCCGATAATTGGTTCCCGATTTAAATCCTGACCATTCGCTAAAGAGTATCTCTGTCGCTATTGTGGAAGAGTTTTCATCAATGAAAGTATAGGCTACGCCAAGGCCATAAGACAGAGGAAATATTAGTTCTGTCTTGCCTTCTTCTGTCAACGCAGGATAATCTGCTTTCCATCTCTCATTGACTCCTCCCCCTGTATTAACAACAAATCCAGCTCTAAACTCATCGGTGAAATAAAGGATTCCCCCCAGTGTGAAGTTGAAACCGGAAAGATTCGATTTGAGCTCAGTAATGGCAGTGGGAGGAGAAGCATAAATAGTGGAACTGGTCTTAAGACTACTCTCTCCCTTCAACAAGTTAACGGTTCCGCCTACATGTAAATATGGTGTGAGCTTCCATGCTCCTCCCAGACTATAGGCATAGAGGGCCCCTTTCCCATTGATACTGGCGTAGCCAATTTTCTCCCCTGGCGAGTCCACATCAAAGATGGATTTCTCATGCTGGTAATGGTTGTCATATAAAGGAGCAAGCCCCAAAGCCAGATTGAGTTTTCTTCCGACCGGAAAGGAAACTGCAGCACTATTGAGTTGAAAATAGCATTGAGAATTAAAATAAGTCAATTCATCTTCTGTTGCCACTTTTTCCACAACCGGCGCTATTCCCATTGCTAATGAAAATTCCTTCGTCTCCAGAAGCCCGAGACAGGAAGGATTCACAAAGAAAGAAGAAGAATCTGTTCCACTGGCAATCGATGTTCCTCCCATTGCCAGGGAACGAGCCCCAGTTCCAGAAATAGGGTCTCCTAAATGAGAAACTCCCAGATATGTTAGCGCATCAACTCTCGCAGCAAGAAAAAAGAAAATAGTAACTAAGACAAAAATAATTTTATTTCTATTCACCTTTCCTCTGTACCCTACTTACTTTAGAAGTCTCTGACTATCTCACCATTTCACATCCCACTGTAACCTGAACACATGGCTTCTACTTCTGATTATGTTATCCAACTCTTCCTTATTTTCCGGCCTGCTTATCCCATAATCATTCAAATAGCGTGTATTTTCATATTTTATCCATAGACTGGTATTTTTAGTGATTTCTTGCGTTACTATTAGGTAGTATCTTACACCTTTACCATAAGTCCACCAATGAAAAGGAGTCAACCCCATTGGCCATAAGAATTCAATTTCGCTCATAGCAACTCCTGGCTCAGCTTCAAAGAAGATGAGCCTCCCTTCAAGTTTCAACTTGCGAGTTGCATTGTACTTGAGGTCGCCAAAAATTAAGTGCCCCCTATCCACTTGTTCAAGCTCATAAATTGTATTTTTTCTCACATCCCACCTCACCCTAAGCCGCACTCTACCATCCGGATTCCAGGTGACCTGCACTCTCGTCTTCTTCCAGCTCTGGTATAAATCTCTATTTTCTATCTTTTTATCATACCAGTGATCCCACTGTCTGAAGTATAGTTCCACCTTCCTTAAAAATCTCTGACTAATATTGAACCAGAACTCTTTATCCCTTGTGGGCATTAAATTATCCTCTCTCCAGGGATGGCGAACAGGTCTAAAATAGACTTGCACTTCCCTCTCTCTGTCCTCATACTTTCCACCAAGGAGTATTCCATTCTCATTCCAATCTTCATCTCTACGTCCAACTATAGTGGTGGCGCTACTATGTTCGTTATAATAATCCGGATCGTATTTATAGATAGTCATCCATAAAGTAAAGGCGCTTAATTTGAGCATGGGCTGAATCAGCCACGCTTCACCATAACCTATGCACTTGGCATATTCGGCGCAAAGATTCAATTTTCTATACCAAGTATTAAAATCGAACCCGAAAACCCTGTTTCTTTCTCCTCGAAATAGATAGTATCCTTTGTCTTCCGGCGGATTGATCATGGGGTTATATTTACTCTGGTAGCCCATAAAACCAATCTGTGAATCTCTTAAAAAATCATACGCTACTCTACCGCCAATCAGTTCCTCGGTCAAATTGTCGTTTCTTTCCAGTTCCCTGTCACTGGTGACATAGCCCATATTTTCCCTGATGGCGATCAGACTCTCTTTCACAGTGCCATCCGGATTCAAAGTTGCATCAAGCTTCTTATTCGAATAGAAGAAATCCAGGTCGAATTTTTTTATTCTCTTATTTACCGCCACTCCTCTGAAATAGGTATTCGGTGCTGTCCCTCTATCCTCATCAACACCTTTAGATTCAATCTTTATTGGTCTGGTCAATTCTGTTGCCAGAGGATAATAGAAAATTAGTCCCTGATTATACTCAAGCTTATAATCGCCAATGACTATCTTATCAAAGGAATACGCATTTCGCATTACCAGCCAGTATTTGGTCAAATAGTATTTCCAGAGATTATGAAAACTAATCGCCGGTTCCGAGCCGCTATCTGACTGGGCGTCTCCGTGACGAAGAATCCACCCAACTTCATAGTAATTTCCATATTTTAGCCTCGTGCGATTATAAACATATGGGGGATTCTGAAATTTAGGATCAGCCTTAAGATATGCTTCACTATCCGGCTTATCCATCTTCATTCTCCATCGGAAGTCACCATGAAGGGGTACAGGCACTCCTATTGGTTCAACCTTAATATAGGGAGCTATTTCCTCAAATATCTTAACGCTCATACCTGGCACGTCCTTAAGTTCCTCTACTTCTGTGAATCCTCTCTGTTCGCGGTAGAGAATGATTGCTCTTGCCAGGCGCGAGTCAATTGAAGGAATCTTTAACAATTGGTCGAAAGAGACAGTATTTAGATCGAGCGGATGATCTTTCAATTCAGCAAGTTCTTCCTTATCCACTGCCCCCGGAGATAATGTCTCCGCTTCATCCTCTTCAAATACAACCTGAGCCACTACTGATGGCCTCAGATGGGCAATTGAAATTGCAGACAAAACCAATAGAATAGCAGCGATTCTTGCCATGATTGGTCGGGCACTCTAAAGAGTGCCATCTTTCGTCACCCTGAAGGGTGACCGACCATCCTCCACGTGGTCTTAATTTCTACTACCTACCTGTCTGGTCGGGCACTCTTTACCCCGTTAGAAATTCCTCCAAGAGAATTTCTAACATCTATTTCTAACGGGGTTTAGAATGCCGATTGATTTTGCATGGTCTGGTTACCTAAATGGAAAGATAAAGAGAACTGGTGTTGATTATTCAGGAAAGGATGGCTCAAGAAGGCATAATCGAATTTGAATATTTTCCAGCAAAGGCCAAAACCTACAGTAAATCTTGCGGGATCGTTCTCTGCCCCGGCGCGTAAAGCAAGATTTCTATTCACGAGGATTTCAAAACCAGCTCTTGCCTCAGGCTCAACCATTATCGAACTCAATGGTAGATGTAAATCGAGAGAAGTAATGCACCTGGAAAGAATCCGAAACGATGTCCCCAACATAATCCTCTGGGCTAAGTTCTCTGAGCAATTACCAAGCCGGGGACTATTCAGATTCATCGCCATAATCCCCAATCTAAACTTAGAACTAATATCAGCAAGGGCTCCCACATCCAGACCAAAAGCCGAAGCCTTACCATAATCTGAGTTTGTACTAGCTCCTTTAATTCTTAAACTCATAATTTTCACATTGAAACCAAAATATACATCACCACCCAAAGTTTGCCCGGAAGAAAAAATAGTCTGGCTCTCCCGATATTCTGAGCAACCAAACTGTGAATAGGATAATCCAAAACCTCCCATTTTTTTAGTGGGAACCACTCCCCCGAATAGATAATATGTTAAGTCTTTTAATCCGAAAAGTCGGGTAGTCATCCCCATAGCCTCTAATTTTTCCACAACTGCCAGTCCAGCAGGGTTCCAGTAGATAGCATTAACGTCATCAGCCACACCCGTAAACGCTCCTCCCATCCCCATTGGACGAGCCCCCGCTCCCTTCTCCTCAAAAGCCCCATAGCCGGGTAAAAGAGTAGAGAAGTAGAAGACCAAAAAAGCAAAAATTACAAGAAAAGTTTTCCTTAGCATGTTTCTATTTAAGTTTTCTTCCTATTACTATCGTGTCTGTTCCTTTAGTTACCTTTCCTGTATTTTCATTTAGTGCTTCAATGTGACAGATATAGATTCCAATCGGCACGATTGCTTCTCCGGTATCATTACTGCCGTCCCATGTTACAGAGCCTTCCCCGTCGGAATCCACCTCTTGGTCGATCAGCACCCTAACCAATTTTCCCCTGACATCAAAAATTCTCAACGTAATTCTTGAGCCATCTGGCACATTATATTTTATTTTCCCCTCACTCGGCTTACCACTTATGTCATTATAAGGAAAAAAGGGAGAATTAGTAACTTCGATTGTCTTTGTGGTAGGTTCTTCTTCTGGTTGATTCCAAAATTCTTTGCTGTTTTCAGCCTTAGGAGTGCCATTAATCGGATTGCCGTTAGCATCGGCACCGTTTCTCGTAGTTCCATCATTAGTATGCCAGTTATTTTTTGTAGTGCCAGAAGAACCGGGGTCTATCCTTTCCATTGTATAAGCACCATCATTTTCTCCTGCAAACCAACCTCCGTTTGTTTCACAAGGGACTGAATCAACTAAATTATCTGAAGCATCTCTGAGTTCAAGATCTTCACCTATATTTTCTAAAGCACCTGTATAGATTTGGTCAGCCTCCAAATCTCTGATTGTTTCATCATCGGTTCTTTCCAAAAGAAAGTAGCTTTTAGCAGGAATAGTTCCAACCAAGGAAATATTAGGTGATCCATCCACTGCTTTTAGTCCCCACCCGGTTAAGTCAATGGGGCTACTGGAGTTATTATATAACTCTATCCATTCGTCATTATATGAATAAGCAGTGCCCATCCAAGCGACTTCATTAATTACAACATCGCCTGGCGACGCTCCCAGAGAAAGACCAATATATAAAAAAAGAATCCCCGCCACTTTTAAAATAATACATTTTCTCATAGGATTCTAATAAACAGACTCCCTATTTATATGCGATCTATTCTCTGAACTACCACTCTTCTTCTTGTAACATTGCTTCGTATTTGGTCAATAATAATTTCTCTACATCATTTTTAATTTCCTTATCGTAAATATATATCTGTTTTATCCACTGATGTCTACCTTTTTCCGGTGGCCTCGCTGGCCAGGCAATCCATGGACCTCTCTTACCTTCCATTATTCCACAGGAGACAGCGACTGCATTATTGAAGGTAACTTCCACATTAACTTTCCTCTGCCCTGCTCCCCTTAACCTGAACCAATCCGTAACTTTGAAAGAGATCTGTTCAACCTTATTTTTGGAAGGCTCTCCTGTCTCAATTGCTTTTATCACGAAATTTCTCACTTCCTCCGTGAGAAACTTTATTTGAGGATACACAATTCCTTTCTTACTTATGTATTCAGGAAACTTCAATACTGTTTTCTCGTCAACTTTCATCACTTTTATTTCTCTGACGACAATACATTCATTGAGCATAACTTTGGCAATTCCCACTACTGCTTCTTTATTCCCAACTGGTTGCACCTCAACTCTCGTAACACTGATAGCGTCCAGGTCTCCTTTTTTCTTCTCTGTGCCCACCACTATTGAGGAGAAGAGGAAAACAATCAGCCCCGCAACAGCCAGTCCTTTCCATCTTCTCATAAATTTATAAAACATCATTTCGCTCCTTTCCAAAATTCTCTCTTCTGGATTTCACAAATGGTGATAACAAAAAAGCATAACCTATACGACTTCTTACTTGCCGACGATTTTTACTATTCTTTGTTGATAGCAGGACATTCGGATTTGATTCTGTTGAACTCTTCAAGGAAAGATTTAGCAAGTGGTATGGAATCTATGAGGACGGAAGCTTCGTTATTCTTTTCCAAGGCATAATAGCTCCAGTTAGTGCTACCAATTATTGTGTATCTTTCATCTACTATGATGAGTTTATCGTGGGTGGTCTTGAAGCGGGAATCGAAATATACCCTTACGCCAGCCCGGGAGAGGACAAATCCTCCCTCTCTCTTGTTTCTTCTGGTGATTCTTCCCAAGGTGCCCTGTTCCAGGATTACTTCTACGTTTACTCCTCTTTCCTGAGCATCTATTAAATCTTGAATTAGCTGGTTTTCCAGGCTTTCCGGATATTTTTCGTAATAGAACATTTCAAACATTACCATATGAATAGATTTTTCTGCTTGCCTCAAGAGTTCGTGGACTGCCGGATAGTATAACTGATTGGGGATCGGCTTGACATCTTTTGCCGGAAGAGCAAAAACAATCTGTAAACAGAAGGAAAATATTAAAGTAGCAATTAATATGTATCTTTTGACTTTCATAATTTAGAACCTCATTTCCTATTAATAAAATTATTTCTTGTTTTCTTTTCGGACGATGTCTACGAGTTCGAGGATGTCATCGAGGTCGTAATCTGCTCCTGAATCCTTAGTGCCAAACCTGTCGCCATAGCGAGCAAAAGCGGTCTTGATTCCCACTTGTTTAGCTCCCACTACGTCGCGCTCTGCCCAATCTCCTACCATTAATGTTTCTTCAGGTTTGACGTTCAGGATGTCCAGGGCCATCCGGAAGGGTTTGGGAGATGGCTTCTTCTCTCCGGTATCCTCATAGGAGAGCACGTGTTCAAAATAATGCTGCAATTCTAAGGCACAAATCCGCATCCATACGGGAAGCCGGGGAGCATCGGTAACGATTATCATTTTTATTCCCATCTTTGCTAAAGTGGTCAGGGTGAGGTGGACGTGGGAATAGAGGTTCATTGTCCCTTCTTTTGCTTTGCGATAGCCAATGATGCCTGAAGCGAGGATTCTGTAATCGATGTGGCCAAACTCACGCTCCAGAACTTTATCGAATATATGCTGGTCTTCAATTCCTTCTTCTCCGTATGCTTTGTGAATTTTATCTATCATCTCCTCTTTGGGCATTCTTAATCCAGCGTCAATCATTGCATCCACTGCAGCCTCTACTGCTACGCGCTTTATTTTCATAAAGTCTACCAAGGTATTATCTATATCGAAAATAATTGCTTTAATCATCTTAAAAATATCCTGGCTCTACAAATCCTGCTTCGGTTCCCTCTGGAATCAATCTCAGGGAACCGAACTGGATTGTTCTAATCTTCTCCTTTTCTTTTACAGGAGTGAATATTCTTATTTTCCTCCCCTTATAATCTATTCTATCAATAATTCCTATCCCCAGAACATCACTCATAGAATTTAAAATTCCTACCAGGATGTTCTTCTCATTGCCGGCAAGGATGTTTTTCAGATTGTAGACACCCACCTCTTTTTTTACCATAATAGATTCTTCCTCGGACAATGGCCTCTCTGTTACCAAGAGAAGTCCTTCCAGACCGGAAAGTCTCTCTGCCCAGAGATACTGGATACCTTCTAACTTAATTTCTTTACCTGTCTTAAAATAAACACGGTCTGTCTGGATTTCGTCGAGGTCCAGCTCCAGATAACCGGCCTGTTTAAGATACTTCTTATACATCGCCTCCCGCAGTCCCTTCCTCTCATCGTGGTTTCTTGGCGCAGGACCTTTAGTAACAGGTATGTGGACAATTTTCTCCGGGGAGTAATTTTTAACGAGATGTTCCAACTCATCGCTTCTCTGAAGTAAAACTATTACATCCGGACTGAGCATCTCTATTTCTGAGCGGTGCAGAGCGCGGGCTTTCTCTCCCTGCACCCAACCGGGTGTATCAATGATAAGTATATCGGCAAGAGTAAGTCCCTGGCCAACCAATCTTTTGAGCCCGACCAGCGTTGGCATAAAATGGAAAGCAGGAGAGTTGGAGCCGGTAAAATAGAGAGCGGTCGGTTCTACTTCGCTGGGAAATACTATCTGCCTGGTTAAAACTGCCAATCCGATTGTTCCCGGTGGACCGATATCGCTCTGACCTGTATCACAATCGAGAATGCCTGCTTTTAATCCCTGGGTGAGGAGTCTATTGGCTAAATAACTGCAAAAGAAAGTTTTACCGGTATCTGTCTGTCCCAGAATCAAAACTATCCTCGTTCCCTTCTTACTTAATTGCTCTACTAACTCATTCCAGGAATCCGGGATTGTGCGTCCGGACAGGTGCTCTTTTTCTCCGCCTTCCCCGAAGTCTAATACCAGTTCCCCATCTATTAAGGTCTCTACGGGAATAGACTTTCCCCTGGGTATTGTAACTTCTTCAGGACTTTCCAGAATTTTACCTACTGCCTCAAATTTGCCTCCATTAACTCTCAAGAGGCAGGGACCCTTAAATAAGTATATGTCTCCCTTTTTTGATTTCAGATTCATAATGGTTCCATCAGTTCTAAGGCAGAGCTTAGTCCCGATTCATCGGGGCAGCTACTTTTTTAAATATTTGCCTATTAACAGGTCGAGCTTCCTGGCTGTTTTTCTATTTATTGCCCACTCGCGCGTCTGAATGGCATAAGCGAGAGCTGAAGCGCATTCGCACTTCCTCTCCCGTCCCAATCTAGGAATGGTGGCTTTGATTAACTTCTTTACATTGTCAATATTGGCAAGGAGATTCCCCACCACCCTCTCCACAGTGACTTCTTCGCCTTCTTTCCACACATCATAGTCAGTAACCAATCCCAGAGTGGCATAACAGATTTCTGCTTCCCGCGCCAGTTTTGCTTCCGGAATATTGGTCATTCCAATAATGGAAAATCCTAAAGAGCGGAAGACTTTGGATTCTGCTTTTGTGGAAAATTGGGGTCCCTCGATACAGACATAAGTTCCACCCAGGTGGACAGAAAGCCCCATGTCTTTTGCCACTCGATAGAGAATCCCACTCAATTCAGGACAGTAAGGATTGGCAAAAGCGATGTGCGCCACGATGCCCTCGCCAAAGAAAGTATAGGGTCTTTGGCGAGTGCGGTCAAATAACTGGTCGGGAATTACTATATCCCTGGGTTTCAATTCTTCTTTCAGGCTACCGCAGGCGGAAATAGAAATTATCTGTTCTACTCCTAAACTTTTGAGAGCATAGATGTTTGCTCGGGAGTTGAGCTCTGAAGGCGCTATGAAATGTCCTCTGCCGTGCCGGGGTAGAAAGGCAACAGGAATCCCTTCCAGATTGCCAATGACAACTGTATCAGAAGGGTCACCAAAGGGAGTCCTTATCTTCTGTTTACGCATCTCGGTAATTCCTTCAATATCATAGATACCACTACCTCCTATCACCCCAATTTTAACTTCCTCCATTATCTTACCTCCTCGCTGTCGGCGCTCTGAAGATTGTCCGAACTACTTGTTTTCTTTATTAGCCTTAATCGCTTCCACTACTTTCTGGGCTACAGTAATGAATTCCCCAAGGGATTCTTCAGATACTGTAATGAAATTTCTCTTGTACCTTTCTCCTCCCTGGGGGATGGACTCAGTAATCTTCACAAACTTTCCATTCACGTTTTCTTTCACGTCGAAAAAGAAGGTCTTTCCTCTGTCAGTTCTAAAACGTTCGCTGTAGATTTCTTGATCAGGCATTTACTCCTCCTCTTTTGCTGTTTTTCATTGTATTCTTTTCACTACTTCCTTCAATAATCTGGAGAGTTTTGACATCGCTCTTTCTGCCACTCTCAAGGCAGATTGGTGACTCATTGGTTTTTTCGAGATTCCCGCTGCCATATTGGTCACGCAGGAGATGCCCAGAATCT
>Ga0172363_10005424_pt1 | contig 10320 bp, 12 predicted proteins | sample LakKivs2_kivu2a2_FD_114541 | JGI IMG/M metagenome (GOLD analysis project Ga0172363, IMG submission 114541) | Sediment microbial communities from Lake Kivu, Rwanda - Sediment s2_kivu2a2 | ecosystem: Environmental > Aquatic > Freshwater > Lake > Sediment | place: Rwanda: Western Province, Lake... | reverse complement strand
TTGTCTGCGTGTAGCGTAATTGTTGGCCGCGCGGCAGCGCGGACGCGCGCTACACAAGACAAATATCTTGGCTAAGAAATAGGCCACCGGTCAATAGACCGGTGGAAAAGTCTGGTTTTTATCCCGAAAGAAGATAGTTTCTTGTGGCGATACTGGGGAAATACTGGGAACGGCACGCGAACCCGTGGAGCGGCGCGACAAGGATAGCCACATACCCATTTTTGCTTCTCTCCATCTGGTACCACAACTGGTATGCCGTGGCCGCTGTTATTGCTTGGGTCATAATCAACCCGCTAGTCTTCCCGAAGCCCAGGAAATTCGACAGCTGGCTGAGCAAGGGGGTGATGGGCGAGAAGCGCTGGACCGAGCACTGGCGATGGGATTTCAATCTGCTCTTGAACTTCATGAACGCGCTCTGCTTCATCCCGTCACTGTACGCGGCGTATATGACTCTCTTCTGGCCGATGCTGTGCTTCGGCGCGCTGTCCTTCGTCTTCAAGCTCTGGTTTGTGGACCGGATGGCGGTTTATTACGAGCGAAAGAAGGGCCGGGAATTTTAATCATCTCCTTCTAATCATACATGGAAAACTTCTCCTTTACCTTGCCTGAGACAAACCTGGTCTTCGGCAAGGGTACTCTCGAGAGATTAGGTGAGCTTGCAAAACGCAACGGCTCTAATGCTTTGCTCGTCTCCGGCAAAGGATCGATGAGAAAGCTTGGCTTCCTGCAGAAGGCGCAAAAGAGCCTGGAAAAGGCAGGCATCACTGTGACGCTCTTCGAGGGCGTCGAGCCAAACCCGACAGTCGCCACTGTTAACAAGGGCGCGAAACTCGCATTTGATAAGGGTTGCGATACAATCGTCGCTATAGGCGGCGGCTCTTCGATAGATGGCGCAAAGGGCATCGCCGTGGTGGCTGGGCATGAGGATGATGATATCTGGCCGTATATGACAAGGGAGAAGGAAACCAGCGAGAAGACGCTGCCGATTGTCGCAATACCATCGACCAGCGGCACGGGCTCGCACGTGACCTGGTACACAGTGATAACAAACGAGAAGACGAAACAGAAGGCTGCCTGTGCGTCGAAATTCCTCTTCCCAAAAGAGTCCATAGTCGACATCGATATAGTCTCCAAGATGCCGCCGAAGGTGACTGCGGAGACGGGATTCGATGCGCTGGCCCACGCTATGGAAAGCTATCTCTCAAGCGGCGCGAGCCCTGTAACTGACTTATTGGCACTGCGGGCGATGGAGCTGATGGCACAGAATCTCGCGCGAGCCTACAAAAACGGCAATGACATGGATGCGCGCTGGAACATGGCGCTGGCGGATACCTATGCAGGCATATGCATCACTCCTTCCAGGACGATAATGGTGCACGGTTTGGGCAACACGGTCTCAGGGACTTATCCGCACATTGCCCATGCTGAAGCGTTGGCATGTTTGACAGGGCCTGTAATGAGGTTCAACATACTGAAGGGGGATAATCGGACGGTTTCGAGGTACTGCGACATCGCAAGGGCGCTGGGCGAGGACGTAACGAATATTGACAGGGCAAACGCTATGAAATCTGTCGATGCCGTGGAAAGGCTGCTCGCAGGGATGGGTATAAGCACGAGGATGTCCTCTTATGGAGCCCAAGAGAAGGACTTATGGATAATGACTGAGAATGCCCTCAGGTTCGGTGCGGGAGCGATAGCATGCAACCCTGTCAAGCCGACAAGGGCTGATGTCGTCAGGATCTACAAGGAGTCACTATGACTACTAAAAATCTGAGGGCAGAGACGAGAAAGACCAAGAAGGGCAGAGTAGGAGGCGCATATCATGAAATAGTAGGGTCGCCAATAAGGTGGCTGCTGATCGCCGCAATGGTGTTCTTCCTGATACTGGTGCTTACACTTGGCGATAGAAGGAACACGGAGGGAACACTTATAGTGTTACTTGCGACCTCGGCAATCCTGGCCGCCATGGCCATAATCTTCGGAGAACTCGAAATCGAGATAGACCGCGATTACCTGATTATGCGGTTCATGTTCATCAAAACCAGGGTAAAGTTGAGTGATATCGAGTCGTGCGAGAAGATTAAGGCGAGATGGTATATGGGCTTGGGGGTAAGGACGGACTTCAGGAACATAGCATATTTCGCAAGATACGGCGATGCAGTGGTTGTCAGACTAAAAGGCAGCAAAAGAGCTTATGCGTTTTCCACCCGGCATGCCGATGAGGTGTGCAGGATTATAAAAGCTTCAGCAGGGCGTTAACTAGCTCTTGGGCAGAGATGCCGGCCATCTGGCAGGTCTTCAGTTCGCGGTCTACCGTATTCTGTAGCGTAAGAGCGTCAAGTTTCTGGCCGGCCAACGATCTCTCAAGATCGGCTATCTTCTCCTCTGGATGAAGGAAGAAGTCGCCTGTGATTTTTACGCTACGCAATTCGTTGCCATCCAGCTCGGCGCACAGCCTTATCAGCTTCCCATTGGGGACTTTATAGTCCAAATGCGTGGCCATCGGTATATTTATTGGGGCTGACATTTAATAACAAAACAAAGATGCAAAAGGACCCGGCTTTGGAGACTGCAGGGGAGAACATGCTGTGCAACATCCCGATTGCGAAGACAGGCGAAAGCATCGGGGAGGTAGAAGCCCGTTTTGTGAAAAAGGCAAAAGAGTTCGAGACTATTGACTACGTTTATGTGGTCGACGAAAGCTGCCGATTAAGAGGTGTGGCTTCTGTCAAGGAACTCTTGACTATGCGGGGTTCCAAGGCGAAGATAGAGAGTATAATGGACAAGGAGCTTGTCACGGCTCATACATCAACGCATCAGGAAAGGGTGGTTTACCTAGCCCTGCACCATAAGATAAAGGCCGTGCCAGTGGTTGATAGTGATGGAAAGTTGCTTGGTGTCGTGCCGCACAATACAATCTTGGAGATGTTCAACGAGGAGACGCATGAGGACCTGTTCAAGTTCGGCGGCATCTACCACAAGGTCGGGAAAGAATACGCAACTATAAACTCGTCTACAAGATCTATGATAAGGCACCGCCTCCCGTGGCTGATTATAGGTGTACTTGGCGGGGCGGTGACCGCGGGTATCGTGGCTGGGTTTGAAGAAGAGCTGATGAAACTGCTGGCCTTGGCGGCATTCGCTCCGGTGCTGACCTATCTCAGCGACGCAGTGGGGACGCAATCTGAGACACTGGCGATAAGGAGCATGGCATTGAGCTCAAAGATACCTCTTAGAAGATACTTTTTCAGGGAGGCTAGTGTGGCGGTAGTGCTCGGGATAGTCTGTGGAGTCCTACTGGGGAGTATAGCTATGATAGGCTGGGGCGACCAGACACTCGGCCTGATAGTCGGTGCCTCGATGTTTTTGAGCGTACTCGCGGCAGTGTCCATCTCTACGTCGCTGCCGTTTTTGTTCAGGAGCCTCAAATGGGACCCGGCTTTCGCCTCCGGGCCGTTCGCGACCATGATAAGCGACATGAGCACGATACTGATATTCTTCATGGTGGCCTCGATGTTGTTGAAGAACTTGTAGGGCTACCTCATGAAGTTCCAGCCCTTAGACGCGTACTTATCCTTAGACAGATCGTTGGCCTTCTTTTTCTCAGTCTCAGTAAGTGCCCCTTCTTTTGTAGTACCTAACTCAAAAGAAGAAATAAGGCTACTCTTGACTGTTTTGAAGGTGGTTGTAGTACCTAACTCACCCCGGGAAGTAGTACTTAACTCTTTGTTGACAGAAGTCACCCTCTCTTCGGCCGCAGCAATCATCTTGTCCTTAAGCTTCTCGTCCGGGACTTTCAAAAGCGAGAACATCTTCCTGACATCAACGTCAAGCAAAACAGTGCCGTGCTGAAGGATCATTCCTCCGCGCCGAGTCTGCGCATTGCCCGAAATCTTTTTGTTGTTGACGATTATGTCATTAATCGGTTTGAACTCTGCACGCAACCCGAGCTTCCTTAAACCTTCGACAACAAAGCAACAGATCTGACCGTAGGACTCTAATATATTTCTTGAAACGATATTCTCATTCTCTGGGATGATGATGCTATATGTCAGCTCTTTGTCATGGAAGACCGCGCCGCCGCCGGTGAGTCTCCTGACTATGTCGACCCCGTTATTTTCGGCAGCCTCAAGATTGACTTCCTGCTCAATTCCTTGAAAGTAACCGATGGTTACTGCTGGTGGCTCCCAGTCATAGAAACGGAGGGTAGGGATACCACTTAGCATTATAGCCTCGTCTATGGCCATGTTTATCGCTGCGCTGTTTTTTCCGGTGTCGAGAAGTCTAAATTCCATCTTCGCGGTTCGAATATTCACCAGCGTGATATGAGCTCCTAACCAGCGGCCCGGCCTCCACATGCTTGAAGCCCATAGAGAGGCCGATCTCCTTAAGCTCTTTAAACTCCTCAGGTGTGTAGTACCTAACCACCGGCAGGTGCTCCTTAGACGGCTGGAGGTACTGGCCGATTGTCAGTATGTCAACAAACCCGTCAAGGTCTCTCATCGTCTCGATTATCTCTTCCTTAGACTCGCCCAACCCGACCATGAAACCTGATTTAGTAACTGGAATGCTGTTATGCCTTACACTGCGTTCCTTGGCCTCCTTAAGCAGCTTCATTGAACGTTTGTAATCTCCCTGCGGCCTCGCGACCGGAAAAAGCCTCTTCACGACCTCGATATTGTGGTTCAAAACGTCTGGGTGAAAGTCCAGGACTGTCTGCAGCGCCTCGCTGCTGCCCATGAAATCGGGTATGAGCACTTCTATTTTACACTCAGGGTCGATTATGCGAATTTCGTAAATCGTTTTGGCAAACAGCGAAGCTCCCCCGTCGGGCAGGTCGTCGCGAGTGACAGAGGTTATGACTGTATACTTGAGGCCCAGCTCCTTGACCGCGCGTGCTATTCTGGCGGCCTCGCCAGGATCGAGAGGTTTTGGGATGCCGTGGGTTACATTACAGTATTTGCAATCACGGGTGCAAGTGTCGCCAAGAATCATGAATGTGACTGTCCTTTTGCCAAAGCACTCCGCGATGTTCGGGCAGTTGGCCTCCTGGCAGACTGTGCGGAGATTCTTCTGCTTGAGCAGTCTGAGCAGGTCAAAGTAGGCCTGCCCCGAAGGCATGCCGACCCGGAGCCACTCGGGCTTAGGAGCGTTCATCTACCGGTTACCTGGAGAAGTCATCTATAGCGTCCATGACCAGCTTCATGTAGACCAGCGACGGCCCACCGCCCATCATCACGGCGACGAAGCAAGCGTCCATTATCTCCTCTTTTGTTGCGCCGGCCTCGATAGCGTTCTTCACGTGGAACGCTACGCACCACTCACAGTGCTCTGCGATTGATAGGGCAACTGCTATAAGCTCCTTGGTCTTCACGTCCAAAGCCCCTTTCGCTTCGGCCTTCTCGACGAAGTTCATAAACGCCTTCGCCTGCTCTGGGTTCTCCTTCATGGCGCGCTGCACTGTCGCCATCACCTCGTCCAGCTTGGTCTTCATATACCCGCCTTTTTTCTTCAAAACCACTTTATCTTTTCATCCTCCGTTTAGCGTTCTCTGCGCATAGAATGACCGGGTTGGGGGCTGAACAAACAGGCGGCGAATAGCAGTATGCCAGGTTTATCAAATCGTCCACAGTCGCTCCGTGCTGCATGGCGTAGCTGGCCAGGTTGATTATGCCGTCGACGTCCTCGCCGCCTATGGCCTGGCAGCCGATGAGTCTCTCGCCCTCGAAGAGCATCTTTATCACGACCTCCTTGGCGCTCTTGTCGTAGTCCGGCTTTGTCTTGGCGGTGACTCTGCCAAAAGTGATATCCATTCCCGCCTGCTTCGCGGCAAGGCTGCACATTCCCGTGATGCCCAGCTCATATCCGCATATCCCGGCGACAACCGCGTTTAAGGAACCGGCATATCTCATATCCCCACCGGCAGCGTTCGTCCCGGCCACGATGCCCTGCCTCTCTGACTGGGGGCCGAGATAGGAGTGCATGGGTTTGTTTGTGAAGAAGCACCGCTCCTCGATGCAGTCGCCCGCTGCATAGACGTTTTTCAGACTGGTCTCAAGGCGGTCATTTACGACTATTCCGAACCCGCTCGTCTTTATCCCACTCGTCTTCGCAAACTCGGCGTCGGGCGAGACGCCGACGGCGCTTATTGTGAAATCCGTTGTTGGGGCCTTCGTAGTCCCGGTGATTATCTTTGCTTTTTTAGAAAGCTCTTTGTGAAGCAGTTCAGAGAATTCTGGGTCGAACTGGGGGAGTATCCTCTCTTGCGCCTCTACGAGAGTGCCGCCCAGCATGTCTGCCAGCTCGCAGCCGAGCATCCCGCCGCCGATTATGACCGGCTTTTTTTTCTTCGCCCTCTTCTTTATCTCCTCAGCGTCTTCGATGCTCCTCAAGACAAGCGAGTCTCCAATACGCTTGGCATTCCCGCCCGTAGCGATGATGGCTTTATCAAAGCGCACGTTGGTTTTTTCGCAGATGACAACGTCACCGCATATCTTGACAGCCTTGTCAAAAACAACCCGAACCCCACTGCCTTTGAAGACTTCACCAAGGGGCTTCACCAGGTCGGTTTTCTCCGTCCTACCAGCGATGTAATAGGGAAGCGGGCATCGGGGATACCAATCCCTCTCAGCGGAGATGACTGTGACGTCAGCGCCGTTCTTAGAAGCAGCAAAGGCGGCGCTTAGGCCCGCGTCGCCGCACCCTATGACAACTACCCTAGGTTTTCCTTCACCCATTTTGAGGCCTTTGCAGAGTCCATCATCGCAGTTAGCTCTGAAGGATTCGATAGCTTAATTTTACATACCCATGAGACGTATGGGTCTTTGTTCAACTTCTCGGGCGCATCGAACAGTGAGTCGTTGACTTCAGACACAAAACCCGAGACCGGAGACTGGACATGGCCGCTCCATTTGACGGATTCAAGGGAGACAAAGGTATCGCCCTTCTTGATCGTTTTCCCCTTCTTTGGCAGGTCGATGAAGACTATCTCCTTGGTCTGCTTAAGTGCATAATCGGTAATCCCGAGAGTAACAGTATCGCGGGAGGCCTTGGCCCAGACGTACTCGCTGTACTTAAGGTCTTTTGGCAGCAACATTTTTGTTTTTCTTCCGGGAACCGGAACCCTTTTGGGATTTTGCTTTAGTAGATTTCTTGTCTTCAGATTCCGTGTCTTCGGATTCTGCTGGCCTGTCCTTCTTCTCGGCCAGAGCCCTCTTCTTAAACCCCGATATCAGCAGGCTCAGTATTATCGACACAAGTATTATGGCTACCGCGACAAAAACGTTCATCAGCACGCGCGGGTCGATTATGAGCAGCGAGCCGAGACCCAGCATCATGAAACCAGATATGCACTTGAGCAACTCCCCCCTTTCTTCGGTCATCTTCTCGACGTTAAGCGTCTTGACAGAGACTAAGACTATTGCAAGGAGCGGCATCACATAGAAGACGTTATAGAGCGCTATGCAGAGGAGGCTGGTGACCATGTCAAGCTGCTGCGCATTGAGAAGGTTTCCGTAGACTATCGGGAACCCGGCCGTGCAGATCAACTCATAAGAGTTTGCCACAAACGCCAGCACTATCGTGCCGACAACGAGCTTGGCCATGTCCTCGGCCTTGAGCAGACCCCTCATCCTTTTGTAAAGGCCCGGCTTCTTGTCTTCAGGTATCATTAGCGAGAAGCCCTTGCCGAAGAAGAAGACGTCCTTCATATTCACTATGCCTATGATGAGCGCTATCACGCCGCCGACGAGGGCGACTATCCGTATTTCGTTTATCATTCGTATGGCGCTGAACATCGCTGTCATGAACAGGAAGTAGACGAAGCCCGAGATGAAGACGAAGGTTAACCCAATTGCAAGCATCTTTCTCCTAGAGCGCGCATACATCATGAAGGAGAGCAGCATCATCAATACGAAAAAGGCGCATGGATTGAAGCCGTCGATAAGGCCTATTATGACCGTGGAGAGCGGGACGCCCATCTCCCTCAAATCGACTCTTCCAAAAAATGGTATGTCGACTATGAATTCAGAGCTGCATTTGCCGACTACGGGCCGGCCCGAAAAAGCTGCTTTGATAACGTCTTCAATAACGGCGCCTTCATTCTCCTCATTGTCATAGCCTATCAGATAGCAGTCCTCCACCAATGTTATGGGCACCTGGCTGGCTTCGAACCCCATGCTCTCTGAAAGCCCGATTAAGAGATCCACATTACTCTGGTTGTAGGCGACCTCGTACATCTCTATCTCAAGGTCCGGGTACTTCGGTGCAATCCCAGCGAGGAACTCTTTTTCTGCTGCACAGTGCGGGCAGCCGACGGCCCAGAAGAGCTTGAGCGTCACCTTCCCGCCCGACCCGGACTGCACGGCAGCGGCCGGCCCGTCCGTTAACTGAGTCTCCGGCGGTTCGGGCACCACAACGACATCAGGCCCCTTCCGGGATGCGGCCTTGGACAGCACGGCGGTTATCCTCTCCTCGGCCTCCTCGCGGTCGCCAAAAGATATGTGATAGCCCATGCCAGCGACAAGCACTGGAACATTGGTCGGCTGGAAGCCGTACGCGTGCGCAGTCTGGTTGAAATACGAAAAATTCTTTTCAGCATCTATCACGACCAGCTCCATATTTTTGTAATTGGAACGCGTAGAGTTTATGTACTCCAGCATGTCCTCGCAGGAGCCGCAGTCTTCCTTGACAAAGACAGTGGCAGTGAAGGCCTGTGACACTGAGGCCAACGCAACCAACAAGACTGCAACCAGCAAAATCCGTTTCATTCCAAGCCCCATTTTCAGCCAGAGTCCCTTATTTCAATTGTTAGAGTGATTTCCTTCAGAGTTTCGTCGCCGCGCTCAAGGGTGACGTCTATCTCATATTCCCCGGGCCTGAAGTCGGCGCAGCCAAAACAGGCAGGCGCCTGGCCCTTGAGGACTACTGTGTTGTTGCCGGCCTCTAGGTCGATCATCTCATAGTCGTCAAACCGCCCATCGACCCCCCTGCCGCGGACATAGAAGCCATTAACATCGTCGGATACCCAGATAGTGACATTGAGGTGTATATCCTCCTTGGCATAGTAGAGCGCCTTGTCAGTCGAGGCAGAGAGCTCTAAAGAGCTCTCCCAGTCTATGGGCACTTCCTTGGGTTGGAGGCCAAACCCTGCGCGCAAAGCATTCTCTATCTGGCTGCCATAGCCCATGAAAGACTGCTCGCCTGCATATCTTATCAGTGCGCCCTCATCGCCCTTATAGCTCTTGAAGGCCATATCACCTACAAAGGTTATAGGGACATGGTCACAGTGCATCTGATGGTCAGCACACATCGAAGCGAGAAGCGCCGCATTCGGGTCGCTCTTGCTGACCTCGTATGACAAGACTATGAGCGCTGGATATTCTGACCGAATCTCGTCAATGAACTTCTTCTCCTCGGCGCAGATCGGGCAGCCGATGGCCCAGAAGAATATGAGGGTGACGTTGTTGTCTTCGGCGCACGGTTCACTTTCAGGTGAACCGGCGCACAGGTTCGCCAGGGGCGAACCTCGTGTCTGCGGTTCAGTGTCCGCAACAGTCAGTGAGTCGTTTGAATCGGAAGTGGCGTTGATGGGCGTCAGATTGAATCCCGGCTCGTCAAATGGGCAGTAGGCCTCGCAGCTGCCATTCTTGCAGCGCATGTCATAAGGGCAGGATGAGCGTATCGCGTAGGACCATGGCAGCAGGCAGTCTGAGTCCTCCTCACAGGGCTTGCCTATTTCGGAGTCATTGCCGAAAAGAGTGTCGCCCGGGCCTTCAGATGAATAAATGTTAGTGGCGACCTGCGCACCGTTGCCGCTCGGAGGGTTTGAGTCAATCCTACACTCTCCAGCAGAGGGGGCCTCGACCGTAAGCCCATATCCTATCACCACCCCCACTACTATCACAATCGCCAGCATGGCCAAAAGCATCCTGTCTTTCATGGTATAAGCTGTTTTTATTGATATATTTAGTAATGAAACGACATATATAGGTTTGTTTCAATTTGTGAAACAGTTGGATTATTATGGAAAATAGAGCGCTTATAGCTATAATCCTACTCACTGGATTCATACTGGCGGTCTCAGCGGCCTCTATGTACGCCCAGTCGCACCTCCTGGCGGGCACTGCCTGCGGCTGCCAGTTCCCGATAGAGCTGCTGATACCTGTGCTCTCCTCGGGTGGTGTCCTGGTGGGCTCCATGGTCTACTACTTCATGTCGACGCACAACAGGGCAAGGCGCGAGCTCGGCCCTGTGCTCTCGCTGATAGACGCCGACCAGCGCAGGATAATAGAGACACTGGCCAAGAACGGCGGCAGGGCA
>Ga0172363_10005423_pt1 | contig 10321 bp, 12 predicted proteins | sample LakKivs2_kivu2a2_FD_114541 | JGI IMG/M metagenome (GOLD analysis project Ga0172363, IMG submission 114541) | Sediment microbial communities from Lake Kivu, Rwanda - Sediment s2_kivu2a2 | ecosystem: Environmental > Aquatic > Freshwater > Lake > Sediment | place: Rwanda: Western Province, Lake... | reverse complement strand
CAGGTTAAATGGCTTGTGGACAATGAAGAGTTTCCGTTTTCCTCAGTGCACTGGCAACTCAACGCGGGTTTCTGGAAGAACGACTTTCAACGAAGAAACTTCACGAAATGGAGCAGAGAAAACTACAACCCAGACATACGCAAGCTAGCTGACTTTTGGGTGGACCACATGAGGAAGGAAGGCAAGGTTCTGAAGCTGTACCCTTTTCTTGGAATTGCTGAATCGCTTCTCTCAGACCAAAAGAAGAGCCTCCTGCGTTGCGGTGCTGGATGGGTTAATTATGCGATTCAAACAGACGGGCACGTTGTTCCTTGCCCTGCAATGTGGGGCATGAAGGACTACTATCTCGGACACATAGGCACGTCGAACCCTTTGAGCTTGAAACAAGTCTTCGTCAGCGAACCATGCACAGAATGTGAGATTCTGAACATGTGCGGCGGAAGATGCCTATACGCGAATGTTACAAAACGCTGGAACCCAGACGCCTATAGACAAGTGTGCGGGACTGTGCGGAATCTTGTAGAAGTAATCTCCAGCCAGATGCCAAAGATAAAAGAACTCATCAGGTGCGGAATCGTTCAGAGAAACGACTTCAACTTCACCAAATACAACGGATGCGAAATAATCCCATAGTTTTTAACTAATAGGCACCATGTTAAACTGTGGTGGGATATATGACAACATATAAGAAGATTCAATCATATGTCAAGAGGACATACGGTTTCGTTCCGAAAACTTGCTGGATCGCACACGCTAAGGAGATTTGTGGTCTTCCTGTTAGAAAGGCATGGAATAGATCAGGAGAAAGAGAGCAACCTTGTCCTCCAGACAAGGTGAGATTCATTAAAGATGCATTCAAATACTTCGGAATGATTTAGAAATACTGACAAGAAAAGGCAAAATACGGAATCCTTGCCAATCTTCTGCAAATTGCTCCATTAGCTTAAGACTTCAAAGAAGAGGAGATACTTACGAGTTTCACAACAGTTGCAGCCAATGAGAAAAGAATGATTATGTGGGAATATCATCACTAGGAAAGCATCCAGATGAATCTCAGACAGGTAATTTAACACGATGACATGCGATTGTCATAGGCAAGTTCACTTTTTCCTTCATAAAATTCCTGACAAGAAAATTGTTGAATCATTCTATAACCCTTCCTTGTAAGCATGCTGTATTCAATACACACACAAGCAGCGTTGTGAACCATGATTCTCTTAACGGAATCGACATTACAATTCTTCAAATAGCTTGTCCATTCTGCTGATGCTAATCTGCCTTCGCCGTGGAAAGGATCGTCAAAAGAAGGTACTCCAATATCTTGCCTATAGTATTCCTTTTTCCACTTCGGAGCAGGCTGCAATTCTCCATGGAAATTTATGTTTCGCCCAAGGAGACGACTTAACACAGCCATATCAAAACCAGCGTTGAAAGCATAATACGGTTCAATAGTTGCGTCTAGCCTGCTGGCTACGGCTTCTTTAAAAAACTTGTCAGATTTCGTGTCTGTTCTCCCAATGATCTCCATAAAGTTGCTGTCCAGAAAACCACAACAGATAGCATTGAAATCGCGGTATCTTTGAGCACCTCGTAAAGAATTTATAAAGGATTGCTCATCGCTTTCTATATCGATGACAGTGCCCTTGAACGTCACCTCTGGGGGCACGTAATTCCTCCAGACTTCTCGCAAAGGCAGTTTAAGTGTTAGTATTCCTTGTTCACTTCTAAACCTTGAATCCGTCATGAGAACCATTTAAACTCCTCAGCAATAAGGTGCCATTTATCTGAAAGTTTCATTTAACAGTTACCCTCTTCGGTGAAAGACAAGTGATGAGGAAACAACTGCCATCGCATGGTTTACTTAGACCGTAAAATAATAAAACAGTAAATCAATAACTAATGTCTGATTGTGTCTCGTGATTTGAATTGAGTGATAAAAACACTTGTTACGGAATATGTGGTGTTTACTGTGGTCAGTGTCCTGGTGGAAATGGCAGAGTAAAAGTCATCGCGGGAGAGTTGAAAAGGCTTGTTGACACAGTACGGTACGACTGGACTGAAGACGTGGTCAAATCATTCAAGTTTAAAGAGTTCAGAAAAGGCTTAGAATGGTTCGCCAACGCACAATGTCCCATGTGCCTGAACGGCGGCGGTGCACCTTGTGAAAACAAGAAATGCGCCAAGCAAAAAGGGCTTAAAAGCTGCCTTCTCTGCGACGATTATCTTACGTGCAAACACACAGAGTATCATCGTGAATGGTATCCTTTCGTTGTTGACAACTGCCGACGTGTTAAGGAAGTGGGCTTCGAGAAGCATCTTGAAGAAGAAGAGGAAAGAAGCAGAGCAGGCGTTGACTTGATGGGTCACCTTGAAAGAAGATGCTGCAAAGCCGTCAAACTGGAAGAATAGCGACTGCACAAAAAGCGATTTGCGGAAGGTCTCTGTCATCAGTCAACATGAAATAACCTCACAAGTCCATATGAAGAGGATGAAGTTTCACCGCGTCTCCAACGCTGTGTCGTCTCTGTCGAAAATCAAATACGAGGCTACGCCTGTTTTGTCTATGCCGCGCCAGTTGTAAGTGTTTCCAAGCGAAACAAGCTTCTGTGCCGGCGCAACAATGTTGAAACCGCCAAATTGCCTGTTGTTTTCATAGAAGCCGCCGACTAGGGTTATTGTTTCTGCGCAGGGACTGAGGCTGCTGTAGATGTTTGGGCTGTTGTCTGTGAAGAACACTCCGCCCGTTATGGTCAGTTTCGAAATGGGATTATTCGCTACTAGTATGTTTGGGGCGTCTCCGCCTGGCCCGTTTTCCATCCAGCAGTTTGCCAATTCAATCGCTGGCATCACAGGGTTTTCTCCTGTTCCACCTTCCGCGATGACGTGGGCAGTGAATTCGTGGCTCCACATGCTCTTACTAGCAAACAAGCAGTTTGACAGTTTCAACTCAGCAACGTTCTTCGCAAACACGTCCGCCTTCTTGTGGAAGCTGAACAGACAGTGAATGATGTTCAACTGTCCGCCTGTCTTGTAGCCGTCTCCTGAACAACCTATTCTGACGCCATATTCAGTGATCGCGTCTGGCGTATCGTTTATTTTTCTTCCGTCAATCCAGCAGTTGAACAACATGCTGTCTTCGCAGCCTGTGAGATCCACGTTTGCGTATGTTGCTCCCCAAACTCGACAGTTGCGGATTTGGTGAACTGGAACTTGACTGGGCGTGCGCAGTGCGTCTATGCATTTTTGAGACAGTCCGTTTCCGTTGATTGACAAGCCGTCTAAATGCGCATATCTTGTCTGGCTTATGTTGAAGATGGCGGGCATCGTTTGTGTTGCGACTATTTCCGCGCCGTTGCCCAGAACATAGAAGTCTTCTTTTGGTGGCACTATGGGCTTCGTGACGTTGAATCGTTCGGGCTTAAGGTACAAGCACGTGCGTCCAGCGTCCAGCGCATCTTGAATCGCTTCAAACTCTTCACCCTTTCCCACTACAGCGTCTGCTGTGAGGGACTTGTTTGTTGAAAACTCGCCGTACTGCTCGTTGCCCTTCCTTATCCAATTGTCGAAGTCATCGAAGAACGTGAAGACATCATGATCCGTGCTGAAGTTGCTGACCGTGGCAGGCGCACAGCAGCCAGCAAGTAGCAGAAGCGAAACCAGAATAGTAACTGCAACCTTCATTATTGAGCATGTTTCGGACGATGGCATGATCTGTTCCGATAGGAGGTTCCTTGTTGTTCGTTTGGTAAGGCTTTGTACGTCGTCAACGTGCACTTACAGAAACAGAGTTAAATCGCACATGCGACAATTTTGGGATGGTGAACCTTGTGTCTTTGACTTTGCGTGACGCTCAGCACATTTGCTGGAAAAACTTCAGGAAAATCAACGACAAACTTGACCCTGAAAGAGGGAAAAGTTGGACGCCTTTTGTGATGATTACAGACCTGCTTGAAGAAGCAGGCGAAGTTGCAGCAGTCGTCAAAGGATTGGAAGGGTTTAAGCTTCCTGAAAAACCCAAGACGAAGGAGATGCTGGCGGCTGAGCTTTCGGATTTGCTTTACATAATCTTTGTTTTGGCAGAGCATTACGGCATAGAGTTAGAGGAAGCATTCATTCAGACGGTGAACGACTACATTCTGAGATTCATAAAATAAACGCAGAAATGCACGCCCTCCACAATTCTGATTGCTGAAAGCGAACACTCAGAAGATTGGGAAGAACCGTCAAACAGAGGCATTGGCGGAAGACATGTTACGTTTTCTTGTACACGACGTCAGTCTCTCTCACTCGCTGCGCAACCTTCAAGCCAATACTCTGTCCAGCCTCAGCTCTTTGAACGTTCTCGTGTTCAATCTGCATTGAATCAACGACTTGTTCAAAATCCGTGTTTGGTCCCTTGAAAACAATTGTGTCGCCTATCGACAGAGAGGCTGTCAAGTCAAGAACGGCGACGCTGATCTTTGAAAAGAAATGCGATACTCGCCCAATCTTCACAACGTTTTCTTCGCTCACCATTTCATCTCCAAACACTAGAATAGGGGCGCAAGTGCATAAATAATTTATTCAATTATCTCGCCCCTCAAGTAAGTTGAGAAAGCCTCAACAATATTCACTCTTAACGATTCACCGAACAGGCTACGCGTACTTTCCACAGCCACAGGCTTGTATGCAAAGTTGCGTCCCACCCAAGAGCCAGCACGTTTGCCAGCCTCGTCAACAAGAATCTCGCCTTGCCAGCCAACCCAGCACTGATTCTTCTCATAACAAACTCGTCTAGCCAACTCTGCCATAACCTTGCTTCTGCGTTTGATCTCTGGAAAAGGCACAGAGAATTCCTTCATTTCGGCAGCAGCAGTTCTTGGTCTGGCAAAAAACTTGGAAACATTCACAATGTCAGGCTTGACACTCTCAATCAGCCTCACAGACCTGTTGAAGGCTTCTTCGCTTTCTCCTGGAAAACCACAGATAATGTCCGTTGCTAGTGTTATCTTCGGAAAACAGGTTCTGAAAGCCTTCACTACGCCCAGAAAATCATCAACACAATAGTTACGGCGCATTCGCTTCAAAGTTTCGTCGTCCCCGCTTTGCACGGGCAAATGCACAAACTTGAAGACTCGCTCATCTCTGAACGCTTGAACCAGCTCCTCCAACATGTCCATCGACAGGTTGGGCGTCATCATGCCGACGCGGACCCTGAAATCTCCCTTGACATCACTCAGTGCGTTTAGCAACGCTGCAAGATTTGTTCCCTGTTCTCTTCCGTAACAGGCGACGTCTTGAGAAGTGATCCAGAACTCTCGCACGCCAGCGCCCAAGTCCTTTTTCACTCTGTCAACGACTTCTTGGATGGTGCTGCTTCGCAGACGCCCTCTGGCAAAAACCACGCAACAGTAGGCGCATGAACCCAGACAACCATAATTGACTGGAACAATGCTTACAACGGGATTACTCCGTAGCCGAGGAAGATTCAGGTTCGGCTTGGCAATTCCAGACTCTTCCAGAGCAACGACTTTCTCGCCGTTCAAAACGCGCTTCACAATGTCAACGATGTGATCTGCTGCGGCTGGACCTACTGCGCCTTCAAAGCGCACTTCACTGGACAGTCTTTCAAAGTTGATCATCGGCAAGCAGCCTGCAACAATCAGCTTCTTACTTGCAGGCACTCGCTTCAAAGCGTCAACCGCGCGGTTCTCAGTAGGTCCCTTGACAGCGCAAGTGTTGTAGATGACGACGTCTGCTGTTGAAACCGAATCTGCAAGCTCATAGCCAGCCTCCGCTAAACACCCCGCCAGAACCTCACCGTCAGCCAAGTTTGTTGAACAGCCGAAACTTTTGACGAAAACTCGCATGATTCTCCATCGCAGTACAATAAATGCATTAACAAGAAATAAAAACATGAGGGTTGCGGAGAACAGAAATTTACAGAAAGCTGAAACAAGTGATGCGCAAGATTTAAAAAGCGAAGTACAAACATGTTTGGAGCATATTTGTATTATGTTATACAGAAGTATAACGGCGGACAGAGTTTTGGTAGCTTACACGGAGGGAGAGATTCAGTGAAGTTAATCACACTCTATGTTCCCGAAACCTATCTTAAAGCGTTAGATCGCCTTGTGGGCGAGAAGTTCTATCCGAACAGAGCTGAAGCAATTCGGGTAGCTATTCGTGACTTGGTAAGTGAAGAAGTTTGGAGGAGGGAAACGGTTGGCTAAAATGCATCCTGCGAGACGCGCGTTAAAATACACTTGGCAAAACATGGAAGGAGAGAAGATTCTACAATCCAGTTGTTGTCGCACGTTGGTTATTGGTATCGGCAGAGCTGGAAACAACACGGTCACTAGACTGATGGAAGCAGGCATCACAGGCGCCGAATGTGTTGCTCTGAACACAGACGCAGCTCACTTGAAGGTTTCGAAGGCACACAGGAAAATCTTGATAGGCGAAAAACTCACGAAGGGACTTGGAGTTGACGGAGACCCGCGGCTCGGCAGAGCAGCAGCTGAAGAGTCAAGAAGGAAAATTGAAGACTTGCTTTCAAAATTTGACATGGTCTTCATAACCACGGGGTTCGGAGGCGGAACTGGCACTGGTTCAGCTCCAGTCATCGCGGAGATTGCGAACCGAAGAGGAATAACAACCGTTGGTGTTGTAACCATGCCTTTTCACGTCGAAAGAATTCGAACAGAACATGCGGCTGAAGCTTTGGCTGAGATGCGAAGACAATGCGACGCAGTGGTTGTGATAGATAACAACAAGCTGATGCAGCTCGTTCCCCGACTGCCAACACGCGAGGCTTTCAAAGTTGCAGATCAAGTGTTGGCAAACATGATCAAAGGCATTATCGACACGTTCTCAACGCCAAGCCCAATCAACCTTGACTTTGCGGATTTCAAAACCATCGTCACACGGGGAGGAATGGCCGTCGTCGGAGTAGGAGAATCAGATTCGCCTAGTCGAGCAGAAGAAGCAGTCAGAAACGCCTTGCGAACTCCAATGCTGGATGCAGACTATGCTGGCGCATCAGGAGCGTTCGTTCAAATGGCAGGCAACAGTCACATGACAATCGAGGAAGCAGATCGTGTGGGAGAAATCGTCACAGAAAGACTGGACAACGATGCGTTGGTCATTTGGGGCGCCAGAGTAGACCCGCAGCAAGATGACAAATTGAAGGTCATGCTCGTGATGACAGGGCTGAATTCATCGCATTTTGGAAGATTTGACGCAATTGCGCCGGAGCTTTTCAACCTTGAACCCCACGTAGAGTCAGAGAAACACTTGGGCATAGATTTAGACCTCTATCAGATGGAGAATTTCTAGCTCTTTCCCTATCTTCTGTTAAGCCTTGCTAAGAATCCTTTCATTCTCATTGTCAAAGGAAAGGCGCTGCCAAACGGCTGGCACAGCCCCTTCTTTATGGCATTGATTAGTTCTGTTACGTCGGGTTCAGCGTCCACAACTGTGTAGGCACAGCCGATTTCTGGACCGTAATGTGCGTCGCTTCCAGCAACGCGTGCCTTTCCTAAATGAGAGGCAAGCAGTTCACCATGTTTCACTGAGCGGTTGAAAGGAAAGGCGGAGGAGTTTATCACTTCCACAGCGTCAAACTTGGAACTCACATTTTTGCCCAAGCTTCCCTTGAAGAATGTTACAGGGTGGCTTGCGACGGCTATGCCGCCTGCCTCGTGGATTCTGTCCACGGTTTCGTCTACGCTTAGCCCTTTAGGAACGGCTTCTTTGAGGTTAAGTGCCACTATGTGTCCGTTTTTGCTTTCAATCTCCATGCCTGGGATTATGAACAGGCTTGTTTCTTTGGCTAGTTTCAGTGCGCTGTCAAGCCTATCGTGGTCGGTTACGGCAACGCCGTCTAGCCCTCGTTTCTTCGAGTAGAATATCAGGTCTTGAGGCGTGATGACGGAGTCATATGAGTAGTGGGTGTGCACGTGAAGGTCTATTTTAAGCTGCAAAGTTCTACACCGCATTCACGCGTTAGGCTGTTTTGGCTAGTTTTTCTCTGGTCTTCTCGAGCACTTCACCCAGTTTTTCTGCGTTAACATCGATCTTTCTGAACAGTGGTTTAGCCTTGGCTATCTTGTGCTTGTCTGGCAGAGGCTTCAATGCTTCAGTCCATTTCTGTTTGTGGACGCTTCCTTTCAGGTTGAGAGTGCTCCAAATCTCTTCTGCAGTGAAAGGCATGAAGGGCGCGGAGGCTATTGCTAGGGTTTTAACGATTTGTGCGGCAACGTAGAGGATGTTTGCTGCTTCGTCTCGGTTCTTCTTTATGATGTTCCACGGTTCCTTCTCGTTCAGGTACTGGTTTCCCATGCGGCTTATGCTGATCAACGTGTTTGCGGCGGACTGCAGATGGCAGTCTTCAATCTCCTTTGCAAGAGTTTCCGCTTTGCTCTTGAGCGTGGTTAGGATTTGTTGTGCATCTTCGTTCAGAGTTGCGGGTTTTGGGATTTCTCCGTCGAACTGGGTGTTTATGAAGGTTAACGTTCTGTGGATGAAGTTGCCGAAGGTGTCGTTTAGGTCTGCATTTACTTTTTCTATGAAGATGTCCCATGCGAAGTTGGCGTCTTTTGTTTCAGGTCTTGTTGCTATTAGGAAATAGCGCCAGTAGTCTGCGGGATAAAGGTCTAGTGCTTCGTCTATCCATATGCCGATTTTCTGGCTTTTTGAGGCTTTTTCGCCTTTGAATTGGAGGAACTCGGTTGTTGACACGTTCCATGGCAGGTTGTAGTTTTCGCCCGAAGCCAGAAGTAGCGCTGGGAAGATTATGGTGTGGAAGGGAATGTTGTCTTTTCCGATGAAGAACAATGTTTTAGCGTTTTTGTCAAGCCAGAAGTATTTCCACTCGTCAGGCTGGTTTGTGTTTCGGAAGTATTCAATTGTGGCTGAGACGTAGCCTAAGACGGCTTCAACCCAGACGTAGATGGTTTTGCCCTGTGCTCCTTCAAAAGGTGCAGGTATACCCCATTCAACATCTCTTGTCACCGCTCTCGGCTTCAAACCTTCCTTCAGCAAGTTTAAGCTGAAGTTTCTGGCATTATTTGGTAGCTGTTTATTTTTCCGAATGTATTCTTCAAGTTTCTCGGAGAATTTTGACAGGTCGAAATACCAATGTTTAGTCTTCTTTACGACTGGTTTGTTCCTGCAGATTGTGCAGTAGGGCTCTATGAGCAAGGTTGTTTCAAGCAGTCGTCCACAAGCGTCGCACTGGTCTCCGCGAGCACGTTCGTTGCCGCAGTAGGGACATTTTCCTTCAACAAACCTGTCAGGCAAGAAGCGCAGGCACTTTTCGCAGTAGAGCATTTCTGTTTCCTGAGTGAAAATGTAGCCGTTTGACTCGATTTTCTTCAGATGCTGCTGCACAAATTCCTTGTGAACGGGGTTCTCTGTTCGCGTGTAATTGTCAAATGAAAGCCCCCATTTCCTGAACAGTTCGACTATTCTGGCATGGTTCTTGTCGGTCAGCTGCTTAGGCGACACGCCTAGCTTCAGGGCTTCAACTTCGACGGGTGTTCCATGCTCATCTGAGCCACTTACCATGACGACGTCTTTGCCTTTCAGACGGTAGTATCTGGCAACCACATCCGCAGATAGGCACTGCAGCAACGTTCCCAAATGTGGAAGATAGTTTGCGTATGGCCAAGCTGCCGCAACTATAACCTTTTCCTTACTCATTATAGATCAACGTTCCATTGGGTTTGTGACTGTTTAGAAATATGTCAGCTAATACTTAAGAAGCACTGTCTTTCCGCAAAAGAAAATGGTTTTCTTCATGACTTGTCTCAAAGTGGAACGCAACATTGGGTTTGGAGTTGGGGTAAAGTTTTACCTCCAAACCCAAATCGATAATTTATTATGTGCAGAGCAGTGTTATGAAAGACGGCAGTGGTGGATATGGGATACAAGCGGAAAACGATAGATGGATATACTATAGAGCTTGAGATTTTTGAGAGTGGTGGTTGCAGATATCACAAGGCAGGTGACAAACTGAAGTATCCAGAAGACAGAGGAATAATGTGTCCCTGGCTATTGAATAGTGCAAACAGTATGATTATTGCACTGCAATCTGGTGGCACGCTTCCATGGGGATATGAAGGCACTCCCTATGAGAAAGAAATCGACCCTGAAGGCACAACGACAGAGTTTGTTCGTTGTCCAGACCCAACATCTGCCGGAGTAGTCCTCAAAATAACTAGGAAAAAGAAGATATAGCAAGAATTGATGATAGCATCACCTTCACGTATGTAATTAGCATATGTTGGTTGGATAAAACTTTGCCCCAACAACAAGTTTTATGAGATATGCTCGCTCT
>Ga0172363_10005421_pt1 | contig 10322 bp, 6 predicted proteins | sample LakKivs2_kivu2a2_FD_114541 | JGI IMG/M metagenome (GOLD analysis project Ga0172363, IMG submission 114541) | Sediment microbial communities from Lake Kivu, Rwanda - Sediment s2_kivu2a2 | ecosystem: Environmental > Aquatic > Freshwater > Lake > Sediment | place: Rwanda: Western Province, Lake... | reverse complement strand
CTCGGTTATGAAAGCTATTATGAGTGGAACGCCAATATAAATGGAACCATAGTCCAGCTCCGGACCAATGTCGCTCATCTGTATGATTTCTGGGTTGAGAACTGGTATCCCGGACAGATTGAAGCTGGGCTTGAACCGCATGCCGTGATCTACGCTGTTGATAACGTCCCTGGCCGGGAGCCGCGAGCCTATTACCATTCTGAAACCAGAACCGGAGTGCTGGTCAATACTGATAATTATGCGCCGCTCAGGAAGCTGGCCCTGGGCATTGTCCTTGATTCATCAGAACATCTTGGAGTGAATGCCATCCGGGGAATGGCTGTTGGTATGGACGGAAACGGGCTGATTCTGGTCGGACAGCCCGGGACAAGGAAGACCGACCTGTTTTTTGAGCTGCTGAAGATGCCGAAGATGCAGGCTCAGACCAACGAGATTATTTTTGTGCGGTTCTCCGGAAACAAGGCTGTGGCTGACAGCGTGGAGAGAAAGTTTTACACCCCAACCAATACGGTCGAGCTCGACGAGAGATTGGCCACACTCTTTGACCACAGTAAGTGCGAGAATGTGGTCACCAGGCGGGAAGATTGCGCTGACCGGACATGCCCGATTCAGGATGAGTGCCGGCTTGATAAAGGCGCGCCCTATTGCTTCAGAGCTTCGGGTGAGGCCCACGCCATGCTTGACCCGAACTGGATTGCTGGACCCCAGGCTTATGCCCGCCGCACCCACCTCAAGTGCTTGCTCATCCTGAGAAATGACCAGGTTTCTCCTGCTGTTGTTGAACTGAGTAAAGATGAAGCTTTAAGGATTATGGAGAGCGGAGAGCCGTCGGGTGCGGTCAAGTCAATCGCGGGCAAGGTTCAGCCTTTCTTCAATCCACATTTAATCGTAGTGAATGAAGAGAAGACGGCTGCGCAGAAGGCTTTTTTCAGCCGCCTGCTGGATCATGTCAAGTGCTACCTGTTCAACAGCGGTGTGGCTGGCGCTGAGAAAATCAAAGAATTGCTCTAAACGAAGAAAGACGTCAGACCAGCAACTCTCATAAAGGACCGATAATAGCTTCACGAATCTGTTGCATAAGAGCGGGCATATCTTCGAGACCCATGCCAGCAGTTTTTATCGGGGGATGGAAGACAACTCTGACCACTCCCCTTTTGACAAAAAAACTGCCTTTGGGCATGAGCTCAAAAGTGCCCTTGATGGTTATTGGTAGAATCGGCGCCTGAGCCTCTATAGCCAGGAAGAAGCCGCCTCGTTTAAAACTCTGAATCCGGCCATCGCGACTTCTGGTCCCTTCAGGGAAAATCAAAAATGAATATCCCTTTTCTTTCATCAGCCTGGCTGCCTCATCTATGCTCTTCTTGCCACCCCTGGCTCTTTTCCGGTCAACGGGTATAAAGCCGGCAAAACGCATGCCAGCTCCCACCACTGGAATCCGGAAAATGCTCTTTTTTAAAATGACTCGTACCTGTTGGGGAATTAGATAAAAAAGCAGAGGCCCGTCAAGAAAGCTTATGTGGTTAGCCATAAAGATATAGTTCTGGCTACAGTCGAAATTCTCCAGACCAGAGACTTCTATCTTCAAGCCAAGGATTCTGCGGCCCAACCCCGTGGCCCACCTGCCCACATCAAGAAGCGTCCCCCGGAGGCCGAAGAGCCAGAAAACTAAAAGGACGGGCGTCAGTAAGATGACCAGTATGATGTAAATAATCAGAATTGCCACGCTCCTCATGATATCCAGCCGGCTAAAAATTATAACATATCAGTTGAGAAGACAATCATGAATATATGATTTCAAAAGATTGCCTCTGATGCTGAAGACATTAATCACCTCCACCCTGGCGACTTTAGTTAACTGTTCAAGGCCGTCGTTTGCTTTTTAAGCCTATCTGGTTTTATCAAAAAAGTTAATCAGAAATTTATAAAAATCAAAAGAACACGGTCATTGCTTTTCCCGCCAGCAGCCATCAACTTTGTTAATAACCCGAAACTCCGGCTTTCAAAATACTCAGGCTCTGCTCTTATAAAATTGATAAACAGTCTTAATTTCGGGTAAAATTAGAAATCTTCAAAAGGCAGCTTAATTGAAAACAATCAAAAAGATTGACGAACGAAACGCCAGAAATCCACGGCCGACGCAGGGTCGACCTCAGGAATTAAATAACAAATATTTTCTCTGGCTGTTTCTGATTCTATTCATCTTTTTTATCGTCTCTTTAACCCTGGGTGTATTTGTCTACTTTCCGAAGGTCTTTATTCTGATACTTCTGATAGCAATATCTGTCTTAATAAAGCGCGAGAAAGATTTTTTTAAGCACTGGTTCTTGTTTTTATCAATCATCTATCTATCGGATACCATGCGGGGGTTGATCTATTTCCTTATCTCTAAGCTAAATATTCCTGTTTATTCCGAATATGTGGTCAGGGCAGAAAAACTTCTTTTTTCAATAATACCTTCAGTGTATCTCCAGAATAAATTATTGCCCGGCAGCCTTGGTTTTCTGGAGAAATTCTGCACATTCTTCCACGGGACCCATTTCATTGCCTTCCTGATCGTTGGTTTCTTTTTCTGGTTCAAAGACCTGAACTGGTTTACAAGATACAAGTTATCGTTTTATCCCTTATTGTTAGTAGGCTTAAGTTCATATTTTTTAATTCCTACCGCGCCTCCCTGGATGGCTTCAGAACTTTTCGGCCTGGTGCCTGACCTCAGTCATTTTAACCTTGAACTCTATAACATGTATCTGCCTGACCTGACCTCAGGTTTTAACACCGACCCGGTAGCAGCCATGCCCTCTTTGCATGCCGCCTTTCCTTTTCTCTGTTGTCTTCTTTTATGGTCAAAATATAAACTTAAGGCTTTAGCTTTTTATCTTTATACGGGAATAATTATATTTACCATCATCTATACTGGCGACCATTACGTGGTTGATATTCTGGCCGGTATCGTCCTGGCCTATCTCAGCTTTGGATTATCCAAAATGATATTAAGCCCAAAGACTGCGGCTTTTAAGAGGATAATAACCGGGGTTCAGCCCGGGCACAAATTCGTCAGACCCGGCGTTGTGGTGGGCACCATTTTGATATTGATGAGCATTGTCATCGGGCAGTGGATAAAACCACACCTGGCAGAATATTACTCAAGCTACAATAAATTAAATTTTGTTGATTTTATTAAGCACCCCGAAAAAGCTGAACAGAACTCTAAAATCGCTCTTTTCCTGGGAGATTATCAACAGAGGCAAAACAACCTCCAGGAAGCTCTCTCTTATTATGAAAAAGCTCGGTCTTTGTCTGATAACAATTTTGAAAGGCGGATTATTGATAAGAAAATTAGAGACTTGAAGCAATAAAACCTGAGCTCCGGTCTGAATTTAAGAGCCCTATCAGACTGAGCGATTCAAACACTCAGTCAGCCAGATGCTGATTCAGTGGATTCCAATCTGAGATTCTTACATAATCTCTTGTTCTTCATACAGGGAATCTAAAAACAGCAGGGCCAACAATATGATCAAAAAAGGTGAGCTTTAATCCTGCCAAGATTTCAGCAATTCAACTTATATCACTAACTTTCAGTCCGGGGGCCGAAAGATCTCTAACTTGCCGAGCGGGAGCAAATTTTCGTCTGCATCATTGCCAGAAACCTTCAGGTCCAGAAATGTTCCCGGTTTTTCATCCAGAACGCTGAGGAAGACGTGAATTTTCCCTTCGGACCAATCAGCCGGAATGACAAAAATCGAATCCGCAGTGGTGTAATCTTCCGGGTTCAATCTATCCAGGGGAATTCTTGGGGAAATGGTTTGACCGCAAGTTCCTCCTCCGGTTTCATGCTTTAAAACCAGCATAAGACGGACGGGTCTCTTAATCTTCGCCTTTGCTTTCAGCCCTGCTCTTATCCAGGCTGTCCTTCCCGGCTCAGTTTGAGTCGGAAATAATCCATAGCCGTAAACTTCAACAAGTCCTCCAAATTCAGCCTGAACCTGATTGAGAAAAGATTCTGGTTTCGGGCTCATGGCCCTGGCTTCGGCTTCCTTTCTCCACTCAACATACTGAGCGGCTACTGCATTGAACCATCTTGCAGCCTGTTCTCTGGAGTTTAAAAATTGAATATCAACCCTTCCATCCGCCTCATACAGGTTCCGTCTGTCTTCAGGATCAAGAATGTTGTCATAAGCCTCACCCGAAATTTTGTTCTCTCCAAAAATGTATTTTTGCCTTCCTCGTCTTAAGGCCAGGACGCGGCTCTTTGACCAGCCGGTAAAATACAACAACCTGTCTTCCTCGACAGTCTGAAGAAGGCTTGTGCCGACAAAATGACCATGCTTTACATTAAAACCCAGAAGCTCGCAAACAGTGGGCGGGACATCCAGAAGTGACCTGAATCCATCTATGGTTCCTTGAGCTTTACCCAGACCAGGAGCATAGACAATTCCGGGCACCCTGAGTCCTTCTTCCCATAAGCTATAATTGTGACCAACCAAGCCGTGCTCGCCAAAGGCTTCTCCATGGTCACCGACAATGATAAAAACGGTTCTTTCCAGCAATCTGCGTTTTTTGAATTCTTCAAAGACCCGGCTAATAAAATAATCAGTATATCGTACGGCATTCAGGTATCTGTTAAGATTTTTATTGCCCACTCTAAAATCTTTTTGAGGAAAATCAGGAGGAAAACCGTATTGATGATGAGTGCATAGAGTTAAATAGGTCAGAAAAAATGGCCGGTCTTTATCCTTTTCTATCCATTCCAGACTCGGCTCAAGCATCATCATTTCTTCTTTGCCAAAATAGTTAACATCGGCAAAACCTTCTGCGGGCAGCTGAAAAAGCCCGTAGAAATCTTCAAAGCCAAGATTAGCCACAACTGACGGTCTTTCCTCATAATTATTGGCTGTCTGGAAAAAACCAGTTCGATAACCAAATTTCTTCAGAAGATGAGGCAAAGCCTTTTCAGGTAATATTCCGGGTCTGGCTTCATAGACATCAGGCTCGGGGTAAGGGTAAATTCCGGCTATGACTGGAATCAATGCTTTGGAAGTATGGGGATCGACAGTATAGAGTCTTTCAACGACCAGACCTTCTCCGGACAGCTTTTCCAAAAATGGTGTTGCTCCCAGCCCGGGATTATAAATGTCACAATATTTCCAGCTTAAAGATTCAAAAATTATAAGGACAACGTTAAGGGGAGAAAATGACGGCCCGGGTTCAAGTTCAATTTCTCCATCGAGCCTTTCTTCCGGCTCAATTTTGATTGATAGATTCTCTGCTTCCTTCTTAGGAACAAAGCCCTTGATAAGCTCCAGAAAAGGCATCTGAGTAATAGACCGGTTAACAGTTTCCAGAGGAGGCAACAAGGCTCCGAGCTCAAGAACCAGGAGGAAGATTATTGAAACTGTTAACGTAATTTTCCTCAGAGTTAAAACACTCAAATAGCTTATGATTCTTTCCTTCAGCCGGGTAAAGAATTTTGACCCGGGAAGGCGTGAAAGCCACATGGCCAGCCCCGCCTGCAGAATTAATAAAACAGCATATAATGGCCTCAGCTCCGCCAGAATCATCTTATTAACCTCAGCCGGATTCTTTAAAAAATTCTGAAGATAATCCCTGCTGATACCGGTCCCGGTGATTAAGAAAAGGGCCGAATGAATTACGAGCGCTAAAGAGGCAATAATAATCAGAAGAACAAAAAACTTTGAGTATAGACGGCTCCAGATTCTTTTCAAAAATAAGGAAAAGATGGCCAGGGCAAAAATGCTCACAGCCACAAAGAGCATTTCTGGTCGCGAGACTCTTAAAACGTCCAGCCAGCTGGAAAGAGAACCGGCGTGCCAGAGCAGATAGCCTTTAAAACTAAGGGTCTCAAATAAGAAATAAAAAGAAACAAAGATAGCAGAAAGAGCTATTCTTAACGTTTCGTCTTCTAAAAGCTTATCCCTTAACATGATTCATCTGCTTTCGGCAGGCCGAGCATAAGAAGCAACCTGATAAGCTCTCTATTCTTCAAGACTCTATGCTTCTCCATCCCATGCTTGCTTTCCAATCACATAATAAAAAAAGGGCGGCCAACGCCGCCCTTTGCCCACCAAGAAGCCCTTAACGTTTTATTAGGAGCCAGAGGCGACTGCGGTGCGAGGACCAACCACAATATTGCCATTCCAGTTAGCAATATCTTCGTTGAAATCTTTCATAGCTCTGACTTCATACAGACCTGCGGAAGGATCGGTCACCTGGTAAGTATAGGTGGGGCCTTCCTGATTGTCGCGACCATAGGAACCTACCACATAATCATCATCTCCCCATTCATCTCCAGAAGCCAGCTGAAGACCGAAATTACCGGAACAAGCATCTCTTGTAAATACCTGGAATTCATTTCCCCACTGGTCATTCAAAGGAACAACTTTGAGATAGAAACCCTGTAAAGCGGTTACAATGGAGTCGTTCTGTTGTAGTGGACCAGAATGATCAGGAACATTACCTCTATCAGTAACATAATCCATCAAGCCGGTGGCGATAGTGTTGATGTCCTTGATTGTTCCTTTCTGTTTGGCTCTCTGCAGGGCGCTCATGGCATTGGGGATTAATAGAGCAGCCAGAATACCGATGATGGCCACAACGATGAGCATCTCGATGAGGGTGAATCCCCTCATCTTTCTTAACATTTTTAACCTCCTTTATTCTCGCCGGCTATCCGCCGGCCAAGATGTTTTTTGCTCGCTTATTAATGAGCAAGATATGTGCCAATCTGGCGTGAAATTATAACTTATTGATTATAAAGTCATTATATATAAACTTTCTAAATCCTCCCAATGATAACGACAAATATTGTCTCCTATAAATACCAAATTTTGTCATGATGTGCAAGCCCGACCCTATTTTTAGACGAAAAAAACTGATATGATTCTCACTCTTAGCCGGGTTATCCTATCTCTCCCCATTATCAAGGTCTGTTTTTTTCATACCAGAGGGAAAAAGAATCATCATCCGACTACATAAGGGACATCCCGATTTGCCTTTAAACTATGAATTTACCTCAGTGCTTCTTTTTCAGGCGTCTCGACCTGATTTGCGGGCTCACCAGCTTCTTCCTTGGCTTTTAACCCATACTTATCCACAAGATAACGCAATGTCCTGTAGCTGACACCCAGAAGAGGAGCAGCCTTCTTCAACCTTCCTTTGCTCATTTCCATAGCCCGCACGATGTATCTTTTAGTCAAACTATCAAGATGGTCATTAAGGCTGAATCCGTCTCTCAGTTCTATTTTCTGTTCGTCTTTCCTGAGGAGGCCAAGCATCTCCGACGGCAGGCAAGCTGGAGTTATAGTTTCTCTGTCTTCTATGGCTACTATTCTCTCAATCACATTTTCCAGCTCTCTGATGTTTCCCGGCCACGGATATTGCTCAAATATACCGACCACTTCAGGCGCCAGCCTTTTCATCTTCTTTCCCATCTGCTGACAGTACTTCTGGAGAAAATGCTGGACAAGCAGAGGGATGTCCTCAACCCTTTTTCGAAGTGGCGGCATCTCAAAGGAAATAACATTCAGCCGGTAATACAGGTCTTCTCTGAATCTCCCTTCTTCGATTCTCTTTTTCAAATCCTGGTTGGTGGCGGCAATCACCCGGACATCAATCGGAATCTCCTCGGTCCCGCCAACACGCCTGATTTTCTTCTCCTGAAGAGCCCGCAGCAGCTTAACCTGGGTCCAGGCCGACATCTCTCCTATTTCATCCAGAAACAGCGTGCCTTTATGAGCCACCTCAAACATCCCTTTTTTGTCCGATACTGCGCCTGTAAACGACCCCTTGGTGTGGCCAAAAAGTTCACTCTCCAGCAAATTCTCGGGCAAGGCTGCACAATTGATGGTGACAAACGGCTTGTCCTTCCGCCGGCTCAAGTTATGAATTGCCCGGGCAGCCATTTCCTTTCCAGTGCCGCTGTCGCCTGTAATCAAGACCGTAGAATCTGTGGCTGCCACCTTTTCGATCAGGAGATAGATTTCCTGCATCAGCCGGCTCTTGCCGATCATATTCTCAAACTTATATTTTTCCTTGAGGTCTTTCTTCAGCAGGATGTTCTCAAGTTCCAGATGCTTCCGCTCAAGTCCTCTGGTTACTAAAATTTTCAGCTCTTCTACATCAAAAGGCTTGACAATATAATCCAGAGCTCCGGCCTTCAAAGCCTCAACTGCCTGTTTGATACTGCCATAGGCGGTGATGACAATCACGGGAACTTCCGGAATGTTACTTTTTACATACCTTAATATCTCCATGCCGCTGAGGTGAGGCATGCGAATATCAGTAATAACCAGGTCAACGCTGTTGCTTCCCAGAATTTCCAGAGCTTCGCCCCCAGAGGTCGCTGTCCTGACTTCATAGCCTTGTTTTTTAAAAACCAGGTTAAGAACATCGAGGAGGCTTTTTTCGTCATCAATGATTAGAATAGTATCCATGGCCGTCTTCCTTAATGATTATCTATTTTTTTCTCGGTCAGCAGAGGCAGGGTGATGATAATCTCAGTGCCTTTGCCAACTTCTGAGTTTATGTGAATCTTGCCTTCATAATCCTCTATCAATCTTTTAACTGTGGCCAGCCCAAGACCACGGCCTTCACCAAAGCCTGAATAGAAAGGTACGAAAAGATTCTCCTTATCCTGCCCACTCATTCCCATCCCGGTGTCAGCAATGATGAACTTCAGCCCGTCACGCCGAGAATTGTAAAAATTCAAACTGAGCTTCCCACCCTCAGGCATGGCTTTAAGTGAATTCTTAATCAGGTTCCAGAAGATTTGTTTGAAATGATTCGGGTTACCGTAATATGAGATTTTTCTTACCAGATAATTGCCGTCCACTGTTATCTTTTCACCATCCAGGTCTCCGGCTGAACGGAGCATATCCAGAATTTCATTCAGCAGTAAGCCCAGGTCAATTTCAGTGAATATCTTTTTTGCTGGAGCAGCAAAGTCCAGAAACTGCTCGAGCAATTGTGACACGCGGTTTGACTCCTTGATCACTATCTCCATTAATTTTTCTTGCTCCTGGCTGAATTGGACTCCTGACCTTAAGACCTGAACAGCGCTTGAAATCGAACAGAGTGGATTTCTTATTTCATGAGCCAGGGTCGCCGATACCCGGCCGCCTTCAGCTAATCTTTCCCTCAGGATCAATTCCCTTTGAGCCTGCTGCAGCGCCAGTCTGGTCCGGCTCAGGCTTCTGGCCAGATAACTCATAAAAATCGCCACCGCAAAAAAGACCGCCCAGGCCAGAATCAGGTTGAAGAGCACTGAACCAAACGGGAGATTGATCGCCTGTTCGGGATTAAAATAAGGAATAAGTCCGAAATAAGTTCCATCGACCAGAAAGCCGAACAGAACCGCGGAAAGACCGGCAGCCAGATAGGTGGCCTTTTCAGAAATTACCAGACTGGCGGCAATGATGGCGAAAATATAAAGAAAATAGGTAGCGGTGGTCGTTCCACCCGATATGTAGACCAGAAGTGTTATCAACAGCAGGTCCAGGAACAATTGAAGATAAGCCTGCACCAGGAGCAGCTTACCCCAGAAATAAAGCAGCAGATAGAGTAGAGAAAGCCCATAAAAGCAGACAATGGCGTAGAAGAAGAAAACGGGAAAATTCACTCCCGTGGAATACTGAATGATCAAGGTAGTAATAAGGATAGAGGTGATGATAAGCAGACGGAGAACTATATAGCGTAAAAGGTTTCTTTTATCTATACTCTCTTTCATCGTCTTCGCCTGGCCTTAAGGAACCCAAAGCCCCTGGTTTTCCGTTCCCTCCGGTCGTCTCGTTAACTCTTCTATTTTCATACGCTCTCTTCGGGTTCAAGTTCTGCTCGCTGGCTGACCTTTTATACATCCAGAACCATCAAGCGCCGTCCAGGCTGTCCCGCACCTCGCTTAGAACTTCTGTATCAGGTTAAACAGGGGGAGATACATGGAAATAACCAGGCCGCCAACGATGCCACCAACAAAGATAAGCACAATCGGTTCAAGAGCAGATAGCAGCGAGGTGACAGCATCGTCGACTTCGTCATCGAAGAAGGTGGCCAGCTTGGTCAGCATTTCATCGAGAGTACCTGTAGATTCACCGACATTAACCATCTGAACCATCATCGGCGGAAACTGACCCTGACCGGCTTCCTTTAAAGCATCATTAAGGCTCTTACCTTCTGAAACCAGCTGACGGGCCTGAATGATCTGTCTTTCAATGATCACATTTCCAGTAGTGGTTGAAGAAATCCTCAGGCTTTCAAGCATCGGGACGCCACCGGAAATAAGAGTACTCAAAGTTTTAGTCAGCCGGGAAAGG
>Ga0172363_10005420_pt1 | contig 10322 bp, 8 predicted proteins | sample LakKivs2_kivu2a2_FD_114541 | JGI IMG/M metagenome (GOLD analysis project Ga0172363, IMG submission 114541) | Sediment microbial communities from Lake Kivu, Rwanda - Sediment s2_kivu2a2 | ecosystem: Environmental > Aquatic > Freshwater > Lake > Sediment | place: Rwanda: Western Province, Lake... | reverse complement strand
TGCATCAAGACCCTGATTGTAATCCACTATCCTCTTGCGTTTCGTTCTACCAAACACAGCGCCCTTTACAAATCCTAATTCCTCGATGTCATCAATGATGCGGTCAAATTCTGTAGAAGCCAGAACGTTGTTATCCATTAAAATAAGGTTTTGTTTCTCTCCGGACTTTGCAATAATACCCTTAACCACTTTCTTTATATCAACGTATGGAATATACGCGGGCTCAAAAATCCTTACAGCACAAAAACGGCACTTTCGTGTGCAGCCTCTAGTAGTATAGCCAAGATATGCGTCTGTATTTGAATACTTAAAATTGACATTTTCCACTTGCTTCAGAATCTCATAGTCAGGTGGTAGATCGTCAATAATAATATTGTCATCCTGGTCTATTTTCTTGGGGTCGTTCAATAAACCCTCGACGGGTTGAATTCCAGTTTCATTGAAGAGGTCATCGGGGAGCAAGCTTGCCAATATTCCACCGACAAAGCACTTCCCCGTATAGTTAAAAAGCGTCGCACTATAAAATTTGATAGTCTCAATAGTCTCTTTCCACGTCCAAGTAAAAAGAGTCCCGATGTAGACTCTATCCCAATATTGGTATTGGACTGCAGTATTGCGCCCTTTAACAAAAACTACGTCATCTCCCCTCATTTTGTGATACGTAGAAATCTTCATCAGTCCAAGAGGGGGATACTTCGTCTTATATGCTGGTTCAACTAGAAGTATTTTCTTTTTCATGCTCTAAATAAACGCTCAATTTGTGTTTTATATAATTACCCGAGGACCGATACTCTCTCTTTGCCGCTTCCCGCAAGTCCTGATAGCTACTGATTCCTATAATTCGCTTTATCTCAGCAGAACCCAAGAGCTTTATTTTCTTGTAAAGCTCATCATCGGGATTAAAAGCGAGTGTAACATCGCCCTTCTTCCTGCCATGAAACTTGGCATCTTCAAAATATACGCTGATATATACTCTATCCTGCGTCATTGGTTATACCACACATTGTGGGTAAAATCAATATCTTTAACATACTTTTAAGTGTGTTTAAAACCACAACCGCAAGAACATATTTCTTTCGACTATCGGTATTACCTTGTTCATCGATTAAAATTGAGCATCTCTACCAAATCTTTCTCAAATATCTTGTCAAATTTTCCAAACTGGATTTTATCTATTGAATCCGCCAAGATTCTGATACCCGCACTTGCATATTGCTCAGCTATATCAAAAACTTTTTTTTCATCGGCTAAGACATCCGCTGAGCCATGTTCATGAATGGCAAGAGCATTGATCAAAGTTCTGCCCTCCGGCCCTAAATTATCCGAAAAGAAGAAGCCGTCTCGGGTCTTCAACTCACGTTTTTGCTTATTCTCGAAGCCTATAGACATGGCTAGAAGGAACTGTTCCTTTTGATTCTTGTTTTTGAAATTGATGACATTTTCCTCCTCCGCTTTCTGATAGTAAGGTCTATCCTCTTTATCTATGTACAATCTATCAGGCATCAGCATATCACCTCCATTTGAATTTCACGCTCGTTCCCAGTTAATCGCAATTTACGCACTGAGCTTGCACAAGTATCCAAGTACCGGCTAATCTCAACCGAGTATTCGGAAGGCAAAAATAGAAGCACCAACTGCTTACTCCGGCTGATTTGGTGGAAGGTCTTGCCGAGATTTTCCCTCTGTTCACCAGATACCCTTGCTGCGGGAGTGTCTACCAAGATAGGCGAATCAAACCCCGAAACTTTGTGTAATGCTATGACAAACGAGAGAGCTAGGAGTTGACGTTCTGAAGCCGATACAGATCCCAAGCATTCATAACCTAGTTCATGAGTCAAATGCAGGGCGTAGTTTTCATCAATATACACATCTTTGAAAGTTCCTTTTTTCCAAATGAGGTTAAAGAAACCTTCTCTGGTCTCATGCTCAATGGCCTTTCTCACGTGGTCCATCATAGTCTTTACAACATTGTTTACAACGCTAGAGGCTTTGTTGCCGAAGACAATCTGACATCTCACTTTTTGGGAAGCAGCTTCTTTCAGAAGGGCCTTGTTTAGCTCCTCGTTCAAGTCGTCTATTTCCTTGTCCAGTCTTTCCTTTGCAAGTTTCAAGTTTGTAATTCTTTCAATATTGAATTCGCATGTGCGCTGATAATCTTTCAGTTCCGAATACCATTGTTTGACCTGCTCGACGTTGTAACCGCTAATTCGAGAGTCTATCGATTGTATTTGGGTATTTATATCATTGAGCTCCTCGTCATATAACTGAATTTCCTTTGTAATTCTTTCGAGTTCAGATTTAAACGTTGAGATCTTCCTTTTTATCTGTTCAATAGGACTTATCATCTGAAGTAACTCCCGGGCTATTAGTGAGGAAGACGCGATATCAGCATGTAGTTGTTTTATATGCTCTTCCTCGCTACTACCTTCTTCAACCCTACGTGTGCAGATGCATTGATGTGTTATTAAGATATTGTCGAGTAGCCGGCTGTCATAGGTTTGCGGAATTTCTTTATTTTTCACCTTGTTGCTGATAATCTGTGATGACGCGTGTAAGGCAGGATTCAGTATAAGCAGTATACCCAGTTCAAACAGCGTGTTTTGTTTTTCTGTCACTTTGTTGTTACGCACTTGTTCTTTTTTCTTGAGGGTATCATGCAATCTAGCTTGGTCTCTTTGAAGAACATCAATATTCGGAATACTTCTAAGCTTCTCATTCAATTCGTCGATCTTTTGGCTAGCGTCTTTTTTTTGTGCTCCCAGTTCAGCTATTTGGTCTATGATTTCTTTGCGTTTCTTCCCCTTGTCTTCAATAGCCTCTCTTATTCCTTCAATCTGAGGGCTACGTTTTCCCGCCTCGCGTCTAAGATCATTGACTACGTTCTCTAATCTCTCAGAAATCCTGTTTAGAGTGTCAACTTGCGATATTCTAAAAATAGCATTGCTAATTTGTTGTCCGGTGACACTCCTGAAGTATGTATCTAATCTTTCGCCATCAAAGAAAAAAAACTCTCTAATGTCTCGAGGAACAAACCTCTCCACATAAGCTAATGCTTCCTCGTCAATAACCCATTTGGCATTCTTCTTGTCATCCAAATAAGTAACACTAAAACTGGTATCATGAATTACGGGCTGTTTTCCATCTTCATGAACTGAATATTCCTCCGATCTTTTAAAAGTAACTCGATTGCCCTCTGTCTCGGTTACTAACTCGACTGACACGGTTTCCTTAGTTCCTTCAACTGCCTGAACCAAAGTGTTTAGATTTATACGAGGTAATTGCTCGGATTCTTTTGAGAGATGTGGTTCATTTCCGTAAAGACACCAATTGATAGCATTTAACAAATTTGTCTTTCCTGTCGCATTATCAGCAACTATAATATGCAAATCGTCTTTGGGATTTTTGCCAAAATCGACACAGACATTCCTAAACTGTCTGTAGTTTTTTAGGTCAATCCGTTCTATTCTCATTTTCCATCTTCCCACTTCGAGGAATACTGCTTAATCATCTGCCTATAATTTTCCTTGAATTGAAAAGCACCTTTGGTGCTCAGTTCCCATTTAATAATCGCCAGGATAAATTCCTGAAGAGGTTCATCATTTGATGCTTGCTCTTTGATAATTTCAGATATCTTCTTAGTTATATTCATACTCGGCATTATGTTTCCTCCGTTATTTACTACGCATAAGCGGTGTGTAGCATCTTCACAGCCTCTGCGTTGTTAATAGCAATTTGTGCTATCTCCATTGACCGTTTAAGTTCTTTGTCTAAAATCTTTTTCTCTATTTCAATTAGTTCTTTTGGCAAATTCGCGAAATCAGGTCGGACAATAAAATCATAGATTGTAGCCTCTTCTTTGCCCGGATATTGTCTGATAACTCTGCCTATACGCTGAATGTACTCTCTCGGATTGCCACTACTAGCCATGAGAATGGCTCTTCTTGCTTGCGGGATATCAACACCTTCATCAAGACATTTCATTGCTACAAGAATATGGTAATCACCATTTGCAAACTTCTTTAATATATAATCTCTTTCAGAAATGCCTCCATACCTGCTTTCGGCCGCAGTTCCTTCATCCATGGTAAATCGGTGTTTATATGTTATGCCCATATGGTCAATTAAGTTCATTACATCATCAATTTGTTGAGGCGTACAATAAATTATAGTCCAGCGTATATCTGGCCCCATGTTTTTCAGCAATGTTTCAAGTGCACCGAATTTTGCTTTAACATTTTTTACAATATTTGCCCTTCTGAATATCAGGTTTTCCAGTATATCATCCTTTTTTTTCTCTCGACGCTGGCTATGGTACATCCTGATAATAGAGTTCGTTGCTTCATAATATTGATCCATTTCATCTGTGGTAGGTGATACAAATATTGGGATATACCGGTATGGAGATAAATATGTCATGCTGGTTGCTGGGTTTATCGTACTAACCGCTTCTCTTAGGCCAAACTCAAATACAATGTCACCAAAATATTCATAAATTGCCTGTGTACCGGGAGAATCAAACCAGCGTCTCGGAGTGGCACTAAGTCCGAGTCTTAAGTCGAACATTTGGAGTAACCCCTTTTGGGACTTTTCAGCACCTATTCCATGTACTTCGTCTACGAGCAGCATTATGCCCACTTCTGAGCTAGTTTTGGCGATGATGTTCAAAAACATATCTGATGACAGGGTCCGGTGTGTCGTTAGTATAATAAGTGTGCTCTGATGGCCGATTGAGATATCTAACAATGAGTCTGTTACCTTGCTTTTCCAATGTGGGTTAGTGCTATCTGCCACTGTACATTGGACCGTTAAGCCATATGCCGCAATTTCTCTTTCCCACTGTTTAACCAAATGTTGCAGAGGGCATGCAATGATGATAACCAATCTTTCATATCGGCTCAGTGCCCTTTGCACGCAAGCTATTGCGGCAAAGGTCTTACCAGTTCCCGTCGCCATCTCGAATATGCCTCTCATACCGTGTTCTACCCACGATGCTACTGCCTGTTCTTGATGCCGATATAAGGCTACTTTTCTTGTCGCTCTTATTGATTTTGATTTTCGCTGGTACCATTCCCACAAGGCTGTCTGTGAAATATCATCAGGTGCCAATTCAACTAGTCTATTCTTGACGGCCTCTGGAATAGTGAAGACTTTCACCCTGAGAGATAGATTGTTCCAGAACTTGTTGAACTTTGTTAAATCAGCGTTGACATAGTCGCATTCAGGGCTTTCCCAACTGCGGAATACTTTGAATTCCTCAATGTTGTCGAGCCAGCCAGATGCTGTTTCGTTTATCGACCCACTAAAAGTAAGAATGTTATTTTCCGCATCCGTTAAAATACCTACTTTCTGATGGAACAATCCCATGTGCTGTTCATCTTGGTCAGAGATCGCCTTCGCATCGCCATAGTTCCCAATGGCCACGCGGATCTGAAGTTTATTGTTGGCTACCATCCATCCCAAAGCGCGAACATGGTCGCTTACCAAACGGTCTTCCAGTTTGTCAATTTCCTCTAGCATCCTTTGCTCAAAGAAATCTTTAGGTTCTAAGTTGCTTTTCATGAGGACTTCCAGATCTTGGTGAGTCAACTTGGGAGACACAATCAATTGCATTGTGCCACCGTTTAAAATGAGACCAACGATGCCTTTTGCTGCTATCGCCAAGCTGGTTGATGAGAAAAATCCAGCGATTCTACGATATTCTGTCGCAGCAGCTAGCACGGGAATGTAAAAATCCTGAAGTATATCGTCAGTATCTGAGGAATACGCTTTCTTTACTAGGATTTCCCTAAAATTCATCTGTCCGTACCTTGCACCGGATTAGTACACTTTTATTCCAGGTCTCATCCATTTTCTTTTGCTCACGTTCAGTATTTCTGAATTTAGTTGGTTACTTTCTAATAATCCGTATATTCCACGGTCTATTATGCGAAACTGGCCGCTGTTGAGGGTGTTACGTAATGTTCTAATATCAACATTATGGTTCGGAAATATTTCACAAATCTTCTTATGAATCACAGTGTAGTGAGCTGGAACCAGTAATTCCTTCAAAGCAACAATCGCCATTTGACTCGTTGTGAGGCGTCCTTCCCTATTTCCAAGATGACCATACCCCGATCCAGTTTCCTTCACGACTCGGCAAGTTCTTAAGCTAGCTTCAACGATCTTACTATCTATACTGGTAATACTAGATACTAAACCTACCAACTCATCGTTATAATATCTTAGCGGATCATTTTTAACCAATTGACATGCAGTTTTGCGTGCTACTTTTATTTCCTCGGGATCAATCTCAGAGATATACCAAGTAACCCAGCCCAACTTTATGTTGCTCAAATTGTTCTTAATTGGACGGTAGTCCAGGGGATTGTATTTGTTACAAGCTACCAGAAGCAATTCCGCTGCTTTTAGCGAAGGCACACTCGCGAGTTCCTCGAAGAAAATATGTGAATTAACAATTTCTTTGAGTGTCATGATGCCACCGTACTTTTCAAAGAGCATATCAAAGTAAGATGTAAATGGAGCAAGATGCTTCTTCTTGGATGGTTGTAACAGTAGCTCCATGAAGAGATTTTCTATTTGCCTTACTCGTTCCCTAGTGATGCCAAAGTGTTGCCCAGTTTCTTCCAACGTATGTGGCATGCCATCATCTAATCCATATCGTAACCTAAGGATCATGCTCTGTCTTGGATTCTTTAACGTTGCAAAGAGTTCGTTGAAAGCTTCGTTTAGAGTGGGTAGTGTGCTTCTCTGCTCCAATTGGGGCACTGTGCTGCCTTCTATATTAACCGACGTTTGGATCAAGTGTGAACCTGAGCCACTTGTCCTCAACGTCGTGTCGCGGTCTGACTCCCAATCAACTCGACTTAACTGCCCTAATAGGTATGAGTTTAGCTTGTTCTTGATGTCTTCCATAGTAATTGTTCCAAGTCCATCAATGCTAAAGAGGGTGCTTTCAGCACAGTTGACTAGTTGTTGTATAGTGCCAATATTAGCTTTTCTCAACCTTTTGAGTGCTCGCTCATTTAAGCCAAGTACCTCCACACCAATTCTGTCGAGGGGCGCCTCTTCGTTTTCAAGCCTTGCTAGCAATGATGCTTCAACCAATTTAGTCCTGCTTGACATCCAATCTAGGAAGGAAGTCAAACTTTTCTTGATTCGTTCAACCCTTGATGCACCGATATGGTCAATGCTAAGTAAATCGCCTTCAGTGCAGTTACCAAGTCGCTTAATTGTAATGATATTAGCTTTTTCTAGCTGTTTTGACACTCCTGGAGACAAACCGAGCATCTGTACACTAATTTTATCTAGTGGAACTCCTCTGTGTTCAAGACTTTCTAGTAACGATGCTTCAATAATGGGCATGTTTAATTTTGCAAGCCAGTCTGATAACCAGTCTGATTCTCCTTTGGCTATTGGGGACAAATAAAAGTCCTTCTGTGCTTCAGTTAACCAGCCCTTTTCATTGGTGGTGTCTGAGACTTGGGGGGAAGCTGATTTTCCGACTAGCCTTATGAACTTCATGTGTCCTTTTTTTCTGCCAAATGTTCTTATTTTTGAACTTCCTTTGGCTATTGGGGATAAATAAAAGTCTTTCTGTGCTTTAGTTAACCAGCCCTTTTCCTTGGTGGAGCCTAAGATTTTAGGGGAGGCTGATTTTCCGACTAGCTTTATGAACTTCATGTGCTCTTTTTTCTGCCAAATGTTCCTATTTTTGCATTTCCTTGTGGCGATCAATCGTGTTGATAACTATGTGAAGAACTTTTAATTCGCCCCCCTGTTATTTCATAACCGATTATACCATTTTTACATTATTTCCTTAAGTTGGTGGATATGATCTTTGGACTGCATGGCAGGAGAGGTATATTAAGGTGGATAGAAAGATGCACTGCCCGAAGATACTGCCTACAGGGTGGCCCCGGCCAACAATTCTCGGTTTTGTTTTGATTGCAGAATTTTCTGAAAGGGCAATTAAGAAATATGTTGAAGCCTAGGAGAAGAGGTGGCTCCGCTGGAACGAGGCAATGTTCGAGAGGGAAAAGGCTGTTTCCAGCATTGCATACTCATTATTACAGCATAATATGATGCAATCAATCTGAAATGCTCACTAGTAGTATTCCATGAGCTCACTTAATGCCAGAGAAATTCCAGCTTCTGCTAGCTCTTTTTCTCTAAGCACGTAGAGCTTTTTAAGCAAAGCTCTCTTTTCTTCCAGAATGGCGTGGTGTAATAGTTGGTGGCAGTTTGGGCAAAGTGAGAAAATATTTGCTTCGTGGTCCAAACTATTTTCACCAAATTTTTCTTGGGCTGATAGTGGAACCAAGTGGTGCGCTTCTACATAGTTGCGGCCTGTCACACTTGACTTAAATGTCTTGTGAGAATGGTTGATTTCACATTTGTAATTCGCAAGCACAATCCGTCTTTTCGCTATACCCGGGTTTGTTTTCACCTTTTGACCGCCCTTTGTCTTCGTAAACTCCACCCTTCTCGGTGTTTTTTGGTAGTCATCAGGCTCAGCCTTTTCAATTTGTTTCTGCTCCCGAAAGTCGTCCATTTCTTCCGAGAAATATTTGCTCATTAGTGTTATATAATCGGACGTTGATTTACAGTAGTCCATAAATCTAAGCGCCATAGTTTGGTTTATTTCCATCACGTTAAGCCCCCAAAGGCCGAATTTCCGGAAAGAATATTTCCCTACTATGGTATGTGCTTCATCTTCAGGACAATCTAAAGCTGTTACCCATGAAGTCTCTGCAATCCTAACCCATTCGCCATCATCAAATGGTAATCTTCTAACTCTAACAAGTGCCACTACCTTTGATCGGCCATTTGATATCGAATGGTCTCTATCATAGCGGGTCTCGTAGATAAACACGAGGTCTCCGACTTTCATATTCCCACTGAACAATGTTTTTGCCTTATTGATATCTGTTTTCACCCAAACCCCGTGAGCGTTTTCCCTGACGTGTGGATCGTTTTCAGTAAACCAAAGTTTCAATTCGCCTCCCTTCAACCTAAATTTCTGCTACCAATATCAGCTTGGCAACACCACATCGGGCCACTTCTTCGACAATTCATCCCTTATTTGCCTTAGGGCACTATCGTTAAGCCTTCCCTTGTAGCTTCGCGTGCGTGGATCAAATATATCACCAGTGCCAAGGTCAAGTTTCTCCCCTGTTTGCCTGTTATGCGCGTGAGGCCTACTGGGAAATGGGTCAGGGTCATATCGATGGATCACCCACACATCGCCACTAGCTTTCACTATAAGCTGGAGCCCATTGTGTGATGCAGATGTTCTTCGCACCAAATACACAGGGCACTCCTTACAGAGATGTGTTGGGCACAACCCTACCCACTGTGCTTGGGGCTCATCGAGAACCTCCTTGGGCTGCGTAAAATATATTTGCCCTCCCAGCCCTTTTTTTAAGGCAGGACGAGGCCAACAGAAATCGCGGTATCCCGGTGGCTGAGCTACACAGAAGCCTTTCACATAAGGGTACCAATTACCAGTAATATTTCCTGCAAAGCCTGCCCGTCGTCGCACTAACCCCCTGGCAGCATCTAAAGCTGAGCAGTTGGCCAGAGACTCTTCATAACAATTAGATGTGCACCAGACAGCCTGGTACACATTATTAACATATGGGATATAAAGAGGCTTTCTCAATAGTAACTCTTGGTGTAATGTGTATAGGTCCACACGAAAATGATAGATTTCGTGGGATAGAACGAGTTCTTGGGACAAGATATCGGCCTCAATTAGAGAGGTATTCAAGTCACGGCGAATCTTTTCCCGCAAGCGCCACATCGGTTCGCCTAGTAGAAAGATACCCCACTGGCCGTTTAAGAGACGCTGGTGAAATGATAGATATAGTGCGAGTGTTTCAAAGCCTTCTTCCCTTAGCTCCGTCTCCAACTCTTGCACTTCCTCAGTCTTCAAAGGTTCATCACCAAAAGGACTGGGAATTTCCCTATACATATCTCCAGGTAAGGGAAGGAATTTATAGCCAACTACCTCATTTACCTCTTCTGGCCAAGGTGACCTTTGCGTCACCGAAAAGGCCTGAGGCAACTGATTCTTTGCAGAATCGATTAACTTGGCTAGCTGATTCATCATTCTTTTAGTCTGCTCCTCTACTCTACCTAACTACTAAAATCCTAGCACGAGAGTTATAAATCAACAAATGGTTGGATGGGTAACAATCGTCCAGTTTGTTTCCCTTTACCTTTCCTCAAAGTAGATCGTCTCTTAGAAGTTTCCTGTTGTTCAACTGTGGAATCTTGGAAGGCGGAGCTAGGGTATTATTGTTTGCCAATGGAGACGATTA
>Ga0172363_10005416_pt1 | contig 10326 bp, 9 predicted proteins | sample LakKivs2_kivu2a2_FD_114541 | JGI IMG/M metagenome (GOLD analysis project Ga0172363, IMG submission 114541) | Sediment microbial communities from Lake Kivu, Rwanda - Sediment s2_kivu2a2 | ecosystem: Environmental > Aquatic > Freshwater > Lake > Sediment | place: Rwanda: Western Province, Lake... | reverse complement strand
TTAGTTTCCCGGCCGGTCCGTCATTCTAATCCGGCAGTGTGAACCAGAATGTGGAGCCCTTGCCTATGCCGGGGCTGCTGCAGTTGATTCCCCCACCATGCGCCCTCACTATCATCTTGCAGATGTACATGCCCAAGCCCGTCCCGGCCGCTATGCGCTTTTCATTTTCAATTTAAGCTCGCAGGAGTTTAGTTCAGCGAAAACCAAGGTATCAAGAACCACCGGTCAAAGACCGGTGCAAGCAGCACTTTATGTGCTGCTGCACAGGTTCACCTTTGGTGAACCTCGTGGTATGGAAGGTGGTTCTTGATAGATGACTTTGCCACCGGTCAGATAGACCGGTGGAAAAGTCTTGATTTTTAAGCGATTAAAGACATAATAGGGATATGGAATCAATAACCCTCCGGATAAAGAGCATAGGCGATGAGGGCTATGTGGTCCGCAGCGACCAAGTTAGGGATCTCTTTGTGCATGGCCGAACAGTTGACGAAGCTGTCAAGAATGCCAAGGACGTCATTAGCGCACTTGTGGAGAGCTGCGCGGAGCATGGAGATCCTAGCCCTATTGAAAGCCCAGTAAAGGTAATTGAGAGGAGGATTCCAGTGCCGGCCTGTTAAAGTTCCATAAACTCAGAAGGCTTGATTCTCAACTCATTGCAGATTTCGCTCAGAAGCGCAACGCCGAACTCCTCGTAGTTGGGGACTGGAAGCCTTTTGTGGATCTCTGGGTTGTACCAAATCTCATAGTGCCTGCTTGCACTCCGGTCAAACTCGTAGCCCAATTTCTTAAGCTTCCTTACGAGCTCCCTTCGCTTCAGCGGCCGCAGTCTCATATATTAGTTTGGTTGCGCGACTTAAAAAACCGGAATCTGTGATTTCCCAATTTATACATCAGTCACTTTGATTCAGTACGTGCTCACCTTGCCATCTCGGCCGGTCCGTTTCACCTTCGGTGAGTCTACTGTTTACGGTCTACTAATTGAGAATTAGTGAGGCCGGGTTCCTCACTTGAATATCTTGTCGTGATGGTCGTAGTATTCAACTTCGACCCTCTTAAGTTTTTCATCGACTGAAAAGGCAAGTACGAAATGTGAGTCTATGTGCACTTCCCTCCACGCATTTAGAGGAGCCCTCAGATTCTTGTATCTGTGTGGGTTCTCACATACCTCGGCCAGTTTCTTGCGGATTATGCCAAGCTGCTTCGAGTCTTTCTTTGCAAGTTTAAGGAAAATCTTATCAACGGCGGGTTTGATATAGAGATCATACATCATTTTAGCCCGTATCTCTTGTCAAAGTCGTCCATGCTGCCGACTCGTATAGACTTCTGCAGCATTATCCTCTGGGCTTTAGCTATAAACTCCGGCCTTAGCTCCGGCTGGAGCAAAGACTCTTCATACTGCTGGGCCATGACATCGATAGCCTGGCTCTTGTCCCTAAGGGCGTATTTAGCCTTGAGGATGTTCAGCACTTGATTAGTGCGCTCGTCTATGTTTATCATTGCTTGGACCATAGATATCACATTTACTCTGTATATAGATGATGTATATATAAAAACCTTTCGCTATCTGTGGCGTAACCAGCGTTTTCTTCTCGCACGCATAAGATATCTAGGTGGTCAAAATGTCTTCAGAAAAACCACAGACAGGACTGAAGACTGCAGACCCTGGACAGTTACTTTCCCGGCCGGTCCGTTCAGTCTCCAACCTTGTCTTCGGTCGTGCCTGTACTCTCGGGGGCTTCCGGCTTTTCTTTATCCGCGACGGGCTTCGGGGGTACCAGTTCTTTCAGATCAGTCTCCTCCTGCAGCGCTTTCTTTATCGCCTTCAGCTCCTCGTCTGTGGCCGGTTTGACTTCTGTAGAAACTGCAGACGAGGTAGCAACAAACTTCTTTCGCACGCGATGGCCCTTCTTTGTTCGCTCAACTTTCTCTCCCGGTTGCGGGCGGGACTTGCGCAAGAGCACTAGGAACAGGAAACCTACCGCGCTCATTAGCGCTATGAGCAATATGAGAGGTATCGGATTGTCACCTATGCCCTCGCCAGAGAAGTAAGAGACGCATGCATGCTTCTTTGGATATGCAAACATGCCGCAGCCGAATTTTGTGCAGGTGTGGTTGCCCACAACCTCGTCGCCCTTGCAGGTCAAACCGACACAACTATGGTCTACGCACGACTGCCAGTCGCTGCAGTCGGTGTCGCCCATGCACTCATACTCGACGCAGGCGTGGCCGGAGGGGTACTCGTCAGAGGCGCACCTCACCTGGACGCATTTGTTGTTCTCACATTTTTTGTCATCAGCACAGGAACCATCGTTGCAGCATTCATGCGGCTTGCAGGTGTGCTCGGAGGCATAGTTGCAACCAGTGCACGTCACCTCCACGCATTTCCTGCCCTCGCACTTCTTGTTGCTGGGGCACTCAGAATCCGTGGAACACTCGTATCTTAGGCACACGTGGTTCTCAGAACAATAATAGTTCTCCTGGCACTGCGAGTTGGCGCAACACTCGTAAGGCTTGCACTGGTGGTTGAATATCTTACCACACACGCAGGTTATCGGCATGCAAATGTGGTTTGAGCATGTCTCATTGGCAGTGCAGACAGAACTCGAGCAGCACTCATAGTCCACCCATGTATGGTTGGTATAATTACCACAGGAGCTTGTGGGCGTCACGTTGGCACATTCTGTATGGCACTCGCCAAGGACTTTACAGTATTCCTCATTCTCGCACTCCGCACTAGAATCGCACTCATACTGGGAGGCGTCGACTATGTCCAGCAGCTCGTAGTCGCTGGCGCAGTCCCACTTTTTCTCAAGCGTGACAAGGTCCGGCAGGAGGTACTCGGCGTATATACAGACCGTATGATACGGTTCGTCATCGCCTTCGAAAGGCAAAACTCCTTCGGCCAGGAAATCATCGTCCTCGCCCACGCTCAGGTTCTCGCCGTCGTTGTCCACCTTGTCCCACTTGGCGATGACTGTGCCGTTCTCAAAGCGGACCTCGAGAGAGTTGACGAAGAGGTAGGTCGTGCCCGTGTTCTCGATGCTGATTGTGAAGTTGACTGTGTGGTTCTCGGCGCAGCAGTCGCATATCTCCTCCCAGGTGGCCTGCCAGTCCATGGCAGCGGAGGCTAACGGGATCAAGAGGAGAGCTCCCATGAGGCAGAGGGGCCAGAGTCCTTTCATCGTTATGAATAAGGGGCCAGAGAATAAAAATATGCAACACTGGGATAAATACATCGGGGGGGTTTTTCTTGACTGAATACCAATTAATCGGGGGAATCAAGATGAGAGCTCTACTCCTTTTCTGCATACTGGCTGTGCTTTTCCTTTCCGCGATACCGACTGCGCCTGCCGCCCAGGCATACCAGCAGACTTTCGACATCTGCAAGACGCAATGCATCACATGGTACTACTACTGGGGCAACGACGGGACTCTCGAGTACGTCATGGACAAGTGCTCCATGGGCGGCTGGGACAGCCTCAAGACCGTGGCCAAGCTGGGCTACGGCGTGGCAAAGGGAAGCACCAGCTCGGCGCTCGGCCTGGTGCAGGATGCCATAGTCTGCGCAATAACGATAAACGCTGCCATTGCACCGGTCTTTGAAAGCTGCGAGAGGCAATGCGCTTCTGACATGTACTCCTATGGCCCGGACCTTGCGATAACCGACCTGCGGTATGACGAAAACGCCGGCGAGATTGTGATAGAAGTGACGAACGGCGGTAATTCGTATACGAACGAGATCGAGGTGGACGTCTATGTGGCCTCCACGACGAACCGTGACTGCAATATGGGATACGGCGAGATGTTCTCTTATTATACAATACCCGAGCTTTCCCCCGGCGGGGCGCGGTATTACGAAGAGGGCCTCTACTCCAAGCACACGAAGAGGATACCCTGGGACGCGCCCGAGGGCAAGTGCAGCAAGATAAGGGTCATCGTCGACCCGGAGGAGGAGCTGCCAGAGAGGTATTTTGAGACGTGGGGGGAGAGCAACAACATGAGAGAGGAGTGGGTCATTGACCTGCCCATCCTGCCGTATTATACTATAGAGACCCTTGAATACATGCAGAACGGGGACAGCGATGATTTCCAGCTAGGGGTGCTGATAAAGAACAACGGCGAGGAGATGGGCTGGCCGAGCGTGACTGTGGAAAAATGCGGCGGCGGGGTAGTTGGATATGAGGAGACCGTATCCATAGAGCCCGGCGACGACACGTACCAGGACTTCCAGCTGGACGACCTCTTCGGCGGGGAATACTACACGGAGAAGCTGCAGTGTTTGAGGGTCATAGTAGAGGACTCGAACAGCAGGGTGGAGCGCACTATAGACATACCGCTTTATTCGGGCACCGTCGAGGGCACCGTCTACGACATGTACGGGAAGCCGGTCACTGATGCCACAGTCACCGTAGACACCGGCCAGAGCGACAGGACGGATTCCAAGGGCGAATATAAGATAACGGGCGTCACACTGATGGGCGCTCACACGCTGACTGCGACAAGCCCGACGCATGAGTTTGACGGCCACGCGAACGTGACGTTCTCCATCAACAGCTCCGATTTCGCGAGCCAGGAGGGGCTGTACATCACAGGCGTCGACATGGTCCTCATGGACCGCCCGGGGTCGGTGCTCATCGGATGCCCGGTCGGCGGATACAACTTCTACCTCGACTCCGGGTTCTTCAACTACCGAGGAGGAGAGGAGACTATCTTTGCTGAGCTGGGCGGCATCGTGCCGGGCAACTACACTGTGATGGTGACAAAGAACGGTTACACTACGTTCGTGACGAACATAGTCGTCGAGAGCGGTCAGGAGGCGCAGGTGCGATGCGACATCTCGCCGATGCAGTCCTATCAGGACGACTCGGGCGTCATATTCTCGCCGCAGGCGAACCAGCTGTGGGAGAACACGCTCGGTGAAGGCTACCACATGTGGTACGCAAGGATATCCGGCGACGGGGGCATCATAGCCGTGCTGGCATCGAACGCGGCGCAGCCGGACCCGATGAAGCTGTTGGTGTTCACGAGGGAAGGGCAAAAACTGGCGGACTTCGTCTTCCCCTACGAGCGCTTCGACCACGAGAGGGGGCCGCTGAACCCGGAGATGACTTTGAGCTACGACGGCACATATATATTAATAGGCAACAGGTTCGTATACAAGAAGGATGGCACTCTTGTTTCCGAGAACCCTGAGGGCAGCGTCCAGCAGCCGGCCTATATCTCCGCCGACGGGGGCCTGGTCTGCCACCTGAACAAACTCTATTCGCGCGGTTTCAGCGAGATAACACAGGATCTCATGAGCGGCTCGGGGGGCGAACAGGTAAGATGCCCGACGTCGGGGTCGGGCGGCGATTCTACTTTCTTCACGCTCGGGGGCGCGGTCCTGGGCGCCTGCTTGGGATCCGAGCCGGGTTTGTGCAGGAACCGCTTCGGCTCTGACACACAGATAGATGCCCTGGACGGCAGGGGCCCGAGGTGCGTCGCTGAGAGCGACTCCGGCTCGGTCGTAGTGGCCTCGTACGGTGACTCTGGCGAGAACGACGGCTCGCAGGTCTATTACATAAGGGACGGGGCACGGGTCTGGAAGAAGCTGATGCCGACAGTGGACCCGTCTTCTGGTTTCAGCAGCGTGCTCTTTTCGCGGATTTCTGTGACCCCTGCAGGCGGGTACGTAGCCGCGCTGAGCGGGCCGAAAGGGAAGACCTACGACCTCTTCGTCTACGACTCGCAGGGCAATGATGTGCGCGGTCCGCAGCCCGAGATGGACGAACAGTGGTTCAGGTTCTTCGACGCGCGGGCCACAGGCACGGGGATATATTATGTCAAGTCCACAAAAGAGAGCAACATCGTCTTCGGTGTCTTCGGCCAGGCCGGCCAGGGGCATAAGCAGACCACTGGCGGCGAAACGCAGCTGCAGGAGTGGGAGGCCGGGACCTCAAGCAACAATGGGCTTGTAGCGGCAGGCCTCGCAGGCGCGGTGTTCACCTTCATACTCGGGTTCGGCGCGTGGAAGATGGGGATGCTTAGGTAAGAGTTATGCTGGGGATTACACTACAACCCTGCTGACCCCGTTCTCCTTCACGAACCTTATCGTCGTGTCCACGAAACTCTCTATCTTCGGCTCGTGGCTGACTATTATCGTCTGCTTGTTGTTCAACTCGCTTAAAACGTCTCGGACGGAGTTCATCTGGTCGGTCGAGAAGCCGTCGGTTGGTTCGTCGAGGATTAGAAGGTCTTTTGTCTTTATTTTCTCGACCAGATCATTGATCACCCTGTTCAAGGCCAGCCTATAAGCGAGCGCGATCGCAGTCCTTTCCCCGCCGGACATGAAAGAATAATCAGTCTCGAAGCCGTCCTGCTCAACAACGACTGAAAAGTTATCGTCTACTCGTGCTGTAAGGCCTTCGTCCATGACCAGCATCGAGAACCATTTTTGGAAAAGCGAGTTGAACTCGTGTTGTACGCTGACAAGGACGTGCTTCTCTATGGTGGCCATCAGCTTTACGAAGAAGTCGCGCAGCCACGCGTCGTACTTCTGGCACTCCTCCATTTTTTTCTTGGCCTCTTCCTTCTTCTTTATCTCTGCAGCAAGGGCCTCGATGCGCGCCTTTAGGTCAGAGATCTTTTGCTGCAGCGCCGATTCCTGCCTCTGGAGCTGCTCTTTGACCGAGCGCGCATCCTCGTACTCCTTCTGCTTCTCCTTGAACTCTTTTGAAAATGCGTCAGACTTTATCTCGAGGGCGAGTGCATTTATCCTCTCGGCTAGGGCCTTGAGCTTTGCCTGGTTCGCATCGAAGTCCTTCTTGTAGCGCGACTTTAGTTCGGTCAGTTCCTTTTTTCTCTCTTCGAGCGAGGCGTTCTCACGGAGAAGGGTGTCGTACTGCTGGACGCCCGAGAGCTCTTTCCTTAGGAAGTCTATCTGCGCGCGAGTGTCTGTTTGTTCCTTTCTGAGCTTTTCAATCTCGGCTTTCTTCTCGTCAATGCCTTTTTTGAACGACTCCCTGTCGGCCACTTTCTGCTTGCAGGTCCCGCAGATGCCTTTCTCGAGGATCGATGAGAGCGACTTGACTTCAGTCTCGAGCGAGACGGCCTTGATTATCTTGTCCTTTTCTGATTTATCCAGCACCAAAATCTTGTCGTTCAACTCCTTTACATTAGCCGGAGGTTTTTTCATATATTTGAAGACAGATATCTTCTTCTCCAGCTGTTCGACCTTCGGGTCTATCTCTTCAAAAGAGGTCTTCAGTCTTGAGTTCTCGGTCTTCAGGGTGTCGAACTCCGCCTTCAGCGATGCATACTCCTGCTTCTTCTTGTTGACGCCCTCTATCTTTTCTTGTATGGCGTCGAGGTCGGCCTTTGTTTTTTTCACTAGTTCATCTTGTAGCGTAACTTTTTCTTTGAGCTTTTTTATCTCGGCCGCTTCTTTCTCCGACTCTTTGGCGAGCTCTTCTTTCTGCTTCTTTTTCTCATCCAAGTCGAGCACCGAGCCCGAAAGCTCGCGGGTCCTCCCGCGGAGCTCTTTTGCATAAAGCTCGGCGTTTTCCGCGATGCGCTTATACCTATCGACGCCGAATAACCGGCGAACCAAATCCAGTCGCTCGGCTGGGTCAGCGTCTATTATCTGCCTCATCTGCTCCTGCGGGGTGTAGACCGTATAACGGTATAGGAGGGCAGAGTCTTTCTTAAGGGCCTCCACAGGGTAACCCAACAGCTCTAGTATGAAGTACTTGGCCTCCTGGGCGGTCAGGTCCTTCTTCGTGCCATCAAAGATTATGAACCCTGCGGCCTGCCTCACCGCGTCGCCCTTCCTTTTGAGGGTGCGCTTTATTGTGTAACTCTTGCTGCCTATGTCAAAGTCCAGTTCCACCGAGCCGGACTCCTTGCCGTGCCTGAGGAGGCCAGCTCCGCTGAGGTCCTTTTGGATGCCGAAAAGCGCGAAATCCGCGGCCAGCAGGATTGTGCTCTTCCCGCTGCCTATGTCGCCTGAGAGAAGGACAGCGCCTTCGGGGAAGCTGAGCTCCGCTGAGGTGTAGCTCCTGATGTTCTCTAGTCTCAACCCCCGGAGAATCATAGGTAAGTTAGAAGCGGCGAAAATAAAACCAGTCTATGTGGCATTCACCATTGGGCTTCTGTCGTCCCTCATCAATACCTCCATCATGTCCGAGCACTCGACCCGGCAGTATGCAGATGAAGTCTTCGGCGTGCAAGTGAAGAATTCCTCCCAATTATCCTGAGTCCTGTTATAGCCAGTCTTCATGGCTTCCAAGTCCATGTGGAGAGTGAGGTCAGTGCAGGGCTTCACCATCCCACCAGCTATTGCCACCTCGCAGACCTGTCGGCCGCTTATGCTGACCGGATTATGGTTATATAGTGTTGTCCCGTCATCCAGCGAGCGAGTCAGGTTGCCTCGCATGAATATCGCGCAAAGGCTCTGGTAGGTCGCGCCTTCGGTAGGGACATTCAAACTCCCCCTCAGCCACCCTTGGTCGGCTATCTCGCTTGTGGCTGGGTATATCTGGCCTGGGAAGCCCCACTTAGCGTTTATCGCCTCGCCGAGGGCGCGGCCGAAGTGAGCGGGCTCGCAAGACTCTTCCCATGTCCTCAGACACTTGTTCTTATACTCGCACCAGGTGTAGCCAGCGGAGGCTATGCATCCATGCTCGTCGCGGTCGCCGCCGACAACCGAGCACGGCTCTTCAGTAAGCTTCAAACATTTGTTCTTCTCCGCGCACCAAGTCTCACCGGCCGAGGTGTTGCACTTCGGTGTCGTGTCAGGATGCGGCTCAGTCGCGGGCTTTGAGAGCTGAAGAGCGAAGAGGAAAATAACTGCAGCTATGATGACGGCAGCCAAGACAGCAATCAACACGTTCTTTTCCATTTTCTAGAAGTCGCTCACTGGTCCTCTTCATCGTTCTTGCCCTCTTCATCCTCTTCCAAGTCAGAGGACTCGAGGCTCTGCTTCAGCTCCTCTTTTAGCTGGGCGGCCCGAGGAGTCAACTTCTTTTGGGCAAGCGCTGGCTTCAACTTTTTTTCTCTGGTCTGCGGCTTCTTAGCCGCCGGCTTTGAGGACTTCGTGGTGAGCGACTTGGCCGACTTGACAGTCCTCTTCCTGCCGAAGAACCTCAGCGCGACGAAGGCTATCACGGCCATGATTACTATCAATAGTATATACAACCACTCAGATCCCGCAGCCTTCTTAGAAGTCTTAGGTGCGGAATAGGTGGTGTTCTGCGCAGGCTGCTGGGGCTGCGGCAAGGGTTTGCTCTCGCCGGCATCCGCAGGAGCGCTCGGCTGCGCAGGCTCTGAGGGCTCGCTCTCGGGTCCTGTCTCTTCAGAAGCAGGCTGCGCAGCGGCATAATTCTGCCAGTTATATGCGTATAGAGTATAGGTCTGCGCCTTTACTGCATTCTGGTAGGCAGTGTGAATGACATCAGCGATTGCATTTACTATGTTATTGAAGTTCCTTCCGGCGCATGCGATGAACTGCGGGTCCTCAGGGTCGTAATTGTCTTCCATCCATTGTGCCTTGCACGAACCGTCCTTCTTGCCCATTGAGGTGGCCTGCGCGACCCTGGCAATGGCGTCGTAGGGGGAGATCATCTCCAGGCTGCCGTCGAATTGGATATACGGGCCGAACTTCGTAGTAAAGTCGGCTGAGGGATAGACAGCGTCAGTCATCTGGAGTATGTAACCTTCGAACGTATATCCTTTCTCCGAGCCCTCTATTACGCGGGAGAACAAACCGGCATTGGAGACGTATGCAGCAATCGCGCCGGCCCACTTGGAGGCGGTCACTGTCTCGTCGCGGCCGAGGCTGTTGATGAGGAGGTCATACTTCTTCATTGCCTGTCTGCCAAGGGAGTCGTTGAGAAGATTGCCTCGCGAGTCGAACCTCATGAACTGCGCGATGCGGTCGCCAATGCTTTCGCTCATACCGATGCTATCCGGCAGCTCGGTGCCGTAGAAGTATGTGTTGTTCTGTATCCAGGAGCGCTCCTCATAGGGCAAAAACTGCAGGGCGTATTGGGCAAGATAATCGTGGGTGCCGTACATGTCCATCTTCGCCCACATGTTCGCGCTGCTTGCATAGATCGGGCGGTTGCCCACACTGAAGCCGTTGCCCCAGGCGGCTGCTGTTGCGACGAGCGCCAGTAAGGCCAGAAGTATCTTGGTCTTCATTTTACAAAGGTTATTTTGAATTGTAAGCAAAACTAATTTGAAGAAACCTGTTATTAAATCAGCTCTTTGAACCTATTGCGACATCGGCATCCTTGAGGAGGCGGGATTCAAAGGCCGACGCCGTCTCGCCCTCCAGCTTTTCGGTGT
>Ga0172363_10005414_pt1 | contig 10327 bp, 11 predicted proteins | sample LakKivs2_kivu2a2_FD_114541 | JGI IMG/M metagenome (GOLD analysis project Ga0172363, IMG submission 114541) | Sediment microbial communities from Lake Kivu, Rwanda - Sediment s2_kivu2a2 | ecosystem: Environmental > Aquatic > Freshwater > Lake > Sediment | place: Rwanda: Western Province, Lake... | reverse complement strand
TTGCCCCTAGGGGGGGGGGGGGTGCGGTCGCCCGGAATGTGGTGGTTCCCGAGGGGGGGGGTGGGGCAAGGGCAAGCCTTGCCCCTACAGGCGTGGGGGATGCGGTCGCTCCTAATGTGGTGATTCCCGATGGGGTGGGTGGGGCAAGGGCAAGCCTTGCCCCTACCGGTGCGGACTGGGTTGTCCCGGATCCCGAGACGGTGAATGTGAACCCCACGTTGGGCGACGTGATGGGGGCGTTCAAATCGCTGGTCTTTACGGTGTACCTGGACTGGATCCAGGCCCACGACCCGACGCGCCGGGCCAAATTCTGGCAGCGCAATTACTTCGAACACGTCATCCGCAACGAGCGGGAATTGCTTGCCATTCGCCAGTATATCTACGACAACCCGGCGCAGTGGGCGTTGGACCGCGACAATCCAGACAACCTGCGGCGTCTATCACCGCCGACGAGGATAGAGGACTACCTGGCGGACATTCAGGCGCTGTTAGAGAACATGAGTGGAGAGTGAGGGGGTGGACAGTTGCGCCGCCAGCGGGTGCAGCGAGAGGCTCAGCAGGAGGGAAGTGCATGATGGGCTAATGGGCCGTGGACAGTGTGGACAGGTACGCACAGCGTGCCTGCTCACACTGCCCACAGCCCCTACGGCGACGGCAGGGTGGCCCTGTTTTCGATCAACAAATGGCCCTGTTTTCGATTGTCAAAGTTCAGGCAAGGTGTCCCAAGTGGCCCTCTTTTCGACCAACAAATGGCTCTGTTTTCGCTTGACAAAAACAAAGAATGAAAGCTCCTCCAGACTCAAGGGTTGCTCTTCATACTCCCTGCGGCTTCGTCGCTGCCTGATGGCTTCTAGCAGTGGCATCTGACCAACTGTCAAGTCTTTAGGAGCAACCAAGCCAACCAAGATCGCGTCATCAGGAGAGGGTCAAGTGTCCGCTTATCACTATTCCAACTACTTGGGTAGCTGCACCGTCTCCTCACGACCATCGTGATACCGCACAATCACTGATAGTTCATCAGGTGCAATGAGAACTTCACGTACGCCGGAGAAGCGGTAATCGTCCCACATCCCGGTCGTTGTGCTCAAACTTGCTTCCATCTCACCCTGGAAAGTCATCACAACCTTTTTCGAGTGTCTATCCACCACCCGGTAATACGTCGTTTGCTCCAACTCATAGAGATCACCGTGAGGAGCTCCCTCTTCTACTAACACTTCGAATTGCCTCATTCGCTGCTCACCCTTGGCACAACTCGAATTCACGTGCGTCGTGCGCACAGAACGCCTGTATCTGGTCGCCGTGCGCACGCAGCAGTTTCCTGATGCGGCCCCAGTGGCGTCTAGGCATCCTGAACCCTGTTGTCACTATGAGCTCCATCAACTTGCCGCTGGGATGCTTGTACGGCTGCACGGGGTCTGCCTGGCGATAGTATCCGTAAACGTCCCCACAGTGCAACAGCCACCGATCTCCCATGCGGAGAGCAACTCCGCAGTGGCCGCGCGTGTGCCCGGTGAACGGGACCATGACCATCTCAGCCTCTCCGACTCTCACCAGCGGTGTGCAGTCCATCCCGAACCACTGATCGCCCTGGAGCGTGTGTGGCTGCCACTTTGGACCATGCTCCCGGTGCTCCGGCCGGTAGGCTCGCCACTCCATCAGCGTCCGTGGGTGCAGGCAAGCCTCCAACTCAGCAGCGAAGATGTGTACCGTCGCTGCCGGGGAACCAGGCAACCCGCCGGCGTGATCCATGTGCATGTGCGTCAGAAAGATATGCTTCACATCTGCCGGGTCGTAGCCCAGTGTTTCGACCTGCCTGATGGCCGTCTCGTTCAGGTCACGTGGGCAGCCGACTATGTCCATGAACTGCCGCATTGCAGGCGACGGGTCGGTGTAATCATGCTTTCCCCACCCGGTATCAACCAGTGCAAGTCCGTCGCCTGTGGCGACGAGCAAGCAGTGTATGACACCGTGTCCGCGCTTGAAGAATCCTCCCGTGTCGTCGTCCGAGGGAAAGCCAAACGCGTACATCGTTCCGCAGTTGAGATGATAGATTTCCATTTAGCCAGCCCCATGCTTTTCGATGTGCTGTACGACGGCAACTGCGTGTGCGATCCCATGTTCCGCTCGGATTTTCGCCCCCAGATTGGCTGCACGCTGACGCATCGCTTGATCTGTCACTGCCTTTTGAATAGCTTGCGCAAGTCGCTCAACCGTCAGTTTCCGACGTGGAATAGGTTCTGGCCCAACCCCCAATTCCGCTATGCGCTGCCCCCAAAATGGCTGGTCACCAAAGAAGGGAATCACAACCGAAGGAACACCTGCCCTGAGGCCGGCGGCTGTTGTTCCAGCACCACCGTGATGTACTATGGCCGCGACGCGCGGGAAAAGCCAGGAAAAGGGGATGGATTCCACCATAAAAATCGTATCCGGTAAATCCGCCTTATGCAAACCACCCCAGCCAGAGAGCATGATGGCCCGTTGTTTAGTGCATGCAAGCGCCTGTAAGATGAGATCAGCGGTTTCCTCTGGTTTTCGGCTGCTCATACTCCCAAACCCGACGTAGACAGGAGGGGGGCCGGCTTGCAGAAATTCCAGCAGGGCCGGGGGCGGGGCCCAATCATCGGCTGGGTCCAGGAACCAATAGCCGGTAACGTGAATATGGTCATCCCAATCCGGTGTTTTGGGGATCACGGATGGACTGTAGCCATAGAGAATGGGACAGTGCTGAAGGCAGTCGGCGTTAAATAGCCCCCAGAACGGGGCAGCCGGCAAACCAAGCACATCTCGTCGCGCCAGCCTGTCGGCGGATCGAAAGCCCTGCCACATCATCTGTCGGGCAAGGTGGTAAGACAAACGATTCAGCGCACCGCCGAACCACGGTGGGAGCTTGGGAAAAAGAAAACTGGGATAGGCTTGAGTTGGCGTAAAGGGAATGTAATAGGCCTGCAGCAACGGGAGCCTCAGCTTCTCCGCCAGGGCAAGACCAACGAACAGCCCGCCTATCCCTGCTAGCAACAGATCCATTCCGCGACAAGCTGCTAAACCGCCCTCCGCCATAAGAAGCGCTCCGCGTTGGGCCTCTTTTGCCATCTGCGACATGATGGCGAGAAAATTCCCTCTCCCCAAAAGCTCCCGCATTTCTGTGCTTTGCGCGATATCCTGTACATTAACTTCGACGGGCCAGAACTCTAACCCATGCGAATTGACTAGCACTTCGAAGTCTTGATGGGTCACCAGTCGCACAACGTTACCAGCCTTTGTCAATCCCTTGCCCAAAGCAATGTAGGGCTCAACGTCCCCTCGACTTCCCGGAGCAATAATGGCGATGCGCATGGATGGTAAATCCCTTTATAGGATTCCCACTTTGCGTCCGACCCTCAGGGACCGTAGCGGACCCGATGGGCTAACGGCAGCAGTACGAACACATCGTAGTGCCGCTTCGCGCAGCAACTCCACCATCAATTCACGGTGCTCGCGGAGAAAATGGGTTTCACCTACAAGCACGACGCGGTGGGATGCAAGGCGGTCGAGGATCTCGTCTGGGATTGACTGTACGTCGAATGGCACACCGTCGCGCTGCACGATCTGCTCCAACTCCGCCGTCGAGACCTCGGGCAACAGCGAACAGGACGTCGCGATGAATACGACTGCCAAGATAGCCGTCGTGCAACTCAGTAGTCTCTTCATCTTCGGCCTCCTCATGACCTTCGAGTCATTTTCACTGGTTCGTGTGACTTGGCAAGCCTATATTGACCGCAGTAACCACGAGGGGCGCCAACCGGGCGTCTCCTGGCCGATATTTCTTCCAACTTGTGGGATGGATGAAGTCAGGCTGAACGCGGCTTGCCGCCAGCTAAAGAATAGGATTCATGCGGCGTGCAGCCGCCGCGTAATCCGTGTTGAACTAAACCGGTCATACTGACCTGTAGCTGAATTGTACTCTCACTTGGGGATTAAGGCAAAACCACGCTTGGGGAAAGGTTACGCATCACCGGCGCGCGGCAGCGCGTCCGGTGTATGTGCTTGTTCGACTTCTATTTCCTTCATCAGAGTAGGATCATCAGGGCCGTCGAGTGAAGCACAATCCACAAGTCTGAAGCCACATTTTTGGTAGAATCTCAGAGCTCTCGTATTTCCTTTCGTGATGGTGGCGACGATCTTTCGGAAGCCATTTTCTTTAGCCCATTGAAAGATAGCGTCCATTAAGCCTAATGCCACCCCTTTGCGCCTGTACTCTGGGGCCACCCAAACCTGCAAGACCTCTCCTACGTCCATCCTGTCCCTATCTCGATACAACGCGGCTATCCCTATTGGTGAATCACCAGAAAAGGCGATGAGAGTAGCGCGGTCTGATCCTTGAGCGCTTCTGTCTGCTTGGTCGGTCCAACTCTCGGGGCTACGTCGTAGTGCAGACTCGTAAGTGGACGAAAAGGCAAATGGCGCTTCCCGCAAGGACGTAAGTCTCATCCGCTTGAAGAGTTCGCTTTCGCCAATTCGAATGCGTCTTACTGATATCATGTTGATCCTGTCGAACGGTCCGATATCCTTACCCACCAAGCCATTGGGCAACTGGCCACAAGCCATTGCCGGACTCAGCTCTTGCTCTTATCGATTGCAGAGTCGCGACTGTCACCTAGCGTCCTCTTGACTGCCGGACGCAGGAATCTTGATATGATGACCGTTCTTTCCTTGAAAGTATTCCGCATCTCCAACCCCCGTAGCAACTGACCTCTTGCCAGCAGCCTAACTGATTACTATTTCGGGAAGAACCTGCCCGTCCTCTGCATGTAGGCCCGGTATTCTTCCCCAAACGCCTGAAGCATCATCTGTTCTTCGCGAGGGGCGCGGGCTACAAATCCAGCGATTAGCGCCACCGCAAACAGCACAAAGCACCAGTTGGCGGTCACGAGCGCAAAGGCGATCCCCACGACAGACATTGCCGTGTACATCGGATGTCGCATGCGGGCATACGGCCCACTGGTCACCAGGCGATGCCGCTCGCGCAACTGCAGTTGGGGCGAATACTCCTTCCCCAACACAGCCTGTGTCCAGGTCCACAGCCCCAGACCGGCGAGTCCCAGAGCGAATCCGATCCAGCGCAGCCAGTCCGGCAGGGGGATCGAGAGCACCCTCAGCCATGGCAAGTCGAGCGCGTATAACACCAATATAGCCGCCAGAAAGAGGAGGACTGCCGTGCGGCCTACAAACAGCCTGCGCCCCTCGCGTTCAACGGATTTTCGGTCAGGCAGCGGCCGTTCTCCGGCCTGGCGTACCCGGCGCAGGAGATAGACCCGCATCACCCACAGCCCGCCCAGCAAGACCCAGAAGGCTGCCCGAAAGACTGTCTCGGTGCTCATCGCATTACCTCTTGTCTCCTTCTATAAAGTCCAACTGCTTGGCATCCATCTGGATGAACTGGGAGATACGTGCCGGCCATCCACTCCCACACATTCCCAGCCAAATCCTGCGCCCCGCACCAACTTGCCCCGTCTGGATAGCTTCCCACCGGTGCGGTGTCAGCGTAGCCGTCATCAAATGCCTCGTCGGCCCAGTCATATCCACAGTTGGCATCGCAGGAGTTCAGCCGCGCGCCATCGTATTCGCCTCCCCAGGGGTATCGCCGCCCCTCCGGTCCGCGCGCGGCATATTCCCACTCCGCTTCTGTGGGCAAACGTGCCCCCGCCCACGTGCAGTAGGCCTTCGCTTGACTCCAACTGACGTAGATGACGGGGTGGTCGTCGTAGGCGCTGTCGCCGTAGTACGTAGTCCGCCTTACTGCTTACTCTGCCCCACATCAGGGTCGCGATAATTGAATTCCAGGTGGGTGGCTCGACGTAGTGGTTCAATCTGGCCACCGATTGCCCTATGAGCGATGGCTATGGCGACATCAGGGTTGAGCAGGTCACTGTTGGTGCATACGACGACGCCAAAACCGTGCTCAGGATAGATGATCATCACACTTTGAAAGTCCAAGTGCTGGCCCCACTGCCACAGCGCGTCACCCTGCTGGCTATGCTGGATGCCCGGGCCCAACCCCCACGAGAGATCTCTACTTAACCTGACTTGTGACGCCTTCAATTGCGCAGCCGTCTCGGCACTGAGATATTGCGGATTGGATAGCTCGATGAGAAATGTGGCCAGGTCGCCAGCCGTGGCCCGCAATGAGCCGGCTGCATCGGCAGGCGCTACCGGCCATCTGGGCACCGGCAGGTTCGCTTTTGCTTGCGAGCAGGTAAGCGCGGCGACGAGCAGCACGCCCAGAACGGCCGCCAGCGCAATCCACTTCCCCGGCCGCTCCGGGGATAGCCGGAGAGCCTGTCCTGAGCGAAGCCGAAGGATCATGAAACGACCAGCGAACAATACCAACGCCAAGGCGACTGCCAAGACGAGCCCGCACAGAGCGATCAGCCAGGCAAACTCCAGCAAGCCGGCCTTTCCAAGCAGGACGAAGGCGGCCAAACACGGCAAAATAAACGCCACGGCGTAGACTCCCACCACCATGCGCAGCGTGGGTCGCCACCGCCCCGTCCGAATGCGCAGGATCAGTAGCCCGACCAACCCCAGGATGACGAAGCAGACGGCGAATGGAACCACGAAGAGCAGCACAGGCACACCGGCGCGCAGGTGTCCGTTGACTGTACGGGGCAGGAATTCGGCGCGGTTGACAAAGCTGCTCGACGACATGCCGAGGGGCTCGAATACCATTTCCTGGGCGACGTCCTCAAGCGGTTGGCCGGTCACCTGCTCGATCACTTCCTGCAGGTACAGAAACCCAATCGCCGAATAGGAATACCCCTGGCCTGGCGCAAAGAGGCTCTCCCTTTCGAGCGTGTTGTGGCCAAGCCCCGCACTGTGAGAGAGCACGTGGCGCAGGGTAATGGCGTCCCTATACTCGGAGGGGGGCAGCCATGGTTCAGGCAGATAGGCGTTCAAAGGTTCGTCGAGCGAGAGCCTGCCCTGATCCACCAGCCGCAGGGCGATGTAGGCAGTTACTACCTTGCTGTTAGAGGCCACCTCGAACAGCATTTCCGGCGTGGCCGGCTTACGGGTGATCGTATTCGCGACCCCAAAGCCCTCCGTCCAGACCACTTTGCCGTCGTGGATGAGGGCGATGGCGACCCCGGGTACGTTTTGTTCGTGCATATACTCAGGGATATAGTGCTCAAGGTCGGCAGCGATGGCCTCAACAGGCTCCGCGATCCGTAACGGTGGCTCTTGCCCGGAGGCAGGTAGCGCGGGTGTGGCTGCCCGGCCGTACGCCGTCATGCCCAGCAGCACGACCAGCAAGGCCAGCGTGGGTACACTCCATCTGAGGGTAGAGGTTTTGAGGTTCACAGTTTCTCCTCCGTACTGTCTTCTCCTTTGCTACTCTTACACTTCTGGCTGGGGCAGCAACCCCTCGATAGCTGCGATGAGTTTCGCCGGAGGGGTGCCTTTGAGTACCACGGCGTCGGCACCCAACGTCTCCGCCTCCTGTTGCTGCTGGACATCGTCGGCCAGGACGATGCAGCAGGTTTGAGGACGCTCGACCTTGATCTGCCTCAAGACTCTCCACTCCTCGTCGCCGGGCAGATCGGTGTCCAATAGCACCAGGTCCGGATGGTACTTGCTCACCATCTCCAGCGCCTGAGAGGCATCACCCACTTCACCTACAACATCTACCTGAGGTATCGCTGTCATCAGGGCGGTCAGGCCGTTCTGCAGGCAACCCAGCCCACTCACGATCAACGCCAGTATATGTTCCTCTGTCACTTGATGTCCTCCACATTTTCTCAACTGAAACGAAATGTCACAGCTTGTTTACTGCCAGATAACATCATATCACCTTGCGACTGCAGTGTAACACGGATAACTCACTGGCGCATCGGCCATGTGGAGCATCTTACCATCGGACAAATGTCCAATCTCTGGCGTGGCCAGATGGACGTCGTTACTGATTTTGCTTCCGGTCCAGACTCAATACGATGGACCGCGATCAGGGGAATCTGTCAGAGGAAAAGGGGGGCAAAGCACAGCCGGTCATAGCTCTGCCATCCGGCGTTCCCGACGTTGGAGATGATCACGCTGCCGGATCAGATGGGGGTGGGGCGCCAGGCCAGGGCGCGGTTATGGTCCATAGAGTTTGGTGCCCAGGATCGGTGTAGGCACTAGTCCACGTCCAGGCTGGCCAGGCCTTCTCGAAATGCGTACAGCGCCGCCTGGGTGCGGTTCGCCAGATGCAATTTGCCCAGGATGTTGCTGACGTGGGCGCGCACCGTGCGCTCGCTGACGAATAGTTTCTCGGCAATCTCCTGGTTTGCCAGCCCCTGCGCCACCAGCCTCAGCACTTCCACTTCGCGCTCCGTCAGTGGCTCCTCCGTGAGCGGCAGGTTCGACGCCCGCTGAAGTTCGCGCATCACCTTGTGGGCGATGGTCGGTTGCATGGATGGCTCACCCCGGTACACCTCACGGATGGCATGGAGTAGTTCCGGGGGTGAGGCATCCTTCAGCAGGTAGCCGAGCGCGCCGGCCTTGATGGCCGAGAAGACTTTTTCGTCTTCGGCAAAACTCGTGAGGACCAGAATGCGCGCGTCAGGGTTCTCCTGCTTGATCTGGCCGATGGCCTCGAGGCCGCCCATGCGGGGCATCACCAGGTCCAGCAAGATGACGTCGGGCTGCAGCGAACGCGCTTTCCGCACCGCTTCGACCCCATCTGCGGCTTCGCCTACCAGCTCCATCCCAGGTTCGGTGTCTATCAGCGCGCGCAGTCCCTCCCGCACGACGGCGTGGTCGTCGGCAATGAGGATACGGATGTGCTCTGGCATAGTGTGTACCTCCATAATAACTCGTGGGAACTCGTAGGAGCTCGTAGGAACTCATATCTTCACCTTTTACCAGGCCCCAGCGTTCGCAGTCTTGGATCTGGCTTCCCAACTCGCCAAGAGAACCACGGGCGATTTCGCAGAAGCGGATATAGTCCCCCAGTGCGTTCCGGCAGTACCCTTCCGCAATGTTGGCTTTGACCGACGAAGCCGACCCCAACATCTGAAGCGTGAAACGTGTTCCGTGTAATGACGATGTCGTGTGCGTGCGCTGCCAAAACTGGCAGGCTGGAAAGCCTGCCCCACTCATCCGCTGCCTGCCATGCCAGCAGACCCTTGTACCCATACAGTTTTCGATAGGTCTGCGTACTCCCCCCCTTGTATCCCCGGTACTGCGCCATGCTCCTCCTCCCCACGAGTTCCCACGAGTTCCTATGAGTTCCTACGAGTTCCCAGGCTGACTCTTACTCTCGTCCCTTCCCCCGGTGCCGAGGTGATCTCGAACGTTGCTCCCAGTTTCTGTGCGCGTTCTTGCATGCTGGTCAGCCCGATGCCAGCGTTGTCGCTCAGGGCCTGGGGATCGAAGCCGCGGCCGTTGTCTGCAACTTCCAACTGGACGTGCTCGCCGTCGGCGCGAACCGTCACCGTCACCGAGGTGGGGGCCGCGTGCTTCAGCGCGTTGTTTAGCGCCTCCTGCGCGATGCGGTAGAACTCCTCTTCCACGGTCGCGGGCAGTTCGACCTGCCCCTCCACGACCAGGCGAGCCTCCACGCCCGCCCGCCGTTCGACCGCGTCCAGCCGTTGCTGCAACGCCCCCACCAACCCCACCTCGCTCAGTGCCAACGGCCGCAACTCGTAGACCAGCAGCCGCATCTCCTTGAGCGCCTGTTGGCTGATCTCGCCAAGCCGCGCCAGATACCCCTGCGCGCGCTCCAGGTCCCCGGCTCTGGCCAGGCGCTGTCCGGCTTCGGCCAGGAGCGTCGAGCTGTACAGCGATTGGGTGACCGAGTCGTGGAGTTCCCGCGCCAGCCGGCTGCGCTCTTCCATGACCGCGAGTCGCTGAGCCTGCTCGTAAAGGCGGGCGTTCTCGATGGCGATGGCGGCCTGGTTGGCCAGAGACTGGAGCACCTCGACGTCGCTCTCGTCGAAGGCGTTCAACTGGTCACTTTCGACGTTCAGCACGCCGATGACGCCGGACTTGGTCTTCAGTGGCACGGCCAACTCCGAGCGCGTCTCGGCCGCGTCGGGCCACACGACGTAGCGGGGTTCCTGGCTGACGTCGGACGCCAGGAGTGGCTCACCCGTGGCGGCCACCCAGGCGGTGATCCCGCTCCCGCCTACTTTGAGCGGCGCGGGGAGGAACTGAGGCTCAGGCCAATCCGTCTTGGCTCCTGCTTTGAAGACGACCTTACTGGCAGGCTGGAAAGCCTGCCCCACGTCGCCCTCGGCCTTACTGGCAGGCTGGAAAGCCTGCCCCACGTCGCCCTCGGCCTTACTGGCAGGCTGGAAAGCCTGCCCCACGTCGC
>Ga0172363_10005413_pt1 | contig 10328 bp, 6 predicted proteins | sample LakKivs2_kivu2a2_FD_114541 | JGI IMG/M metagenome (GOLD analysis project Ga0172363, IMG submission 114541) | Sediment microbial communities from Lake Kivu, Rwanda - Sediment s2_kivu2a2 | ecosystem: Environmental > Aquatic > Freshwater > Lake > Sediment | place: Rwanda: Western Province, Lake... | reverse complement strand
CAAAAGGGGGGATCCGCGGGTCTGACAGGAGTAAATTCACTAAATATTTCGCTAGCTTATTATGCGGGGTCTTCTTTTCATCCCGGCTCCGCCCCCGTTGCCTTGACGGTACGAATCAACGGGCGATATAATAATAAAAGGTAATTGATCCTGTTTTGGCACCTATGTTAAGGGTGCCGCATGGACTTAAACACTTACCACAAGCTGATTTCGAGCGAGAAAAACGCTCGCAAATACTTGTCAAAAAAATGCCGGAAAAATGGACATCGATTTTGCCCCCGCTGTAAGCAACGAAAGCTTTACAAGCTGGCCGATGGTCGATATCGATGTTCCCGCTGTCAATATACGTTTCATGACTTTTCGGGCCGGTGGATTAATTACGGCCGTTTGAGTTGTGTGCAGTGGCTCTCCCTGATCAAGCTCTTTGAACTGGAGGTCTCTGCCCACAAGATGTCCCTGCAGCTGGGGCTGTCCTATCGAGCCGCCTACGGGGCCGTCAACACGATCCGGATGGCCATCCTGAGCCACGCGGAGGATGCCTCCGCCCTGCTGGGCGGCGAGATCGAGCTCGATGAGGCCTACTTCGGGGGCCGGCGCAAAGGCAAGCGTGGCCGGGCAGCAGCCGGAAAAGTGCCGGTTTTCGGCATCCTAGAACGTGAGGGCCAGGTACATGTCAGCGTCGTTCCAGATGTCTCAGCCGCCACGCTGATGAAACTCACCGTTAAGAAGGTCCGTCGAGGCAGTGTGGTCTATACCGACAAGTTCCACAGCTATGACAGCCTCATGTTCTGCGGGTACCGGCACCTGAAGGTGGACCACCAGAAGTACTTCTCCTCCGGCAAGGTCTACATCAACGGCCTGGAGGGATTCTGGAACTGGGCCAAGGAGAGACTGATTAAACACCATGGCGTCTCCAAGAGCCGCTTCCCTCTGTATCTCAAAGAACTGGAGTTCCGGTATAATAACCGCAACCAAGACCTCTTCGATCAGGTTGCCAACTACCTATGTGATTCGGTGCCAAAACGGGACTAATTACCTAATAAAAATTTTTCAGAAGGGAAACGGAAAGGCCTCGGGCCGGGTCATTTTCAGCCGGTTTGCCTTAATCATCGATTGGCGCATATGAATGTATCCGGAGCGATTCGATTCAACTCGTTCCGCCCGTTTTGCTTTCCGCATCTTTTTATCGGGTCCGAGAAGTCACGGTTTAATTCCGCCAATGCCCACAACGGATAAAATCATCCGGCTCACCGGTGTCCGTCAGAATAACCTCAAGGGTTTCGATCTGGAGATTTCCCTCGGAAGCCTCACCGTCATCACGGGTCTGAGCGGCGCTGGGAAGTCGTCCCTCGCTTTCGAGACCCTTTATGCCGAAGGGCAACGTCGCTACGTTGAGACCTTTTCCACTTACGCCCGCCAGTTTATGGATCGCATTGATCGCCCCCGGGTGGAGTCCATCGAAGGCATCCCTCCCGCCTTGGCCATCGAGCAGGGAGATCCCGTGAGGACCTCGCGCTCGACCGTCGGGACCATGACGGAGGTCACCGATTACGTCAAACTCCTCTACGAACGCGTCGCCGGACTTTTCTGCAGGGGATGTGAACGGCCCGTCAGGAAAGACACGCCCCAGAGTATTTTCAGCCAGATCTCGGGTCTCGAGGAGAGGACCCCCGTCGTCATGACCTTTCCCTTCGAGGGCAGGGGAAGCGGAGAGGAGAAGCGTGAAACGCTGCAGCAGGCGGGTTTCTACCGTCTTTGGAAAGGGGGGCAACTCGTCCCCGTCGAAGAGGCGCCCGATGACAGACGCTGGAACGTCGTCGTAGACCGTTTTCATTTCAAGACGAAAGAGAGAAAGCGCGTCATCGACTCCCTCGAGATGGCCCTGAAGGCCGGCAGGGGATTTGTGGACCTCCATCTCCCCGGCGATGAGGTCCTGCAATTCAGTTCGGCCCTGCATTGCCCCTACTGCGATATTCCGTACCGAAGCCCCTCGGCCAATTTTTTTTCCTTCAACTCCCCCGCCGGCGCCTGTCCCACCTGCCGTGGTTTCGGCCGGATCGTCGACGTGGACCTTGATCTCGTCGTACCCGATCCCGGAAAATCTATCCGGGCAGGGGCCGTAAAGCCCTGGTCGGGTATCGCCAGAACGGAATTCGAAGATCTCCTGGATTTCTGCGGCAGAAGACGCATCCCGACAAATGTCCCTTTCCGGATTCTCACGGAAAAGCAGAAGGCCTTGATCGTTGGAGGGGACGATACCTTCTATGGCATCAGGGGGTTCTTTGAATGGCTGGAAACGAAGCGTTACAAGCTTCACGTCCGGGTTTTTCTTTCCCGATACCGGGGTTATTTGACCTGCTCCGCCTGTCAGGGGACCCGTTTTCAGGAGGAGGTTCTCCTGTGGCGCATTCAGGGGAAAAATATCGCAGAACTCTATGCCCTGAACATTGAGGCGGCCCATGGGTTTTTCACGAAGATGGATTGTCAGGACGAGGCGGCGGCCGTCCTCCTGGAGGAAATCAGGCGGAGACTCAAGTACCTGATGGAGGTCGGGCTTGGCTACCTCACGCTGGACCGCCAATCCCGTACACTTTCCGGCGGGGAAGTCGAGAGGGTGAGCCTGACCAAGGCCCTCGGTTCATCGCTCGTTAACACGCTTTACATACTCGATGAGCCCACGGTCGGGCTGCATCCCCGGGACAGCGGTCGTCTTCTCGGGATCCTGCGCTCGCTGAGGGACCTGGGCAATACCGTCGTCGTCGTCGAGCACGACCCGGAGATCATCCGGGGGGCTGATCATATCGTGGACCTCGGCCCCGGGGCAGGGGAGAAGGGCGGGCGGCTGCTCTACAGCGGTCCCTTGAAGGGCATCGAGCAGGCCGTAGACTCGCTGACAGGCGGATACCTGAAGGGTGAATTCAGGATCCCGATCCCGGGGCGGAGGAGAAAAGCGAAGGGTTTCATCGTCGTCAAGGGGGCCAGGGAGAATAACCTGCAGGATATCGACGTCAGGATCCCCCTCGGGGTCATGGTGGCCATCACGGGTGTGTCCGGGTCGGGAAAGAGCACCCTCGGGATCGACACCCTTTACCGCGGCCTCAAACGATTGAAGGGCGGAGCCGAGGAAAAACCGGGTGGGTTCGACGCCATCGAAGGGGTGGAGAATATCCGCGATGTCATCCTGGTGGACCAGCGTCCCATCGGAAAAACCCCCCGGGCAACACCGCTGACTTATCTGAAGGCCTATGATCCCATCAGGGCTCTCTTTGCTGCACAGCCGGCTGCGCAGGCCCGGGGATACACGGCCTCAACCTTTTCCTTCAACACCCCGGGTGGAAGATGTGAAGAGTGCCGCGGCGAGGGGTTCGAAAAGGTGGAGATGCAGTTTCTCTCCGACATCTTTCTGCCCTGCCCGCGCTGCGATGGAAAGCGTTTCAGTGAGGAAGTTCTCGAGGTTCATTACGGGGGAAAGAACATTCATGAGGTCCTCTCAATGACGACCGATGAAGCCTTTGACGCCTTCAACGGCCATCCGAGGATTGTCAGGGCCTTGAAACCCCTGAGGGATGTCGGTCTCGGCTACCTGCGACTCGGACAACCCATCAACACACTCTCTGGCGGCGAGGCACAGCGTCTCAAGCTTGCCCGGCACGTAGGCCTTGCCAGAGTCAGGAATGCCCTGTTCATCTTCGATGAGCCCACCGTCGGGCTTCATCCCGTAGACATATCGAAGCTCCTCGAGGCCTTTGAAAGGCTTCTCGAGGAAGGAAACAGCATCGTGGTCATCGAGCACAACCCCGAGGTGGTGAAGTGCGCGGACCACGTGATCGAGCTCGGGCCGGAAGGTGGGAGCGGCGGGGGATTCGTCGTGGCAAGCGGTACCCCCGAGGAAATCGCACACTCGAGCAATTCGGCAACCGGATCCTTCCTGAGGCCTTACATGGAAAAGTCTCCGCCGGTGTTACCCGTCCGGGAGCCCCCTGCGGCGTTCGGGACTGCCGCGGCCGGCAGGGCCATGCTCGTCCGCGGGGCGCGGGAGCATAATCTCAGGAATTTAAGCCTCGAGATCCCGAGGGACAGGATCGTGGTCGTCACGGGCGTGAGCGGTTCGGGCAAGTCAACCCTAGCCTTCGATATCCTCTTTGCCGAGGGGCAGCGTCGGTTCCTGGAGTGCCTGCCGAATTACATCCGTCAGTATCTCAAGATCATGGACCGGCCGGAGGTCGACGACGTCGCGGGCATCCCGCCCACGGTGGCGATCGAGCAGAGGACAAGCCGGGGCAGCCCCCGCTCGACCGTGGCCACCTTGACGGAGATTTATCATTACCTTCGCCTTCTCTACAGCAAGGTGGGTATTCAGCACTGTCCCGGCTGCGGAAGTCCCATCGTGGCGAACCCCCGGGAAGAGATCATCGGCGGGATCGGCAGACGCTGCAGGGGGGAGAATGCGACGATCCTCGCCCCGCTCATCCTGGGCAGAAAGGGCATTCACCGGGGACTCCTGGTGAAGATGAGAAAGATCGGTTTCCGGCAGGCGCTCATCGACGGCGCTCTCCATTCCCTGGAACCGGTTCCGAAGCTCGATCGCTTCCGCGAGCACGACATTGACGTAGTGGTCGGGGAAGTGAAAGGTGACGGTGGCCATGATTCCCGGCTGGCAGGGATTGTCCGGCAGGCCCTCGAGCTCGGACGGGGAACATTGAGGCTCATGGACAGAAGGGGCCGCCTGCAAACCTACAGTGAGAAGAGATACTGTACCCGGTGTCAACGGGGATTCGACGCCCTGGATCCCAGGCTCTTTTCCTTCAACAGCAGGCAGGGGGCCTGCCCCCGCTGTGAGGGGATGGGAAGTGTCGGGGAGATGACCTGTTCCCTCTGTCAGGGGAAACGGCTTCGCGAGGAAGCCCTCGCCGTCAAGGTCAAGGGCTGGGGCATCGGGGATCTTATTTCGCTCTCCGTTAACGAGGCAGAGAAGATCCTGACTTCCTTCAACTTCGACGAAAAGGAGACCGTCATCGCCGGGGGGATCCTTGCGGAACTCCTGCCGAGGCTCAGGTTTCTCGGTCAGGTCGGACTCGATTACCTTGCCCTGGAAAGGGCGGGCGATACGCTTTCGGGCGGCGAGGCCCAGAGGATACGTCTCGCGGCGCAGCTGGGTTCCAACCTCACGGGGGTTTGCTACATTCTCGACGAGCCCACCATCGGGCTCCACCCGCGGGATAACGAGATGCTCCTTTCCACCCTGAAGGAGCTCAAAGATCGCGGAAATTCCATCGTCATCGTGGAGCATGACGAGGAGACCATACGGCGGGGAGATTATATCATCGATCTCGGGCCGGGCGCGGGACCGGGCGGCGGCCGGGTCGTTGCCGCGGGGACCCTCGATCAGCTCAGGGCCTCTCCGGAATCGGTTACCGGTGCGTGGTTGAACGGGAACCGCGATCGGGCCATCACCTCGAAACTCAGACGGGCGAGCAAATGGCTCCGTGTTAAGGATGCCACCAAGCACAACCTCAAGGGGATCGACGCGGCCATCCCGCTGGAGACCTTGACCTGTGTGACCGGTGTCAGCGGGTCGGGCAAATCCACGCTCGTCAAGGAGATCATCTATCATACCCTGGCATCACGGCTATCGAAGAAAAACGGGCAGCCCCATGGCTGCAGGGAGATCACCGGCTGGGAGCACCTTGCGAGGGTTGTGGAGATCGATCACTCGCCCATCGGCCGCACGCCGCGCTCCACGCCGGCAACCTATGTGGGCCTCTTCGATGATATCCGTCGCCTCTTTTCCATGGTGCCCGATGCCCGCACGCGGGGGTTCGGCCCGGGCCGTTTTTCTTTCAACGTTTCGGGCGGCCGGTGCGAGGCCTGTGGCGGACAGGGAAGGATCAGGGTGGAGATGGCCTTTCTGCCCGATGTTTACGTTGCCTGCGAGGTGTGCGGTGGAAGGCGTTTCAATGAGGAAACCCTGGCCGTGTACTACCGGAGCAAAAACATACACGATGTCCTCGGGATGAGCTTCCGTGAGGGCCTCGAGTTTTTTGAGGCCATACCGGGTATCCGCAGTAGCCTGGAACTCCTCGTCGCCATCGGTCTCGATTATCTCACCTTCGGCCAGTCGAGCCCCACCCTGTCCGGCGGGGAAGCCCAGCGGATCAAGCTGGCCCGGGAGCTTGCGGCAGCAACGAACGGCGCACGAAAGAACCTCTACATCCTCGATGAGCCAACGACGGGTCTTCACCTGGCGGACATCGATAAAATTCTCATGATCCTCCAGCGGCTTGTCGATCAGGGGAGCACGGTGATCGTCATCGAACACAACCTGGAGGTCATCAAGGCCGCCGATCACGTCATTGACCTCGGGCCGGAAGGGGGCGAGGCGGGTGGAAGAATTGTTGTCGCGGGGAACCCCTTCGAAATTTTACGGCACCCATCGTCCCATACGGCGAAGTTTCTGAATCGATACCTGAAGGGCTGAATTCAGATAACCTTTTTCAGGGCCGCAATGGCCACTTCGATCTGATCATTCGTCGGTTCCCGGGTGGTTATTTTCTGAAGCATTAGACCCGGCCAGCTCAAAAAGGCCGCCCACGACCGCTCACGGTATTTTCCGGTGAACCGGATGATCTCGTAGGAAATTCCGGCAACGACGGGAAGCAGCATCAGTTTGTAAATGACACGCTGAAGGAAGTCGGGTCTGCCCAAAAGGGAGAAGACCAGGATGGAGATCACGATCACGACCATCATGAAGCTCGTGCCGCATCGCGGGTGACGGGTTGAGAAGGCCTTGATGTTTTCCAATGTCAGGTCCTGTCCGTTTTCCCAGGCGAAGACTGTCTTGTGCTCGGCCCCGTGGTACATGAAGACCCGCCGCATGTCCGGCATGAGGAGGGTGGAGGCCAGGAAACCGAGAAAAATGGAAAGACGGATGCAGCCCTCGATGATGTTCAGGAGGATCGTGCTTCCGATGTAAGCTCGGAGAAGGGCAAAGAGATAGGCGGGGATGACGATGAAAAGAAAGATGGCAAGGGCGATGCCCGTCAAAAGCGAAACCACCGTATGCCATTTCGGCGGTTTTTTCTCTTCATATTTCATGGCCACATCGGCCGAGTAGAGAAGGGTCTTGATGCCGATGACCATCATCTCGAAGAGGCTGACAAAACCCCGGATGAACCTCAAGCCGAGGAATTTATAACGTCGGGTGAAGGATACATAAATCTGTTCCCGTGTTTCGATGTCCTTGTCAGGCGTTCTCACCGCGACGGCGATTTTATCACCGTGCCTCATCATGACGCCCTCGATGACAGCCTGTCCGCCGACAATGTCTTCCGGGTGAGGTTTGCTGGCCATGGAGCCCTTCTGATCCCTTCGACGACCTTTCGATTTGGAGTGAAGCCGGTCCATACACCTTTTCTGCCGACCTCTGCAATACTTAATTTTTATCCGGACACGGGTGTCGGCGAAGTTCAGTTCTTCTACGAGAAATGCTCCTCGATTTTCCGCATCCGCTCGGCCTGCTCGTGGTAAAGGGTGTGGGCTTCATCGAGGCTCACTTTCTCAAACCGGACTCGATTTCTCGACATGGCCTGGGCAACCCCGGGGATGTCGTGTGTGACGACGGTGGCAATTTTCATGTAGCCTCCCGTCGTCTGCTCCACGAGGACGATGATGGGCTGCCCGTCGGCGGGAACCTGGACGTTTCCCGGCATGATCGGCTCGGTGACGATGCTTTCGGGACGCCCTTCGTCGGGGCGGACCGGTGGCCCCTTCAGCCGGTAGCCCATCCGATCGGTTTCAACGCTCACCTCGTAGGTCGAGCCAAAGAACGTCTCCATTTCCTTTGAAAAGTAATCGTCCTGCGGACCAGGAATGGCCCGCAGGGTGATATCCGGGCGGTAGTCAGGGATCCAATGCCCGGGCAGACTCCGCGGCGTCGAAAGGAGTACTCCCTCGCCCCGCGATATCACGTCTTCTTTCTTCAGAATCCGCCCCTCCAGACCGCCGAGCTTCGCCCGTACCAGAGTCGAACGGCTCCCCATAACGGGGGGCACGTCAATGCCGCCGGTGACGGCGAGATAGGCGCGGCACCCCCTTCTTGCTTTCGGGATCCTCAACACGTCGCCCTGCCGGACCCGCAGGGCCTGCCAGTTGGCCACGGCTGAACCGTTCAGCGTCATCCCCATGTCGGCGCCGGTCAAGGCGATGTCGGCTTCGGCGAGGACGTCCAGGACAGGGCCCACCATGGTGATTTCCAGGACGGCGAAGCCCCCGGGATTTCCAACGAGGAGGTTGGCGATCCGGTAAGCGAATGAATCCAGCGCGCCCGAAGGCGGCACGCCTCGGTCCAGGTAGCCGAAGCGGCCGGCATCCTGCACGGTTGTATAGAGGCCGGGGGTCCGGACAAGAAAGAGATCGCTCATTGCCACTCCTTTTCGCGGATCTGTCGAAAGGTCGCCTCCGGAATAGCGACGAAACGGACACGGTCCCCCGCCTGGTAGAGGAAGGGCTCCGCGCGCCAGGGGGCAAAGAGACGCAGCGGCGTCCGGCCGATGATCTGCCAGCCTCCGGGACTGTCCTGGGGATACATTCCCGTCTGGCTTTCAGCGATGCCCACAGAACCTGCCGGCAGATTCGTCCGCGGGGTTTTGCGACGGGGTGTGTGAAGGCGGCGATCGAGTCCTCCGAGATAACAGAAGCCGGGCGCGAACCCGATCATGTAGATGTGATAGTTGACGGAAGTGTGGATAGCGATGACCTCGCCGATCGTCAGGCGATTTTGGTCGGCCACGATCTCCAGATCCGGACCGAACTCCCCGCCGTAGCACACGGGAATCTCGACGATCCGGGGTTTCGCGATTTCGGCCTGCCTGAAATCCGCTTCCAGGGCTTCGACGGTCTTCGCGAGCTGATCCGTCGACGTTGCCAGGGGATTATAGAGGAGGGAAAGGGATCGGTAGGCTGGGATCACGGCCTCCACGCCCGCCGGGAGGGATCTCTTGAGAAGCGCTGCCATGGCCCGCACCTTCTCGTTCACGGCGCGATCGATGCCTGCGCCGTACTCGACGATGATGGCACTGTCGCCGCAAATGCGGATGCGCGGCTTGTCATAAAGGGTGGACATAGATATTTAGGCTTAAGGCTAAAGGCTTAAGGCCAAGGGCAAAGGGTTAAGGGCGAAGGGTAGAGGGTAAAGGGTAAAGCGTAAAGCGCACCTCCTGTTTTTCCGTAAGCCTTGTGCCTTACGCCATAAACCATTCTTTCCTTATACCGTGAAACGGATTCCCTGGGCCATGCCCTGTGCCCTGGACCCGATACCCTGTTTATCAGATGAAGGTGCCCATCGGGGTTACGATCATGCGGTTCGTTTCCAGCATCACCCGGATCTCGCGCACGTGCTCCACGGCCGACGGGTTGTCGCCGTGGACGCAGATCGTGTGGATCTCCATCTCGAGGACGCTACCGTCGGTGGCGATGATCTTGCCCTCCTTTGCCATGCGAAGGGCCCGCTCGGTGGCGAGTTTTGGGTCCTCGATGACGGCACCCGGCATCTCCCTCGACGCGAGTCTGCCGTCGCGCGTGTAGGCCCGGTCGGGGAAGGCTTCGAAAGCGACCCTGATGCCGGCTTCCTTTGCAATTCTTTTGACAAGGGGCGCCTGGGCGCCGCCGAGGGTTAGATATATGAGGGATCGGTCGACACCGGCAATCGCCCCGGCGATGGTGCGGATGAGCACTTCATTCCCCACGCTCATGTTGTAGAGGCTCCCGTGAGGTTTGACGTGCTGGAGCGGCACCCCCAGGGCGGAGCAGAAGGCCTTCATCGCCCCGACCTGGTAGATGACGTAGTCACGGATTTCCTCGGGCGTGCATTCCATGTTCCTTCTGCCGAAGCCCATGAGGTCCGGGTAACCCGGGTGGGCGCCTACGCCCACGCCGTTTTCTTTCGCGAGCTTCACCGTCTCATGCATCACCCTGGGGTCGCCGGCGTGGAAGCCGCAGGCGATGTTCGCCGAGGTAACATGTTTAATCACTTCGCCGTCCATGCCGAGCGTGTAAGTGCCGAAGCTTTCTCCCATGTCGCAGTTGAGGTCGATTTTCTTCATGACAGTCAACCCTTTGCTGAATTTAAGATGGCCCAGGCCACTTTACTTCATCTTTGACGGCAGGTACAACGCGATTTCCGGAAACACCGTGAGGAGCATGGTGGCCAGCAACATGATAAAGAAGAAGGGGAACGCGGCTTTTGCGATTTTGAACAGGTCATCATTGGAAAGTCCGCTGATGACGAAGAGGTTGAAGCCTACCGGCGGCGTCACCTGGGCCAGCTCGAT
>Ga0172363_10005412_pt1 | contig 10328 bp, 13 predicted proteins | sample LakKivs2_kivu2a2_FD_114541 | JGI IMG/M metagenome (GOLD analysis project Ga0172363, IMG submission 114541) | Sediment microbial communities from Lake Kivu, Rwanda - Sediment s2_kivu2a2 | ecosystem: Environmental > Aquatic > Freshwater > Lake > Sediment | place: Rwanda: Western Province, Lake... | reverse complement strand
AGTTTTTACCGCTTCTATACTATCACAGGATACGCCACTCTCTTTCATCGGTCATTTTGGCTTCAAATCTGGTCGGGAAGCAGACAAACTTAAAGATGTCAATTATAAACTAGGTGAATCTAAGGCTCCCATAGTACTTGACCATAGCTTGGCTTATCTCGAAGCCAGGGTAATTAATCAAGTGCATGTCGGCACCCACACTATCTTTATAGGGGAACTTGTGGGAGCGGATGTCCTCAGAGAAGGTGAACCAATGACTTATGCTTACTACCATCAGGTTAAGAGAGGCACCACTCCCAAGACAGCTCCCAGCTACATCAAAAAATAAAGAAAGGAGACGGTGTCCAAAATGGCGAAATATCAATGCACTGTTTGCGGGTATATCTATGACCCAGAGTTAGGCGACCCCGACGGCGGTATAAAGCCGGGGACGCCTTTCGAAGAAATACCCGATGACTGGGGATGCCCTGTCTGCGGAGCGAGCAAAGACCAGTTTGAAAAACTGGAGGAGTGATGCGCAAAGATGATAGAAAACTTGAGCAGCGAACAGTTAGAGGGGATATTAGAAGCGATACCGGTGGAAATTTCTTTCGTCGACGATAATGATTTAGTTAAATTCTGGAATAAGCACGAAACGAGAATTTTCAAACGACCGGTTTCTGTTATTGGAAAATCAGTTCAGAACTGCCATCCGAAGCATAGTGTGGATAAGGTAAACCAGATATTGTCCGATTTTAAAACTGGCAGGCAGGATTCAGCAGAATTTTGGATAAATCTCGAAGAAAGGAAGGTATACATCAGATATTATGCTGTGCGGGACAAAGTTGGCAGGTATCTAGGCACACTGGAAGTCACCCAGGACATCACGGAGCTAAAGAGGATTGAGGGAGAAAAAAGGCTGTTAGAATATTGAAAAGAGGAGTAAATGAAACCACGACAAATAAAGGCAAATGTTTTCTGGGTAGGCGCTATCGACTGGGACAGGCGGCTCTTTGACGCTTTGATACCTCTTCCCGATGGAACAAGCTATAACGCCTACCTGGTGCGGGGCAGCCAGAAAGTTGCCTTGATAGACACGGTGGACCCCTCCATGACAGAAGCTTTCATGGCTTATCTTGAGAATATTCCCGTTATTGACTATGTAATTGCCCACCATGCCGAGCAAGACCACTCTGGCAGCATCCCTCAGGTCCTAGCGAAATATCCCGACGCCAAGGTAATCACTACGCCAAAATGCCGAGATTTGCTCATGGCTCTCTTGCTTGTTTTGGAGGACAGATTTATCACCGTAAGCGATGGTGAAACCTTATCCCTGGGGGATAAAACCCTGGAGTTTATCCATGCCCCCTGGGTACACTGGCCTGAGACCATGCTTACCTATTTACGGGAAGACAAGATACTCTTCCCTTGCGACCTTTTTGGCTCCCATCTGGCTACCACCGACTTATATGTAGTTGACGACGGGCAGATCTATGAAGCAGCTAAGAGATACTATGCTGAAATCATGATGCCCTTCCACGCAATCATTGCAAAGCATTTGGAAAAGTTAGGCGTTTACAAGATTGATATTATCGCGCCCAGCCACGGCCCCCTTCATAACAAACCTGCGTTTATTCTGGAAGCATATCGAAGCTGGGTATGCGGCCCACCAAAAAACATAGTGGTCTTGCCTTACATATCCATGCATGGCAGCACCCAAAGGATGGTAGAATATTTTGTAGGAGCATTAATTGATAGAGGTGTCACAGTTAAACAGTTCAATCTGGCAGTGGCTGATATTGGGAAGCTGGCCATGGCATTGGTGGACGCCGCCACAATGGTCATAGGCGCGCCTACAGTTCTGGTTGGTCCACATCCTAACGTAGCCCATGCGGCATTTCTAGCCAATGCACTAAGGCCCAGCCTCCAGTTCATCTCCATCATTGGCTCCTATGGCTGGGGCAGCAGGGCTGTGGAGCAGCTCAGCGGGATGATTCCCAACCTAAAAGTGGAGGTGCTGGCTCCCGTGCTCAGCAAGGGATTTCCCAGAGAAGAGGATTTCAAAGCCCTGGATAACTTAGCCAACACCATTGCAGAAAAGCATAAAGAGCGCGGTTTTGTTTGATAATTTTTTAGGAAAATGGGTGAGCTGGCTAAAGCAGTATTAATTTATAATAGTAGAACTGGTAGCCCGCGTAATATTAGTGAGATTTTGAAAAGGAGGGAAAAGTCTTATGGAAAAAGCAAACTTGTATGCCTTGCCGCAATTGCCCTATGGATATGATGAGTTACAGCCCTATGTATCCGAGGAACAGTTAACTCTACACCACCAGAAACATCATCAGGCGTACGTTAATAGTGCTAATGCTATACTCGAGCGGCTAGACAAGTCGCGCAAAGAAGGTGCGGACTTCGATGTCAAAGCCACCTTGAAGGAGCTTTCGTTTCACATCGGCGGGCACCTGCTGCATTCCTTGTTCTGGACCAATCTAGCGCCAGCGGGCAAAGGCGGAGGAAAGCCAACCAAGACTTTGAGCACAGCCCTGGAACAGGAGTTTGGGAGTTTTGAAAAGTTCAAGAAGGAATTCAGTCTGGCTGCCACCAGCGTGGAAGGCTCTGGATGGGCCGCTCTCACTTTCTGCAGGCAGACTAACAGACCCATAATAATGCAGATAGAAAAACACAACGCAAATGTTTATCCCATGTTTACCATCTTGATGGTCATTGACGTCTGGGAGCATGCCTATTATCTGGACTACAAAAACGAGAGAGCTAAATTCGTTGATGCCTTCTGGAACATTGTCAACTGGGACGAGGTGAACAAAAGGCTGGCAAGAATATCGAAATAGTTTAAAGGCAATGATCAAGCGATTGACTCCTCTTTATTAAAGATGGATTGTCTATGTAACCAGGAGATTGGATATAGAAAAGAATAATCAGGGAGGGGCGGATGAGCAAAAAGAAAATTATTGCTTTATTAAATCAAGACCTTAAGGGTGAACACGCCGCTATCATCCAATATTTGGTGCACGCCTATGCTATGGGCGAGGGTGAGATGGCTTGTGAAATTGAAGCTATTGCCCGGGAGGAAATGCGTCATTTTGACTGGCTGGCTGAGGCCATAGTCAGCCTTGGTGGTACTCCCAGCATTGAGAGGAGGGACATGCGCACAGGCGGAGAGTCGGTCCCCGATTGGATGAAGAATGATGTACTTCAGGAGGAAGATGCAATCACCTTATATGAAGAACATATCAAGGCCATCGACAATCCTAAGATGAGGCGACTGCTGAAGCGAATTCTCTCCGATGAAAAAGCACACCGAGGGGATTTTGAACATTTTATGACTAAGGCCAAAAAAGAAAGTGCGCGGGATTTAAGGGGCTCTCGACAGGACAAGATTGCCCGGGTTCTCAACTGGGGCATCGAGCATGAATATACCGTTATCCTTCAATACCTTCTCCACTCCTATATGACATCCAACAAGGATGTCAAGAAGGAAATGGATGACCAGGCTATAAACGAGATGCAACATCTGGGATGGCTAGCTGAAAAGATGGTTAGTAAAAAAGGCAGTCCCAGGATTGAGCACACCAAGGTAGACAAATCCAACAAGACCGCTGATATGCTTCGGGCAGATATTGCGATCGAGAAAAGGGTGGCGGCTGAATATGACCGCGCTGCCAAGGAAATCAAAGAGCCTGACCTGAAAGAGCTTCTTGTCCGAATAAGGGACCACGAATTGTACCACGTTGATGTATTCAATGACTTGTTGAAGGGAGAGGAAGAGCAAGGCTAATTGCTATGTCGAACTGGCAGGGACATGCTAGCTCGAGTCTCGACAATGGAAGAGGAGAGCAGTCCCAACCACTGACTAATGCTTTGGAAGCTGTGAAGAGTACCATTTCAGTAGAAATTTAGGTCGATTCACCGCACACTGCAAATTCTGGCCAATCTTCAGCTATGAAGACGTGAGGGTAAGGGGTCAATGGCTGACAAAACTAATTCCAAAAAGACTGACAAGGCTTCAATCCATATAACCGGGATGACCTGCACTACCTGTGCGGCTACTATCAAGAAGGGTCTTTCCCAAACTGCCGGTGTGGAGCAGGCTGACGTTAGCTTCGCTTCGGAGAAGGCTTCGATAAAATACGACCCTGCAAAGGTGGACCTTGCCAAGATTAGGGATACCGTCTCACAATTAGGGTATGGGGTCGCCACTAAAAAGTCCATATTCCCGGTGGGTGGAATGACCTGCGCTTCCTGTGTTGCCCGGGTGGAGGAGGCTCTGTCCAGTGTGCCGGGAGTGATTTCAGCCAGCGTGAACCTAGCCTCGGAAAAGGCTACCGTAGAGTACCTGGAAGGAACGGAGCCGGCTGACATGAGACGAGCGGTAAAAGACGCCGGCTATGAGCTTGGCCCCGAGGTGCAGGCTCTCGAGGATGTGACCACCGCTGCCCAGCGTGAGGTTCGGTTTCTCAGAAACAGATTTATCGTCGCTGTCATCCTCGCCTCAATAATCATGGTTCTGGGTTTCATCCCTTCCTTTGTAGGGGAGCCTTATCTACTATGGGCCCTGGCCACACCAGTGCAGTTTTGGGCGGGTTTGCGGTTCTACCGAGGGGCCTGGGGCGCATTGAAACACAAAACTTCCGACATGAATACCCTGATTGCAGTAGGTACCTCGGTAGCTTACTTCTACAGCCTGATAGCTGTCATTTCTCCCGGTCTTTTCGCCACCGGGATGCTGGAACCGCATTTATACTTCGATACCTCAGCGATGATTATAGCCCTCGTCCTACTTGGCCGTTTTCTGGAAGCTAGAGCCAGAGGGCAAACCTCGGAAGCATTAAAAAAGCTTATCGGTATGCAACCGAAGACCGCTCTAGTTATCCGTGAAGGCGAACAAAGTGAGATTCCCGTTGAAGATGTGCAGGTTGGTGACCTGATCATGGTGCGTCCTGGCGAGAGAATACCTGTGGATGGCATAATAGGCCAGGGTTACTCCAGTGTCGATGAATCCATGATTACTGGGGAGAGTATCCCAGTGGAGAAAAAGGTGGGTGATGAGGTTATCGGTGCCACTATTAACAAGACAGGCAGCTTCCAATTCGAAGCAACCAAGGTAGGTAAAGACACAACGCTGGCTCGTATCGTTAGAATGGTAGAAGAAGCTCAGGGAAGCAAAGCTCCTATTCAGCGTCTTGTTGATGTCATCGCCAGCTACTTTGTGCCTGCGGTGATTGGCATTGCCGTCGTGACCTTCGTAATCTGGTATTTCGTGGGACCAGCTCCAGCCCTCACTTTCGCCCTCCTCAACTTTGTCGCTGTGCTAGTTATCGCCTGCCCCTGCGCCCTGGGGCTGGCTACTCCAACCGCGATTATAGTCGGCACGGGCAAGGGAGCTGAACATGGGATTCTCATCAGGAATGGCGAGGCACTGGAGAGGGCTCACCAGATAAACACTGTTCTCCTGGACAAGACAGGCACTCTGACCCGTGGTGAGCCTGTGGTGACGGATGTGGTCGCTGCCTCTTCTTATTCCCCGGAGGAAGTCATCCGACTAGCTGCTTCTGCTGAGCAGAGTTCAGAGCACCCACTTGGTGAAGCTGTGGTCAAGGCTGCTATGGAAAAGAAGCTAGAGCTATCTCCATCCTCCGATTTTGATGCGATCCCGGGGCAGGGTGTCGAGGCTTTGGTGGAGGGTAGGAAGCTTTTCCTGGGCAACCTTAAATTCATGGAGGAACGAGGCCTCTCCTTACATGGACTGGAGAAGACAGCTACTGAACTCCTTGAGGCAGGTAAGACGGTAACGTTCTTGGGGCGGGATGGCGAGGTAGCAGGAATTATTGCCTTGGCTGATACTCTAAAACCAGGTGCCAAAGAAGCGATCCAAACGCTGCGCAAGATGGGTATCGAAACAGCCATGCTCACCGGTGACAACCGACGTACGGCAGAAGCCATTGCTCGCGAGGCAGATATTAACCGCGTTCTGGCTGAGGTGCTCCCTGAGAATAAGGCTGGAGAGGTCAAGAAATTGCAGGAGGAAGGAAAGGTGGTGGCAATGGTGGGTGATGGCATTAACGACGCCCCGGCATTGGCCCAGGCAGATATCGGTATCGCCATTGGTACCGGTACTGATGTTGCCATGGAGACTGGTGATATTACCCTGATTAGTGGGGACTTGATGGGAGTGGTGACAGGCATATCGCTGAGCAAGCGAACCATGAGGTCCATCAAGCAGAACCTCTTCTGGGCCTTTGCTTACAATACTGCCCTCATTCCGGTAGCAGCCGGGGTATTGTATCTTATCTTCGGGAAGACTGGCGTACCCTCAGGGCTTCATTTCATTCTAGGTGAGTATGGTTTTTTGAATCCCATGCTAGCCGCAGCGGCCATGGCGGCTAGCTCCATAACTGTCGTATCTAACTCACTGCGTTTAAGAAGGTTCAAGCCAACGAAGCTTGGCAATTAAGGAAAGGAGGTGCTCAATGGCAATAGACCCAGTTTGCAAGATGGAGGTACAGGAAGCTAAGGCGACAGCTACTTCCGAGTACAAAGGCAAGAAATACTATTTCTGTGCTGTCGGTTGTAAAAAGGCCTTCGACCAGAACCCTGAAAAATACCTCGCCAAAAGGTAGTCTAGGCGGGAAGACAATAATTCGCTTAATAGCTATGATTTATGAAAGGAGGTGTTCTATGAGTAAGTTTACAGAGGTAGCCAAAATAGGAGAACTAAAAAGCGGGACAATGAAGACAGTCACTGCAGAGGGGCGCGAAATCCTCCTGGCCAGGGTTGGAGATAAGTACTATGCCACTGATAATCGCTGTCCCCATATGAAGGGCGATTTATCACAGGGTAAACTGGAAGGAACTGTGGTCACATGTCCCGTGCATGGCTCTCAATTTGATATCAGTACTGGTCACGTAGTGCGCTGGTTAAAAGGAGGGCTAATATCGAAGGTAGGCAGTGCACTCAAGCCATCCAAAGACCTTACGGTATACAATGTTAAGATTGAAGAGGGCAGAGTACTGGTGGAGGTTTAGCCCTTTCTTGGCAATGCAAACTTATAGAAGGATAGTATTGTGATGAAGTTAGTTTGTGCGGCAGATAAAATAACAACGCTAGCACCCAGAGAAGTAAAAGCACTATTAGACAAGGACAAAAAGGGTGAGTTTCTCCTGCTAGATGTCAGACAGCCTGAGGAATATGACGCCGGGCACATTCCTGGGGCCATGCTTATTCCATTAGGAGCATTGGAAGCCAGGCAGGAAGAGTTGGAGCGGGACAAGAAAATCATCACCTATTGTCGTTCAGGGCACAGGAGCATGGCAGCAGCTATAGCACTTTGTGAACTTGGATTTAAAGGTGTTCACCACCTGGAAGGTGGCATTCTCAACTGGCCTAATGAGACTATAGGTGGAATGCCTGAAGCGAAGCCCGAGTTGGTAACCGAAGCGGCTGATGTTAAAGATATCTTAATGCTGGCTATTAAACTAGAAAAGGGTTCCTGGAATTTTTATTTAGTAGCTAAGGCAATGGATGCGTCGCCTCAAGTTAAGGAGGAATTCCAGATACTAGCCAATGCCGAAGATGTACATATGCAGAGGCTATGGGAGCGTGCAATTACCATGCTTGGAGAAGGGTCGCTTCCGCCTTTGGCGAAGCTCAAGCAGGAACTTAAAGTGGAACACATGGAAGGTGGTATTGAGATCAGTCCTGCTCTGGCCAAGATAGATGAGAAATTCTCTGACGAGATGGAGGCATTGGAAATAGCGTTGGAAAAGGAGTATATGTCCTACGACTTCTATAAGCGAACTTCGGTATTAGTGGAGGACCCAGAGGCCAAGGCACTCCTTTACGAATTAGCCGTAGATGAGCGGAATCATGCTGACATTTTGCTCAAGCGGGTATCGGAAATCGTTCGACAATAATGATTGAGAGGAGATAGCGCAGATGATTTTTGAGCGTATAAAATCAGAAGGGATAGCTCACAATTCTTACTTGATTGGCTCGGAAAACGATGCTGCTGTGATCGACCCTCGGCGTGACTGCCAGGTTTATATTGATCTGGCTCAGCAAATAGGCCTGAAAATCAAGTACATTTTTGAGACCCATCGTAACGAAGATTATGTTATTGGCTCCGTGGAGCTGAATCATTTCACCGGGGCTGGGATTTATCATGGTTCTGGGCTGGATTGGCAATATGGTAATATCTTGAAAGAGGGGCAGCAGTTTCAAATTGGCAAGCTCAAGTTGACCGCTATACATACTCCCGGGCATACTGACGAGAGCATTTCCTATGCTATGGCTGACTTTTCTACTGGCGAAGCCACGGTAATGGTATTTACTGGGGACGCACTATTTGTGGGCGATGTTGGTCGCACTGACCTATATGGTCCTAAAGAGGCTCCTAGGCTGGCTGCAAATCTCTATGACAGTATCTTCAATAAGCTCCTTCTTCTAGGGGATGGGGTCATTCTGTGTCCAGCTCATGGGGCAGGGTCGGTTTGTGGTGCGCATATTTCTGACCGGGACGAGAGTACCCTCGGCGTGGAACGAGCCCAAAATCCTCTACTTCAGATGCGGAGAGACGAATTCATAAAACACAAAGTGGCTGAAAAACTGGAGAGGCCTCATTATTTCCGCCAGATGGAAAAGTATAATTTGGAAGGGCCTCCCCTATTGGGATGTCTGCCCTTGCCGGCTCCGCTTACTCCAGCCGAGTTCGGAGAAGAGATGGAGCGAGAGGCGGTGGTTATTGACACGAGTTATCCCGCTGCCTTTGGCGGTGCCCATATCAAGGGGTCCTACAGCATCTGGCTTGAAGGATTGCCTGTTTTTGCTGGCTGGGTATTATCTTATGATAAGCCTATCCTGCTGGTATTAGACGACCAGCATCACTTGGAGAAGGCAGTGCGCTATTTGATGCGCGTCGGCTATGACCGGATTGTCGGCTATCTCAAAGGTGGTGTAGAAGGCTGGTACAATGCGGGATTTCCTGTGGAGCATCTGCAAGTCTTGACCGTGCACGAACTTAAAGCCAAGATAGACCGCGGAGAACAATTAACCATATTGGATGATAGGGGAGAGAATGAATGGAACGCGGGCCACATAAAGGGAGCCCAGCATATATATGTAGGGCATATTCAAGAGAGGATGGCGGATATTCCCAAAGATAAACCGGTGGCCATGTTCTGTAATGTTGGGCACCGCGCCGGGCTTGGCGCTAGTATCCTTCTGCGGGAAGGCTGTCGGGAAGTGTACAATGTCCTAGGCAGTATGACAGCCTGGAGGGCTGCCGATTTTCCTATATCTACCGATTAGCTATTGATATGGAGCTTCAGAATACAAGTTGAGAGTACCGGCAAGAATAATTAGAGAAGTGCAATACATGGTTGAATCAGATTTTTTGCCAGTCTCAAAGATAATAAAAGTCAGTATGAAGTCGGAGATTGTGCTGGATAAATAAGACAAAGCACTGAGGACAAAGGTAGAGAAATCTACTTTCCTCTCAAATAAGGGGATATATGCTGACTACATAACATATAAAGTAGGACCTGTAGATTACTCAACATCTCGCCTACGACAAGGCGCAGGAAGCTTTATAAGTATGTTCCTCGATTGTTAAAAGGAGGTCCGTCATGCTAATATGAACTGAAAACCTAAGTACTATAGAATCAGTGATGAAAGGAGGTTAAAAATGTACAAAAGAATTCTTGTTCCGCTAGATGGCTCTAAGTTGGCCGAGTGTGCTCTTCCTCATGCGGAGGAGTTGGCGAAGTGTTGCGATGCGGAGGAGGTCCTACTGCTCAGTGTTACGAAACAGGTACGAGGGCGGACGCAAGCTCTCAAGGGCGACGAGCGTTACCCTGGCTATGATCCTAGTATTCACAGTGCGGCTCCAAGGATAACTCTAAGCTTTCCCAGTAAAGATATAGGCAAGAAAGATAGACAAGCTCAGATGTATCTTGACAAGGTAGCCAAAAGACTGGAAGCCAAAGGAATCAAGGTACGCACAGAAGTGCTCTTCTGGCCTCCTGCTGAAGCGATTGCCGCATACGCAGAACGGAATGATGTCAACATCATTGTCATGTCTAGCCATGGTCGCTCAGGACCCAGCCGCTTGGCTCATAGCAGTGTTACTGACAAAGTTCTCAGAATTAGCCCTGTACCTGTCTTGATGGTCAGGGCACCCGGGTGCATACCAACACTGCCCGGTTAGCTAAAGGTATTGCCAAGGTTCGTGATAAATGCTCCAGGGTAGATCAGGATAACCAGTCTTAACTTGGTATTGTGCTAAGTCACGGATCGGGAGATGTAGAATGGAGAAGAACCTTAGAGCGGAGCT
>Ga0172363_10005410_pt1 | contig 10330 bp, 10 predicted proteins | sample LakKivs2_kivu2a2_FD_114541 | JGI IMG/M metagenome (GOLD analysis project Ga0172363, IMG submission 114541) | Sediment microbial communities from Lake Kivu, Rwanda - Sediment s2_kivu2a2 | ecosystem: Environmental > Aquatic > Freshwater > Lake > Sediment | place: Rwanda: Western Province, Lake... | reverse complement strand
GGAAAGGCTTATCAATATCTACAGATTCATATCAATGGCTGTTTCCAATACCGTGATAAGGATAAGGGGTGCAGAGTATGCCGTTCCTCCGGAACTGCCCGTTGAATATTTCCCGGATCCAAGGAAAGTCTTTTCAGATTTCGTTTTGAGATATGACAGGGAGTTGATAGATATACTGAGAAAAGGAAATAGAAACTTTATTTGCTATCATTGGCATGGAGATATTGAGCAATTGCTTCCTCTTGTTCTCAAACTGGGCATAGATATTCTTGAGCCTGTGGTGAATAGTTTTGACAAGCCGGCTTACATATTGAGAATCAGGAGAATGGCCGGGGAAAAGATGGTTCTCATGGGAGGTCCATTTGCTGAAGATATGGAATTCAGAACTTCCGTGGAAATAACGGCCATAATAAAAGAATCAATAATTCAGGGAGGAAGGAAAGCAGGATTCGTTTTGATTCCTTCAAATATCCCGGAATCCAGCCCCATATCTGCACAGATGGAGGAGAATTATATTGAGTTCCTTAAGGCAGGCATAGCGTACGGAAAATACCCCCTCGGATGAAATCCTTCCCTGTCAGATTTGACTATGGTAAATCCTGTCAACAAATTCCATTGTTTTCAAACTATCTGAAAAGTTCGTCTGAGGGAGCTTTCCTGTTTTTATGCAATTGACAAAATGTTCATTTTCCTGATAAAAACCGGCAATCCTGAATAATTCCTTGCTTTTGACCATATCGGAAGCACTCAGGCAGCATCCTTCCTGTTCCCCATCCTTATAGATTACCGCCGACTCTTCCGGATTGACAAACGCGCATATGCCTTTGCCGTGCATCTCAATTTCATAAATTCTTTTCCCTGAAACCCAGTTTGCGGAAAGGAATCCCGTCGCGCCGCTTTCAAATTCAATCAGAGCATAAAAACAATTGTCGTACTCCGCGAAAAGATTTTTTACCGAACTTGATATCTTTCTGGGTTCCCCAGCCATCCATCGCAATATATCAACTGAGTGTATGGCGTCGCATGTCAGAATATCTATTGCTCCGTTATAATATGGCGGCTGGTTTACATAATTCTTGAAAAAGTTTGCCTGACAATGCAGAATCCCGCCTCTTTCTTCAAGTTTTCTCTTTGCCTCCCTCGTGAGAGGTGCGAATCTCCTCTGGAATCCTGTCATGGTCAGAACCCCTTTCCTTTCAGCAATGTTCGCAAGCTGTCTTGTCTGCTCCATGGTAACTCCGGGCGGTTTCTCTATGAAGATGTTGAGTCCAAGGTTCAATGAATAGGCGGCTATGTCATAAAGGTGATGAGGCGGCATTATTATGTAGAGACCGTCGGGGGAAGTTTTTTCAATAAGTTTCTTGTAGTCAGTATAGGTTTTCTGGATATTGTATTTTCTTGCTGTTTCCTCCAGTCTGTCCTGCAGCAAATCGCAGATACCGACAATTTCCACATCTTCCATGGAATGAAGTGAAGGGTAATGAACAAGATTTGCCATGCCTCCCGCGCCTATGACGGCAATTCTCACTTTTTCCATTTTTCCCTTTACCCCGAACTCTTCCTGATATACTTTAATGGTGAGGGGTTGTGATTTTGTTTTTTTCTCATGCTATTTGCTATTTCAGTATTTACCGCCCTTGTCTATTATATTTCTTATCTTCCTGACGGTACTGTCAAGATTGATATTGACGAGCCTGAAATCATATTTATCCATGAGGATTCTTCTTTCTTCCCTCGCCGATGCCATTCGCTCTCCCAGCTCTTTTTCAGATAGCCCGCTTCTGTTTCTTATCCTGCGTTCCTGTTCTTTGTTGGAAGGCGGCAGGATGCCTATAAGAACCACAGAGGGGAATACCCTTCTTATGCTGATTCCGCCCTGTGTGTCCAGTGTCAGAAGTATTCTGTTTCCCTTTTTGAGTTTTGCCAGAATCTCTTTCTTCGGCGTTCCGTAGAGATTTCCGTAAACCTCTGCCCATTCTGCAAATTCTTTCTTTTTTGCCATTTCCCTGAACCGTTCACGCGCGATGAAATGGTAGTTGACCCCATTTTTTTCCACAGGCCTTGGTTTTCTCGTTGTGCAGGAGATTACAGGTTCAAGGTCGGGTATTTTCCTGCGCAATATGGCAGCTATTGTTGTTTTTCCAGTTCCGGAAGGAGCCGAAATTACAAAGATTTTCTTATTGGATTTTTTCCGCATCGTGATTCTTGGATAAAAGGGAAATATTATTAGGAATAAGGTCAATCTCCAAGCCCCAGCATCCTTCTTTTTCTCGGGTTGAAAGCGCCTTCCGTTTTGATCGCATGAATAGCACGTTCTGCTATGCTGCTGAAACCGCCGTTCAGCTGCTTCTCCCATTCTTTGAGGGCCTTGTCAGGCTCGTCGTTGAGTTCATAGGCATGGGCAAGAACATTGTCAACATAAGCAGGATGCGGGAATCTGACTGCTTTTTCAAGATAGCGGGTGGCATTGGCATAATCTTTCCCTTTGTGGAAATATGTCCAGCCGAGTTCAAAATAAAGGTCATATTTTTCCGGGTTATAGCTGACGCCCTTCTTGAGGAATGTTACTCCTTTTGTGTACCAGAACAGCTGTTCTCTTGCAATATCGGCAAGTTTCATGACAGTTTCCGCAAATGGCTGTATATCACCTTTCTTCTGGAATACTTCCAGACTTGTCTTGTAATTATCAAGTCTGGCAATCAGCCCGGGCATATCTTTCTCAGGCATGCCGCGGCCATTGTAACTATCACAGTTCTCCTTCAGTTCATGGATTTCCCCGGAGATTTTCACAATTGGTTTCAGGGCGTTCTGTAATCCTCTGCCGGCACCCTGGATCTTTTCGTTGAGTTGTTTTTCCAGTTCATCGGATTTTCCACCGACGTTGGCATAGATATTGTATGCCATATGCCAGCCGCCTATTGCCCAGACCGTTATGTACTGGGGCTGGAGCCACGATACTGAATCAAGAAGGGGCAACATCTTGTAATGCTGTCCCTTATGCCAGAAGTCTTCAATATTCAGCCACAGAAGGTCCGCCGCAATGCCCCTGAATCCGCCCAGAACGAGGCTCCCCGCGACCTGCCCCGGCATAAGAAGAAGACGTCCCTCAAGGTCTTCCAGCGTTCTGGTATAGTTGATTTTTACCTGCAGTAACCCCAGCGGTATAAAAAGGAAAAGGGCGACAAAAAGTACTATCAGATTTTTTTTCCTGTTCATACTTCCCTCTTATGGAAGAAATAAATCCCTATTAAAACGGCGATGGTTATATAAATTATGCCATAGAGAGTTGTCTGCCCGACATATTTCCAGCTTACGTCAACTCCGACCACCACCTTGTCCTTGATGTTAAAATTCTCATAGTTGGGGATGGTTGTATAAAGAAGTCCACCCAGACGCTTGACGATGAAATTTTCGGTTCTCTCCAGGAGTTGTTGCCCGTAACTTGTAAGATGTCCCACGATATAAAGGAAGAAAGAGAATATCAGGTTGAACGCATCGGTGGCGAAGGTTGCCACTGCGAGCGTTATTGAACCTACGAGGATTAACTCAACAAAAAGGAGGAAAATGGTTTTGAATTCCTGCACATCGGGAGGGCTTTTTTTGATGAAAAGAAGAACTATGAAGAATATGCTCATGAGCAGGACGTTAAGCAGTATTATCAGAGACTGTCCTATCAGTTTCCCTATGATGAAATTGTTCCTTGTAATCGGTTTTGAGAGAAGGGTGTAGATTGTGCGTTTTTCTATTTCTCCCGAAACTGCTGCAAGTGCCGTGAATATCGCAATCAATGCTCCGAAGAACTCAATTGTTGAAAAACTCACATCCTTTATCATCTTCAATTCGTCTTCCGCGGCAAGGAATGAAAAGAATCTTGATGCGCCTATGACAACAAGTGCCACCACAAGCAAAATATAGAAAGTTTTCTTCCTCAAGGATTCGTTAAACGTATTCAGTGCTATGATCCATGATTTTTTCATTTCTTCAGTTCTCCTTTACCCCGAACCGACGTCTTTTCCGTTGCGGGGGGTTCATCGCATTTCTGTTCCGAATTTCTATTCCACGCCGTGTTCAGATGCCCCTGTTTCTTTATCAAATTTTTCTATCGCCTTAACAAAAAGGTCCTCAAGATTTTCAGCCCTGTACTCTTCAAGCAGTTTGCCCAGTGTCCCTGTGGTCAAAAGATTGCCTTTATGGAAGATGACTATTCTGCTGCAAACTCTTTCAACCTCAGACAGGAAATGGCTTGACAGCAATATCGTTTTTCCCGATTCATTCAGCCTTATCAACAAATCCCGCGTTTCCTTACATCCGATAGGGTCAAGCCCTGTGGTCGGCTCATCAAGGATGAGTATCTTGGGGTCGTTGATAAGACTTACGGCTAAACCGATTCTTTCAAGCATGCCCTTGGAGTAATGTTTCAAGGAAAGATTCCTGGCATCGTCCAGGTTTACGAGCTTGAGGAGGTTTTCGGAACGTTCGTCTATGGCGGACCGGGTCATGTCAAAAAGTCTTCCATAAAACCTGAGGATTTCGGGTCCGGTAAGATAGTCGTAATAATAGGGATTTTCAGGAAGAAAGCCTATGTTCTGCTTGGCGGCTATGGAATACTGGGTCTTGCCCATTATTGAGATTTCGCCTTCCGTTGGGAAAATAATTCCAAGAAGCAGTTTCAGGCAGGTTGTCTTGCCTGACCCGTTGGGTCCCAGGATACCGAAAATCTCGCCTTCTTCCACGTTCATGGTTACCCTGTTCAAGGCGGTTACCGTTTTCTTATTGCCCAGGATATAAACCTTTGACAATTCCTTTGTCTCTATGAGAGCCATTTATTCCTCCTGTAAAACCTGATTTCATAAAGAAAGCAAAAAAGACAATTATTCTGAATATTTTACCATAATTCTGCCTGGTATGTCAAATATCATAGAGGGTATCAACAAGACTGGCGAGAAGCGTCCCCCTTTCCTTGAAGAATGCAATATCCTTTTTCAATCTGCGATAAAGGACGCCCAGCCACTTTCTTGAATATGAAACATCGCCCTCTTTGTCCTCTATATCGTCTCTTGCCTGGAATGCCATGCCGAAGTTATTTGATATCCTGTTTATCCTGTCCCGTTCTCGCCTGTCTATTTTTCTGAAGAAGAAGGGAACCGAAAAGCACAGCTGGAACAACCTTCCTGTCTTAAGTCCGTCAATCTCTTGCTTGAAAGCCGCGGATATCTTTCTATCTTTGGATTCAATGTCGTATGCCTGTCCACCTGCCATGCCTTCGGACCCTATGGCCTCAGCAGCGGCTACTGTCAGAGAAGAGTTATTGACCGACGCTATTGCCCGAAATGCAAATGCCAGAAGGGCATCTCCTGCGAGGATGGCAACTGCCTCGCCGAATTTCCTGTGGCATGTTTTTTTCCCCCTTCTGAAATCGTCATTATCCATCGCAGGCAGGTCGTCATGTATGAGAGAAAAATTATGCATCAATTCAATTCCGCAGGCAACGGGCATAATTTCTGCTTCTTCTATCCCGAAGATATTGCCTGAGATCAGAACAACTATCGGTCTCAGTCTTTTGCCTCCCGAGAACACGCTGTATCTCATCGCCCTGTGAAGAATTGCAGGCTCTCTGCGAGAAGGAGGCAGTATCTTATTCAGACAGGCATCTATTCTCGTTCTATATCCTTCAATTGCCTTCATGCAATCTGTGGACATCTTACCGTCCCTTTCCGTCAATGTATATCTTTTCCATTCTCTTGCTTTCGAATCCGCAGAGTATATCCTGCGGTATTGTTTTCATAATCTCCGCCATGTTCTCGATCTCAAAATTGTCTCCGAAAACCTGTATCGTATCGCCTGTCTTCAGATTCTTGCCGGTTATGTCCACAAGTGTCTGGTCCATGCATATATTTCCTACAATCCTGACTTTCTGTCCCTTCCAGGAAAGATGGAATCTGTTTGAAAGGAGTCTTCTGAGACCGTCCGCGTATCCTATGCCCAGCGTGGCGATCTTTGTGGAAGCCTTCTCGGTCACATAGGTGATGCCGTAACTTATACAAGTTCCTTTTGGAACGGTTTTTATGTAATTAACCCTGCAGAATCCTTTCACTGCGCATTGAAGGGGTAATATCCTGTGAAAGTGCTTTTCCGGATAGACCCCGAAAAGAAGCAGTCCGACCCTTACCATATCAAAGTTTTTGTAAGTTTCAGGCAGATTGAGGATTGAGGATGAATTTGCTATATGCTTGAAAGGGATGTCGCAGGATGAAGCGGAGTCCAATGCTTCCTTGAATTTCTTTATCTGCCCCCGGGCATATGTCTTGTCTTTCCATGCGGCGGTGGCAAAATGCGTGAATATTCCCTCGGTTCTAACCTCTCTCACCTCCATTACCTTGCGGATGAAATCCCTCGCTTTCTCTGGATTTATTCCTATCCTGCCGAGGCCCGTATCTATCTTTATGTGAACCACGGCTTTCCTGCCGCTCTTTCGGGACGCCGACGAGATGGCCTTAAGCATATCGTCGTTGAAAAGTGTAATTCTTATATCATTCCTGACGAGTGTTTCAATATCTCCCGGAAGGACAGGACCAAGTACCAGAATGGGTTTTCTTATCCCGCAGTCGCGCAGCGTCATCGCTTCGGATGTCGTTGCGACGCCGAAAAAATCAACCACGGGTTCTATCTTCCTGGAGATCAGGCACATCCCCATTCCGTAGCAATTGCTCTTGACGCATGCCATGAAATTCCTGCCTGTCTGGTCCTTGATTTTCCTGATATTTGCGGATATCCTGGCCAGATCAATCTCTATCCACGCCCGTTTTTCCATGGAAGTCCCCGTTCATTTTCTCATCCTTATTTCTTCCGGCCAATTCCAGAAGTCCAACGATGACGATAATTATGAAAACCTGGAAGAGAATTATTGCTCCTCCGAAAATATTCAGACTTCCCAGCAACAGGGCCCCCACGCCCGTGCACAGGGTTAACAGATATATGAACAGGACGGATTGTTTTGTTGTCATTCCAATGCTTACCAGTCTGTGGGAAAGGTGGTTCTTATCCGCCCTGAATACGGATAATTTTCTTTTGCGCCTCATCCATATGACGGACAGGGTATCAAAAAACAGAACGGAGAAGACGACAAGCGGGGCGAAAAGAGGCAGGAATGTCTTATTTTCTTCATAACGGTAGAATGTCAGCAGAATTGCCGATGTTCCCAGGAAATACCCGAGAAAACTGCTGCCGCAATCACCCATGAAGATTTTCGCGGGAGGGAAATTGTATCGCAGGAATCCCGCCAAACTTCCGAGAAAAACTGCGAGTATTGTTGCAACAAACAATTGTTCCATCTGGACGGCGAAAATAAAAAGGATGGAGCCGCTTATGAAAGCCACACCCGCACCCAGCCCGTCCATGTTGTCCATGAGATTGAAACTGTTCATCATCAATAAGAACCATGCGACGGTCAGTACAAAAGACTGGATTACGTTCGGCATGAAAAGGGATATGCGCATGCCCTGGGAAAATACGATGATCACCGCTATTATCTGCAGCAGGAGTTTTTGCAGGGCTCTGAGGTTTTTTATATCATCCAGAATTCCGAAAAGGACAACAACCGCACCGCCAAGAAGGATCACGAAAACCTGTTTCAACGTGCTTCTGATACCAGGTACATACGCCTTCAGAAATTCGGGGATTGAACCGCTTTTCACTATCAACATACCGGCGAGTATTGTCAGGAGAAAAGAAAAGAATATACCGAGTCCTCCCAGCAGGGGCATTGGTTTCCGGTGTATTTTTCTTGCGGAGGGAATGTCCATAACACCGAATTTCAGGGCCATCTTTCCTGATAGATAGGTTAATCCCAGAGAGACAATACCGCTGGTCATGAAAACTGCAAAGTATACTCTATTCCACATGGTCTGTATTATATATTAAAGATGGAAGTTCGGCAATAGCGAAAATGATGCGGAAAACCTGGTTTTTTCCTACGGGGCAACTTTCTTGAAAAGATGGTAAAGGAAAATGAGGATTGAAACAAGAAAGAGGCAGAAAATTCCCCATGCGATTATCCTTGCCGCAGGGAATGCCGTATCTTTGCCGTATTTGGCTTCGTAATGAGCGCCCACTATCTCCGCTATCTCTTCCGGAGACTTGCCTTTTAACTGTCCTTTCCATTCTTCCGAGTTAAAATCAAACTCTTTTGATTTACTCTCTTGATTTTCCATCATTTTTATATTACCATAAAAACCATCTCACTGAAAAAGAGGTGCACAAATACAAAAAGGGGATAAAAAATGGAGAAGAAAGTCAGGATAGGGGTAATTGGCGTTGGGGGGATGGGTTCCAGTCACTGTACGGTTTTAAAGGAATCGGCAGAGACGCGACTCGCCTTCGTATGCGACATTGACGAAAATGTTGCAAAAGAAAAAGGGGAGAAGTTCGGGGTACCATATTTCAACGACCATAAGAAGGCCATAAAAAGCAAACTCTGCGACGCGGTGGTTGTTGCCACTCCCCACTGGGTTCATCCCGAGATCAGCATCTTCGCTTTCAAGAACGGCCTGCACGTTCTATCGGAAAAACCCATTGCCGTTACCGTGGCTGATGCCGACAGGATGATCAGGGCGGCAAGAGACAACAAGAGAGTCTTTGCAGTCATGTACCAGAGAAGGACCGAACCGTTTGTCAGGGAATTGAAAGAGATCATTAAGAGCGGTGTTATCGGGGAAATAACAAGGACGCTCTGCATTGACCCGTGGTATCGCGCGCAGTCGTACTACGACAGCGGCACCTGGCGGGCAACATGGGCGGGAGAGGGCGGGGGTGTTATCATCAACCAGTCTCCCCATACGATAGATCTTTTCACGCAGGTTGCGGGCATTCCCGTAAAGGTTGAAGCCAAAACAAGGGCAAGACTGCATAAAATAGAGGTTGAGGACGAAGTTGCCGCGCGGCTGGAATACAGGAACGGGGCATGGGGATACTTCTACACGACGACATGCGAACCCGGAAGCACATTCCACATGGAGATTGCCGGGGACAGGGGAAAGGTTCTTGTCAACGGGACAGGCATAACGCTTTATAAATATAGTGTGCCTGTTTCCAAATTTACCCGCCAGTCCAACAGCATGTGGGCGTCCATGGAAACAAAGGAGGAAAAGATAGAAATTGACAACAGTCTTGCGACGGGTCATGCAGGGATAATGAAAAATTTCATCGGTGCAATTACAAGGGGCGAAAAACTCCTTTCTCCCGGAGCGGAAGGTCTCAATTCGGTGGAGTTCCTGAATGCATGCATCCTTTCCAGCAAGAAAAACAAACCGGTCAAGATTCCTGTAAACAGGAAGGAATACAATGCCCTTATCAAGAATCTTATGAAGACATCCAAGGTCAAGAAAACAACCAGGACACAGAGGGTTACCGACCCCAAATTTGCCAAGTAGGGCGGGTGTTCGCCATGACTGCTGTTCTTACAGACTGCATAAAAACGTCTTGTCGAGGGAAAGGAATCATGCAGAATATGAAGAAAGTCAGAATAGGCGTGATAGGCCTGGGAGCTATGGGCTATACCCACTGCAAGAATGTCCGTTCTATCGAAGAAACGGAACTCACCTGCGTGTGTGACAGTTTTGCCGCCGTCGCTGAAGAAAAAGGGAAAGAATTCGGGGTCAGATACTTCACCGATTACAGGGATCTTGTGAAGAGCGGACTTTGCGATGCCGTCATAGTGGTCGTGCCCCACTGGTTTCATGCAGAGGTAAGTTCTTTCGCTTTTGAAAATAACCTTCACGTTATTTGCGAAAAGCCTCTTGCAGTTACGGTCTCGGACGCAGACAGGATGATCAGAGCGGCAGGGAAAGGCAATAGAATATTTGCAGTCATGCACCAGATGCGTACCGAACCCTTTTTCAGGAAAGCCAGAGAGATTGTTGAGAGCGGCACTCTGGGCAGGATAACAAGAACCTTATGCGCGGATCCCTGGTACCGCACCCAGGCATACTATGAAAGCAATGTCTGGAGGGCGACGTGGAAAGGCGAGGGCGGCGGGGTGTTGATAAACCAGGCGCCTCACATAATGGATCTGTTTCTTATGCTCGGAGGCATACCTTGCCGCGTTGAAGCCGGAACGAGAACGCGGCTGCATGACATAGAGGTTGAGGACGAGGCCTCAGTTCTTCTTGAATACAAGGGCGGCGCGTGGGGCTATTACTATACGTGCACCTGCGAACCGGTGCAGACAATGCATATGGAAATTGCAGGGGACAAGGGCAAACTGGTTATCAACAGCAGGAAGGTCACGCTGTACAGGTACAATTCTCCGGTTTCCGAATTCACACGCAAGGCG
>Ga0172363_10005407_pt1 | contig 10333 bp, 15 predicted proteins | sample LakKivs2_kivu2a2_FD_114541 | JGI IMG/M metagenome (GOLD analysis project Ga0172363, IMG submission 114541) | Sediment microbial communities from Lake Kivu, Rwanda - Sediment s2_kivu2a2 | ecosystem: Environmental > Aquatic > Freshwater > Lake > Sediment | place: Rwanda: Western Province, Lake... | reverse complement strand
TATTACTTTCTGGCGATAGCGATTTTGCTCCGATCGTGAATTGTTATGTCCGCCAAACATCACATTTCTCGAGAACTCATTGAACATTCCGATAAGTACATTAATCTTAAAAAGCTGAGAGATAAAATTGAGCTTTTAAAATAAAATCCCCCCGATAAAATCGGGGAGAGGTTCGTCACTGTAATGCTATTACATTATCAGTATAACAAACCCAAAAAACCTGTCAAGGCCAGTTATCCACTCCTATAGAAGCCTGTTTAAATAAATACGTTCAATAGCGATCGAGGCAGATGGTGCCGAAAACACACGCTGCACAAAAAGGGGAGAAAGCAACATGGAAGAAATAAAAATTGTAAAAGAACCAATAAAAAAAGAAGAACTTGTTGAGGTGGCAAGAGGGCAGTTTGGGGATTTGGTAAAAGCGGTGGTTGATGTTGAGCAGGGGATTATGGCCGTAGGTGGTCAAATGCATGCTGACGAGGAGGTTATGTTGATGGAGCAGGAAGGTTCAAAAAGAGAAAACACTTGGGGAATCAATCTTTATCCTCAAAAGAGTGGAGAGGAAATGATTGAATTTGATTCAATTATCAATCTTAAACCTTCTTTTGGTAACCGTTCCAGAGGGGTTGACAACCCAGAAATTAAAGAGAAAATAAGAAATATCGTAGAAAAATTAGTTTCGCAATGAGAAAATTTATTCATAAAGAATTGGCTGCTGGGAGGTGGTTTAAATTTTCTTTAATGGAACAAATGGCTAATATCGGCAGCGAGGTTAGCCGGGCAGGGAAGTGGCAGGGACGAGATGAGAAGATTTTCTGGGGGGCAGTGGAGCGAACGTTAGAGCTTTTTGATTTAACTCTTGAAGACGAACGTTGGCGGGGTCGGCGGCGAGAAATTGCTCGGGCCAGAGAATTATTCTGCGATGCATTTTTCGGCGGCAAAGAATACAAAACCACACTGGAAGACCTTGATAAATATTTTTTACAATATGCTTTTGCTGTTCGGTTGAATATGGGGACTTAGTTTAACGGCAGAATGGAGCTCTCCAAAAGCTCGGATGGGGGTTCAATTCCCTCAGTCCCCGCAGATTATGGATACGCCATCTAATTTTTTAGGAATTCCGGAAGTAGAGCCGAAAAGGGCCCAAGTTATTGTTATGCCTGTGCCTTTTGAGAAAACTTCTTCTTACGGCAAGGGCACCAAATTCGGACCAGGCGCAATTATTGACGCTTCCCGGCAAGTTGAGCTATATGAGCCGGAATTAGGAGAAGAACTTCAAGAAATAGTGAAAATAGCCACTCTTAAACCAATAAAAGGAGAATTAGAGGCGATAACTCAGGCAGCAGCCAGATACACTGATAAATTTTTGGTCTCTTTGGGTGGAGAGCATTCCATTACCCCAGCCCTTATTAAACCCTATATTACCAAGTATCCCAATTTATCGGTCTTACAAATTGACGCCCATACTGATATGCGAGACGAGTGGAATGGTTCTAAAAATTCTCATGCTTGCGCCATGCTTCGGGTAAAAGAGCAGGGGGTAGCCAATATTGTTCAAGTGGGCATTAGAAATACTGCTAAAGAGGAACAGCCGTATCTCAATCAAGATAATATTTTTTGGGGCAATAATTTTGAATTAGATAAGGTGCTGGAAAAACTTAGCAGCGAGGTTTATCTGACTTTTGATGTAGATGGTTTAGATCTTTCAATTATGCCGGCAACCGGCACTCCTGAACCAGAAGGCCTATCATATAATCAAGCCATTGAGCTTATCAAGGCAGTGGCTGAAAAAAAGTTTTTAGTAGCAGCGGATTTTGTGGAGCTATCCCCAATTAAAGGGGTGGCTGCCTACGATTTTCTGGTTGCTAAATTAATTTATAAATTAATATGCCACAAATTCAAAAAAAAGATTTATTAGAAAAAACAATAGAACATATTGATATTAAGAGTTTTGATAGCCGGCCGATTATTGAAAAGTTCAAAAAAATGTCTTTTTCCAGCCGGGACTTGGCAAGAGCAAGCGAGATTTATGATAAAATGCTTTCAGACCCGGACTGCACTATATTTTTAAGTTTGGCTGGTTCAACTAGCGCGGCTGGCTGTATGCAAATTTACGTTGATTTAGTAAAAAACAATATGGTTGATGTGGTAATTGCTACCGGCGCCAGTATTGTTGATATGGATTTTTTTGAGGCCTTGGGCTTTAGGCATTATCAGGGAACTCCCAATGTTGACGATAAGCTATTGCGTTCTTTATACATTGACCGAATTTACGATACTTATATTGACGAAGAACAGCTTCAGGAATGCGATAAAGCAGTTAAAAAAATTGCTGATTCCTTAGAGGCCCGGCCCTATTCTTCTCGAGAGTTTATCATAGAAATGGGGAAATATTTGGTTAATAATGCCAAAAAGAGAGATTCATTAGTTCAGGCTGCTTATAAAAACAATGTCCCGATTTTTTGCCCGGCTTTTTCTGACAGCAGCGCTGGTTTTGGTTTGGTTATACATCAGGTCAGCCATCCGGAAAAACACGTTTCTATAGATTCGGTTAAAGATTTTTTGGAATTGACCAAAATAAAAATTGCTTCTCCAATCTCTGGCCTTTTGATAATAGGTGGCGGCGTCCCCAAAAATTTTATCCAAGACACGGTTGTTTGCGCCGAAGTGCTGGGCAAAGAGGTAGCGATGCATAAATACGCTGTTCAGCTGACTGTTGCTGATGTTCGCGACGGCGCTTGTTCCAGCTCTACCTTAAAAGAAGCCAGCTCCTGGGGAAAGGTGGAGCAGGGCTTTGAGCAAATGGTTTATGCTGAAGCAACTTTAGCCCTGCCCTTACTTGCCAGTTATGCTTTTCATCAAGGCAACTGGAAAAATCGCAGGAAGAGAAACTTTAATTTAGCAAAATAATAAATAATTAAAAATATGATTCCAACAAAACTTTTTTTAACAAAAGGCGTAGGCATTCATAAAGACCGGCTCGCTTCCTTTGAGACAGCTTTAAGAAATGCCGGCATAGAGCAGTGTAACTTAGTAGCGGTTTCCAGTATTTTGCCGCCCAATTGCAAGATTATATCAAAAGAAGAAGGGCTAAAATTTCTGAAACCTGGCCAGATAACTTTTACCGTGATAGCCAGAAACGAAACCAACGAGCCAAACCGGTTAGTTTCCGCTGCTATTGGTATTGCCGTGCCAAAAGAGAGCGACAAGTACGGCTATTTGTCAGAACACCATGCTTTTGGAGAGAAAGCCGAGGTTTCCGGGGAATACGCTGAGGATCTGGCTGCTACTATGCTCGCCACTACCTTAGGAATAGAGTTTGACTCTGCTAAGGCTTGGGAAGAGAGAGAGCAGATTTACAAGACCAGTGGATATATTTTCAAAACCAGCAATATTTGTCAGTCAGCTGAAGGTAATAAAGACGGCTTATGGACAACAGTGATTGCGGCCGCCGTTTTTATTTTAGAATAGTTATGGCGATTTTAGAGATTAAAAAATTTAATGACCCGGCTTTAAGAAAGAAATGTCAGAAATTGGAAAAATTTGACAAAAAGGCAAAAAAACTCATTGTTGATATGGTTCAAACAATGGAGAAAAGTCAAGGTATCGGTTTGGCCGCACCGCAGATCGGAGTTTCTAGAAGAATAATCGTTGCCAGAACTAGTTTTCGGGGTAGACGGATTCTGGTTTTAATAAATCCTAAGATTTTGGAAAAAAGCAGAAAAACAGAAACAACTGAAGAAGGTTGTTTGAGCTTCCCTGGTATTTTTTTAAAAATCAAAAGAGCCAAAGAAATAGAAGTTGAGGGGTTTGATATAAACAAAGAAAAACTAAGATTGAAAGCAAAAGGTCTTTTAGCCAGGGTTTTGCAGCACGAGATTGACCACTTAGATGGCGTTTTATTTTTTGACCGCTTAAGTTTTATTAAAAGAATAGGATTCAAGTTAAGAAAACCGTGGAATTAGATTTAAAGAAGATAAACCGGGCTGATTTTGTCCCAGATGATATGAAAGATTTAGCTGAGCTTGACGAAGCCCTGCCAATTGGCTATGGTCAAACAATTTCCCAGCCCTTCACCGTTGCTTTTATGTTTAAGCTATTGCAACCAGAGCCAGGCCAGAAAATTTTAGATATTGGCTCTGGCTCTGGTTGGACAACTGCTCTTTTGGCTAATATAGTAGGGGACAAGGGCAAGGTGATTGCCATAGAAATAATTCCTGAGCTAAAAGAATTTGGCGAGAAAAATGTGGCGAAGTATGGCCTTAAGAATGTTCAGTTTGTTTGCGCCGACGGTTCCAAGGGCTACAAGAAAAAAGCGCCTTTTGATGGGATTTTATGTTCTGCCGCTGTTCAAGATAAAATTCCTCAGGCCTGGAAAGAGCAATTAAAAGTTGGCGGCAGGATAGTGGTTCCAATCAAAAATTCTATCTGGCTATTTATTAAAAAAAGCGAAGATATTTTTGAAGAAAAAGAATATCCTGGTTTCGTCTTCGTCCCTTTAATTCAAAAATGAAGTATCTCATTATACTTTTAATAACTATTTTACTCGGCAGTGTTTTTTTGTTGGGATTCTATTTACCGAGAAAGCCGGGTACTGAAGAGACAACTATTTTTTTAGTAAAGAAAGGTGAATCAGCAAAAGAAATTTCTCTCAATTTAAAAGAGCAGGGTTTAATCAACTCTAGTCTTCTTTTTAGAATTTACGCTTTGGCTACAAATCAGGCAGTTAAACTTCAGGCAGGAGAATATGAACTTAGCCCAGCGATGAATATTCCCGAAATTGTAGCCAAACTCGTTTCCGGCGAGGTTATTAAAAGACAGATTACTATTATTGGGGGTTGGACCATCAAAGACGTTGAAGAATATCTGGGAGGGAAAATAGATCCCAAATTAGAGGGTTATTTATTTCCCGATACTTATGAGGTTAATGCCGAAGACAACGTTGAAGAAATTGTCCAAAAAATACTTGATAATTTTGACAAGAAAGTAAGGTCTCATTTTGGAGCAGAACTTACCCCGGAGGCAGTAATTATGGCTTCTCTTTTAGAAAAAGAGGTTAAGACCCCTGAAGATAAAAAAATTGTTTCCGGTATTTTATGGAAAAGATTAAAAGTCGGAATGCCTTTGCAGGTTGACGCCGCTCCTGACACTTATAAATATCAAGGTTTGCCCCCATCTCCTATTTGCAATCCTGGATTGGAAAGCATTGAAGCAGCAATCTATCCTCAAGAAAGCGAATATTGGTACTATCTGTCGGCCTCAGATGGCAAAACTATTTTCAGCAAAACCCTGGCAGAACACAACATTGCCAAAGCAAAGTATTTGAAGTAAGATAGATATTGACATGAGGAACTGATTCGTATAAAATTATACTAATGAAGGGAATGTTAAATCAGGCGACAATTATTAACAAATTAAAGCAAAAAGGATTATCTCTTTTTACCCCCTCTGATTTTAAGAAAAACTTCCAGATAAAAAAAGAAAACACTGCTTACAAGATTTTAGAAAGATTGACCAAAAAAGGAATTTTAAAGAGATTGATTAAAAAGAAATATCTTTTTGCTTTGTCAGAAAGCGATGATTTCCAAATCGCCAATTTTTTATATTCCCCCTCTTATATCTCTTTGGAATCTGCTTTGTCTTTTTACGGAATAATCACTCAATTTCCTTATCAAATTACTTCCCTTACTCCTAAAAAAACAAAAACTATTAAAACCTTAGATAAAGAATTTTCTTATTCTCATATTAAACCAGAGTTTTTTTTCGGCTGCGAGAAAAAAGAAAAATTTTTAATTGCCTTTCCGGAAAAAGCCCTTTTTGACTATCTTTATCTTTGTTCAAAGGGCTTGAGGAGTTTTGAAAAAGATGATTTTGATTTAAAAATAATAGATAAGAAGAAGTTCCTTTCTCTCTTAAAAGAAAGCAAACAAGAAAAATTAAAAAAGTTTCTAAAATATGATTAGTCAGACACAATTAGAGCAGCTTTCTCAATATTTTAAAATTGATAAGTTTACTATTTTCCGCGAATACCTTCAGATTTTGTTGTTAAATCACCTTTACAAAGAGAAAATGGCTGAAAAAATTTATTTTAAAGGAGGAACTTGTCTTCACTTGGCTTATAACTCTCCGAGATTTTCCGAGGACCTGGATTTTTTAACCACTCTTTCTGAGAAAGAAATCAGAGATTTACTAAAAAAAGCAATTAAAAATTTTCAGCTGGAAGTTCCGGAAGCAACATTAAATTTTATTTACCGCGCTAAAAAAACCTTAAGATTTAGACTAAAATATAAAAGCAAACTGTTAAAATATCCTCAAACAATAAGATTGGATTTTTCTTTGGAAAAGATTTTTCTTGAGCCGAATACCTTTTCTTTGGAGACAAAATTCCCAATTGCTTTTTTCTCTTTGCTTTCTTGCCAAAAAGAAGAAGAAATTTTAACCGAAAAGATAAGGGCTTTTCTTTGGAGAATGAAAGGAAGAGATATTTTTGATTTATGGTATCTTTTAGACAAGGGAATTCTGCTAAACCGGAAACTTCTGGAAAAAAAATTGAAAATGGCAAATTTGAAATTTGATAAAGAATCTTTTTTTAAAAAAATCAAAAACTATTCAGAAAAAAAAATTTACCTTGATTTAGCGAAATTTCTGCCCAGCGATTATCGGAAAATCATTCCGGAGTTAAAAGAAAGATTGATTTCCCTTTTATGAAGAAAGTTTTGCTCTTAATTATAATAATTGTTATAATAATAGTGGGTGGATTTTTGGTTTATCAAAATTTAACCAAAAAGAAAATAGAAAAAATATCTATGCCAGATTTAAAAAACAGAAAAATAGCGATGGTCATTGCTTTCCGGGATTTTCGGGATGTGGAATATTTTATTCCCAGAGATATTTTTGCTGGGGCTGGGGTTGAAGTGACTGCGGTCAGCACGGAAAAGGGCATAGCGATAGGCGCTGATGGCGGAGAGGTGGAAGTGAGAACTTCAGCAGCTGAGTTCAGAGTAGAAAATTTTGATAGCGTAGTTTTTATTGGCGGACCAGGCATGGCGAAACAGTTGGATAACAGCGAATTTCAGCAGATTGCCAGAGAAGCAGTGGAAAATAATAAAATTTTGGGAGCAATTTGTGTGGCGCCGGCCGTTTTGGCGAAAGCCGGGCTTTTGCAGGGGAAAAAGGCAACTGTCTGGAGTTCTCCTTTGGATAAATCAGCAGTTAAAATTCTAAAAGAAAACGGAGCAGATTTCCAATCAGAGTCAGTAGTTGTTGAGGGAAATATAATTACGGCAAATGGTCCCGGCGCTGCCAAAGAATTTGCCGAGAAAATATGCTTCAATCTGACAAAAGAAAATTCTTATTAATTATTCTTTCCGGCATTTTTGTAATTTTAGTGATTTTATTAACTTTCTTTTTAGTGAGTCTTTTATTAAAGAAGGGCGAGGTGTTGAAACCACCGGAAACGTCGGTTGAATTTCCGTCTTCTCCTGCTGGAAATTTTCCGCCCGCCCCCTAAAATTATGGATAATTTAATATTACAAAAATTTACAGTAGAAAAGAGCTTGATTTTTATAATGCTCGGAGCCATTGTTATAGTTGCCATTATCGTTATTTTTCTGTTTTTCTCTTACGGCGCAAAGAGCATCCAGGTATTGGCGCCCAATGGTAGCGAGAAATTAGAAATTGGCAAAAGCTCCGAAATTAGCTGGAAAGCCAAAGGTTTGAATAAAGTGGGAATTGTTCTTTTTCACGGGACTGAAGCTCAGTGGCTCGCCAAAGACCTCAAAGCCAGCTCTGGGAAATACAACTGGGAAATTCTCCCCGGCCAGACTTACGGCTCTGACTATTGGATCGCTGTTTTTGAGTATCCTTGGCAAAAGGGTAATAAGATTGACTATTCAGACAATTCTTTTTCAATTACTTTTTCCGAATTAACTAACTGCGAGACCCTTTCTATTAAAAATGAATGGCCTTATCTAGCCAGTGATTTTCCCAATTTAAGAAGGGTTTTTCTCACTCAGGGAACTTACAATGGTAATTTAGACGGTTTAGAAGGCGCTGATAAAAAGTGTCAGGAGGAAGCGGAAAAGCAAGGGCTTTCTGGCCAATGGCAGGCCTTTATTGGCGCTGACTCAGACCAGGAAACCGCTCTAGTCAGAATAAGCCAAACACCGCGAACAACCTCGGGAATTTTTATTTGGGCACTTCCGGAAGGTGAACCGTTAATTAGAGGAGTTGCTTGTCATCGGTTGTTGGCAAAAGATTTTGAAGAATTTTCAAAGAGAATTTACAGTTTAGGAAATCTTTGGCTTGGACGTCTTGACGAGAAGAGTAAGAAAAATTGTTTGGCCATAGAAAAAGATTTTTCCAACCCCTATATTGCCCTAGCAGAAAAATATAGTTTTACCAGCACTTGCCAGAGTTGGACGACAGAAAGTAATTTAGTTGAGGGTTATCCAGCACCAAAAGGGGAGCCATCGCCATCTTTCCCGACTTGCTACACTCCCCAAGGAAAGTTTACTGAGGCCGTTGCTTCGGCCGGCTTGGCTTCAGTAAGCGAGGGCTCAGTGGGCAAATCCTGCAACACCCAGCAGAATCTTCTTTGTATTGAAGAATAGTTCCGAAAACGAAATCAAAATCAACACCCGAGGTTACTTAATCAACCTCGGGTGTTGATTTTGACCCTTGACAAGGGGTTCGGGAGGAGTAATATTGGAAATAGTCGTAGACAATGGGCTCCGTCCCAGGCGGATAAGACCCATCGAGGCAAGTATTTTTGCTGTCTGCGGTACAGCATTTTTTTATGCCAAAAACAAAAGAGCAAAAAAAGAAAATTCTCACCGACTTAAAAGAAAAGATTGATAAGCAAAAGTCAGCGGTTTTTGTTTCAGTAAAGGGATTAAAAGCCCAAGATATTTTCGGCTTGAGAAGAAAATTAAAAGAAGCAGATTGTCTTTTAACTATTACTAAAAAAACCTTGCTGGACATTGTTTTGAGGGGGAAAAAATTTGGCATTGAACCAAAAAAATTAGAAGGCGAATTGGCTTTGATTTTCGGATTCAAAGAAGAGATTTCTCCTGCCAAAATCGCTTATCAATTTTCTTTAACCAATGACAAACTCAAAATTTTAGGCGGTATTTTTGAAAAAGAATTTATTGGTGCTCAACAAATTGTCGCTTTGGCGCAGATACCTTCAAAAGAAGAACTTTTAGCAAAGGTCGTAGCGACTATTTCCAGTCCAATTTCTGGGTTCGTCAATATTTTACAAGCAAACATTAAAGGTCTAATTTATTTATTAAGCAAAGTTAAATCTTAGAAATATGGAAAAAAAAGAAAAAAAAGTTGAAATCCCAAAAAAATTTGAGGACATCGTTGAAAAAATAGAGAAGATGTCGGTTTTGGATTTGGCAGAGTTGGTCAAAGTGTTAGAGAAGAAGTTCGGCGTCTCCGCCGCCGCTCCGGTAATAGCAGCTGCCCCAACCCCGCAGCCCGGGGCTCCGACAGCTCAAGAAGAGAAGAGTATTTTCAATATTGAGCTTACCAGTGTGGGCGAGAAGAAGATTGAGGTAATCAAGCTAGTCAGAGACGCCATCGGCAAGGGCTTGAAAGAGGCAAAGGACTTGGTTGACGCAGCAGCAACGAGTCCTCAAATAATTAAAGAGAACGTTAAGAAAGAAGAAGCAGAAGAAATCAAGAAAAAATTTGAATCCGCCGGCGCAAAAATAGAGCTGAAATAGGAAAGGAGATTGAAATGAGCGAACAGACAATTACAGAAAGAATAACAAGAGCAGATTCGGAGAGGTTTGGTGAATATTCTTCCTGGAGAATACTGCGGATTTTGGCTTTTCGGAATGAGCAGAAGAGATTCGGTGCAGCAGCATCAATTTTACTCCCAGATTGTGCGGGCAGGCCGATGTGGAAGTACCAGGCATGGCTAGAGATTGTTTCTCAAGCCAGAGAGGGGACAGGAATTTTTCAAAAAATGGGCAGACCGACCGAACAGGAACAGAGATATGCAAAGGTAATAAAAAACTACCTGAGTAAGTATGGAGACCGAGACGATATCGTTTCAACTTCGGCGCCTATCATTTTAGCGCTTAGTCAAGAAGAAGGGAAAGAGCTGGTAGCTCAGGACATTGAAGAAGCGGTCTTGGCCTGCATTTGGCTAGGACATTTTAAAATGGCATTGCAGGTTGCCGAATATCTTCCTGCACTCAAACGGGCCCAGATTATTGGTATTCTTTCTTGATTTCTAATAGTCGGGGGACGCTGCGTTGGCGTCCTCAAGGGGGCGGCGAACATGGCTAAGCCGCCCCCCCTTTTTTTCGCCTGCCTTCTT
>Ga0172363_10005404_pt1 | contig 10337 bp, 10 predicted proteins | sample LakKivs2_kivu2a2_FD_114541 | JGI IMG/M metagenome (GOLD analysis project Ga0172363, IMG submission 114541) | Sediment microbial communities from Lake Kivu, Rwanda - Sediment s2_kivu2a2 | ecosystem: Environmental > Aquatic > Freshwater > Lake > Sediment | place: Rwanda: Western Province, Lake... | reverse complement strand
TTGTTGTTGTTGTTGTTGATTTGGATTTTGTATTTGTAATAATTGTTGTAATTGTTGTGCTTGTGGATTTTGTAATAATAATTGTATTAATGATTGTAAAGTATTATTTCCTCCATTTAAACTTGATGATTGTTGTGGTTGTGTTGGTTGTTGAGGTTGTTGTGTTAATTGTTGATATGTTGGATTTTGTAATAATTGTGTTAATAATGATTGTGCTTGTTGAGGATTATTAGGTTGTTGTGATAATGTAGTTACAATTTGTTGTAATAAATTATGTAAATTTGGATCTTGTTGAGATATTTTACTTAAAACATCTTCTACAACACCACCAAAAATAGGTTGTGCTTCACTTCTTGACTTTATTAAATTTAATAAATTATTATATAATTCTCTAAATTTATCAGAAACTTGTTGTTCTAAATTTGGATCTTTTAGTTTTTGTACTATTGAATTTTTAATTTTTTCAAGTTCATTTAAATGTAATAAATCTAAATTTTGGTTTTCAATTGATTCTACAACTCCTCCAGTTGGAAGTTCTTCAACTCTTTCATTAACATCTAAAATATCTAAATCAGGTTCTTCTTCAGTAAATACTGGATATTTATTTCCTAATTTATTAAGTGCTTTTAATAAATCAAATGATGGTCTATTTATATCTAAATTAGTATCATTATGTTTAACTAATTCAATATCATCACATGTAAAACCTTTAAAGGTTTTATGAATTTTATTATCAAATGAAATTGGTTGGTCAAATTTAATTGTATATTCTTTTATAGATTTTTCTTGTCCATTTAAATATGAATATATATGTTCTACTCCTACAACTGTTCCAGTTTTATCTATTAAATTATATTTTCCTCTTTGTTTAATTATTTTTACAGTATCTCCTATATGAATTTTATTTCTTTTTTTTAATTTATCTACTAATAAATCACCAAAATTTCCACCAGTTTGATTATTTTTTAAATAATTATAATACTTTGATTTATATTTTAAATATTTATGTTTATAAGGATCAGACATATATATATACTTAAATTAGAAATTATGAATTATATATTTTAATAAAAAATTGAAAATTTAAAAGATAAATTATTCTTATGAATAATTTATCTTTTAATTTACTCTTTTTTAAATAAATTGTAATGCAATGCATTACAATTTATTTAAAAAATTGAAAAATATAATAATTGATATATATTAATTTATAAAATATAAAATGGAACAACTATTTAATAAATTATATCAACTAACTAATTCAGTTGAATATTCATTAAATCCAATATTAGTAAAATATAATATTAGAAAATCATATTTAATACAAAAAGACTATAATATAACAAATAATATATATAATAAATATTTAGAATTATTAAAAACAAATTTTGAAGATGTAAAGTTTATTAGAATAAATCAAGGTATATTATTTACATATACAGATTTATCATTTAATAAAAATAATTATAATGAATATGAATTAGGAGAATTTTTAAGTTATCCATTTCCTGGTGATCTTATAAACAAACGAAATTATCGTATATCTATAAATTTAGTTAATAATTGTGAAAATATTAATCAAGAAATTATTAGTTTTATTGCTGAAAAAAAAACTAATATTGAATTAGAAAAATTATTTTTTAATATTAATCAATTTATTTCTAATAATTTTAATATAAACTATTTTATTATTATTAATATTGATAAGTTATATACTTTAAAATATTTAGTAGAAAATTTAGATAAAGTTAATAAGAGTTTTTTAAAAAAAAAATATATTTATAATTTATTTTTTAATTATAAATATGAATTAATAAATAATTTTGATGAAATTATTAATAATCATTTTATTCTAAAAAATGAAATATTATATATACAAACACAATATAATTTATCTTAATCATTTTTTTATATATTTAGTTGCAATAAAACCAGTTCCTGTTCCTATTAATGCTCCTGTAACTGACGGTATTATACCAAAACCTAAACCAACACCAGAACCACATAACCCACCAATTAATGAACCATATAATAAATAGTTTTTTGAATCATTAGGTATTTCTTTATTAGTAATTATTTCATCTTTTGATAAATTAAATTCTACTTCACTTAAATCATCATATTCATGTTCTGATATTTCTTGAATATAATAAGATATTTCTTTTATACTTTCAATATCATCTTCTATTTTTTCTAATTCTAAATTATAATTTATTATATCTATATCATTTGTTTTATTTAATTCATTATTTATATCTTTTATAATTTCTAATTCATTACTTAAATTAGTTATTTTTTCCATATTATTTATTTATATAATAATATATTTATTAATGATTATCTTCCTGTATTAATTTTACCCATTCCATTAATTTATGACGACAATGTAAATAATTATCAATATTGTATTTTTTTAATGAATTTTTATAATTATTCTTACATTCATCACATGGTAATAAATTCTTTAAATTTATATAAAAAGATTTAGTATTTAATATTTCAGATGGATTTGGATTCTCAGAATAATTAAATGCTATACATTTCATTACATACCAAAAATGTGGTCCCCATTCTTTTGGATCAGAATATTTATTAGTCATTTTATATATATTTTAATTTATATAATTTTATATAAATTAAAATTTAATCAACAGTTACTGTCTTTGCTAAATTACGAGGTTGATCTGGATTTATATTTTTTAAACATGCTAATTTATATGCAATTAATTGTAATGGTATATTTGCTAATAATGGACAAAATATATTATTTTTTGGAATTTCTATTGTTATATCATATTTTTTATTTAATTTAATATCACTTATACCTATTAAATATGCATTACGAGATTTAACTTCTTCGGCTATTCCATTATTCTTATTAAAATATTCATCATTTGGATTTATTAATATAATTGGTGTTCCATCTTCAATTAACGAATATGGACCATGTTTTAAGGCTGATGAACTGTAACCTTCTGCATGTATATATCCTATTTCTTTAATTTTTAATGAACCTTCTTTTGCAACTGAATAACTTATTCCTTTTCCTAATATAAATAAATTATTTTTATTTAATAAATATGATGCTATTTTATCACAAATTGTATCTACCATATCTATTGTATTTTTTATATCAATTGGTAATCTATGTAATGAATTAATTATTTTAACTCTTTTACTTAAATTAATATTTCTAATTTGTGAAAACCATAATGCAATTAAATATAAAACTATTACTTGAGAAGTAAAAGCCTTTGTTGATGCAACTGCAACTTCTCTACCTGCATTTAAATATACACCACAATCTACTTCTCTTGCTATTAATGAATCTACTACATTTACTACTCCAATCATATATAAATTATTCTCCTTTGCTATTTTAATACAATGATGTAAATCTTTAGTTTCACCAGATTGGGATAATAAAATTAAACTTGTTTTTCCAATTGTTGGTATATCAAATTTATTAAATTCTGCTCCATCATATAATTGAACTGTATTAAATCCTGAAATTTCTTTAAATACTGATAATGCATATAATCCCGCATGATATGATGTTCCACATCCTAATAATATTAAATTTGTTGTATCTATTAAATAATCTTTATGATTTATTAATCCTCCTAATTTTACTTCCATTTCATTTATTATTCTACCTCCCATTCCTACTGCTCTTAAACATGAATCTGGTTGTTCATTTATTTCTTTTAATGTCCAATGTTTATATGGTGATGGTGTTGTTGATCCTATATCTATATTAATATTTTTAATCTCATATTGTTTATTATTTATAAATTCTACTTTATCATTATTCTTTTTTAATATTATTATGTCATTGTCCTCTAAACATATATAATTCTTAACAAATTTAAAAAATCCACTTTGTTCTGATGATATCATTGCATAATTATCACATAATCCTATTAATAATGGACTTCCGTGTCTTGCACAATATATTCTGTCTGGTGTTTCTGTACTTAATATTACTAATCCCCATGTTCCTTCTAATTTACTTAATGTTAATTTTATTGCATCATATACATTTTTAGTTTGATTATAATAAACACTAATAAGATTAACAATAACTTCACTATCAGTTTGTGAATTAAAAGTAATATTAAAATTATTAATAAGATCTTGTTTTAGTTCAGCATAATTTTCAATAATACCATTATGAACTAATGTGAATTTATTAGTATAATCATTATGTGGATGTGAATTACAATCGGTTTTTGAACCATGTGTTGCCCATCTTGTGTGACCACACATTATTGAACAATTATCAAATAATTTATTTTTATCTTTTAAATATTCTATTGCATTAATTTCTGGAGTACTTGCTTTTTTACATACAATTAATTCGCCATTATTATCTAAAGCACATATACCAGCACTATCATATCCTCTATTTTGTAGCATTTCTAATCCAAAATATACATATTCAAATCCATTTTGATGACCAATGTATCCACATATACCACACATAAATATATTATATATATATTTAAAAACTTAAATATTTATATAATGAATTTTCAGATTTTTATTATAATTAGATTTTGTATTAATTTTAATAAGTCTCCTTGGAATTTTAATATTTTAAATTATAGAATAAAATTATTTGAATATATTTGCTTACCTTCTATTTTATCTCAATCAATTAAAAATAATTTAAATGTTATAATTATTATTTCTGAAGATTTACCAATTATATTTAAAATTAAATTATTTTCTTTAATTAAAAATTATGATTTTATTCATATTCATTTTTATGATGGAACTTTATCTTCTTCATATATTAAAAAATATATTAAAAATACATCTGAATTTATTGTAACTGTTAGATTAGATGATGATGATGGTATTAATTCAAATTATATTAAAAAATTATTAAAATATTGTATTAAAGAAAATATTAATAAATTAATTACTTTTGAAAATGGTTTTTATATTAAATTATCTAATATAATTACCTACAAATATCTTAATATCCATTTAATTGCTGTTGGATTGGCTCTAATTTTACCTATTGATTCTAAAAAAACTGTATATTGTGGTAATCATCATACTCTATTTAAAAAATATAATATTATTGTAGATAAGTCTCCTAATATGTGGATTGTATCTAATCATAAATATGGTAGTGATAATAGATTTCGTTATACTTTAGATCATAAATTAAACTCTAATTTAACTAATAAATTCCCTTTTATTAAATTTTTTAATTTAATCAATATATAAATCAATCATCATCATTATCATTACATGATATACATTCAATAGGAGGATATATGTCTATATTACAGGTTACACAATATGCATATTTCTCATAATAATCAATATCACCACAATATATACAACAAGAATATACTGGTTTTTTCTTCATACATAAATTTGTATTACAATTACTGCATTTTATAATTGTATAACATGTGTCACATTTAAAAATACCATCAACTTTAACACATACACTATCATTATTATCATCATTATCATCATTATCATCATCATTATCATCTTTACAGGTTTTTTGACAGGTTACACAATAAAGAAGATGACAAATACGATCAACAATACCACAATCTTCACAACAAGAATATACTAGATTAGATGTATAACATAATTTAGTTCTGCAAATTATACAATGCTTAGGCATTTTTTTAAGTCTGTCTGTATAATATAACGATATTATAGCATTTTTTAATAAAATAGATTTTCAATTTTTAGAGTTTAAAATTTATTAAATTATTAGTAAAAATAATAATTTAATTTTAAAGATAATTTAACTTATATTAAAAACAATAAATTAAAATGTCCCATTTTTCAGTGAAAAAGGTGTAATAATTTATAAAAAATTGATTATATACACATATACACATATACATATTAAAATTATTAAATAATATGGACAAATTAAAACAAGATAATTTTAAAGAAATTTGCAAATATTTAGATTATAATGATGTATGTAATTTACGAATTATTAATAAATTTATCAACAATAATATAATTTCAAAATATTTTGATTTAAATTTTAATTATGCAAAAGTAAATAATTATTATGAAAAAATTAAAAAATTAACAAATGTTATTGATTTAAATAATATCAATAAATTTAATAACTTGACTCATATAACATTTAATAATCAATTTAATCAACCAATAAATAATTTACCACAAACATTAACACATTTAACATTTGGAATTTTATTTAATCAACCAATAGATAATTTACCACAAACATTAACACATTTAACATTTGGAAAATTATTTAATCAACCAATAGATAATTTACCACAAACATTAACACATTTAACATTTGGAAATTTTTTTAATCAACCAATAGATAATTTACCACAAACATTAACTCATTTAACATTTGGAAATTTATTTGATCAATTAATAAATAAATTACCAGATAATTTAATTAATTTAGTTTTATATACATTTAATGAAAATAATAAAATAATAAAATTACCAAATAATTTAAAATATTTTAAATTATATAATCATTTATTGTATAATAAAATACATTTAAATAATCAATTACAAGTATTAAAAATTGGAAAACTAAATAGTGAATCTAATTTAACTGAATTTGATTTAATAGATTTTAATAAATTAAATAATTTACAAAAATTTAGTTTTTGTGGAAAAATAAAAATATTAGAAAATTTACCAAAATCTTTAAAAATATTAAAAGTATCAAATATAAATGAAACATTAGATAAATTACCTAATAATTTAGAAGTATTATATTTATATGAATTAAATCAACCATTAAATAAATTACCAAATTCAATATATAAGTTATGTGTATATAAATATTATTATCCAATATGTAAAATACCAAAATCACTAATTAATATTAAAATTTATAATATTAATTCATTAATAATATCACATAGTAATATAAAGTATTTCAAAATATATATTACTTCTAATTATAAATATATATTACCTAATTATATAACTCATTTACTAATTTATTCAAAAAAAATAGATAATAATTATATTGATTTTAATAAACTATATTTACCACAATCATTAATTAGTTTAAAAATAAATTGTAATTGTATTGGAAATATAGATAATTTACCATCTAATTTAAAAAAATTAAACTTCTATAATAGCACTTATTATAAATATACTAAAAATATAAAATATCGATATATTTCATTAACTTATAATTCTACAATTAATATAAATAATTTACCAAAAACTTTAAAATATTTATCATTATATGATAAATTTAATGATAATTTAGATAATTTACCTAATACTTTAGAATTTTTAAATTTAGGTTATAATTTTAATAAATCTATTGATAATTTACCAAATAGTTTAAGATATTTAATATTAGGTTATAATTTTAATCAACCAATTAATAAATTACCAACTTCTCTATATCATTTAGAATTTGGACGACATTTTAATAATAAAATATATAATTTACCTGATTCAATAAAATATATAATATTTGGTCATTATTTTAATCAACCAATTACTAAATTACCGACTAATTTAAAATATATTAAATTTGGGAAATATTTTAATATGAATAATGTAGTAATAAATAACGATGTAAATATAAGTTGTATTAATTATTTTAAAAATAATATAATTAGAGAATTATATAAACAATATGATATATTAGATGAATACTATTTAAGATTTACACAAAAAATTAAATATTTTAATAAATATTCTAATATATTTTTTACAAGTTATAATTTATGTTTAATATTTATTGGTCTAATATATCTTATATATTTTAATAATTAAAAATTACAAATATTTACTTTTTTAAATTATAATTATAATTTAAAAAATTGAAAAAAATTAAAAAAACTAAATAATAAAATAATAAATATCAAATGGAAACCATAACATATAATAATTTTGATGATATATTAAGTTATTTAGATGGATATAATATAAAAAAATTAAGAATAGTAAATAAAAATATTAAATTAAAAGTAGATAATACATTTTATAATAAAATGTATTTTGATTATAAAAAAATTAAATATAATCATGATAAAATAAGAAAAATATATAATGTGACAGATTTAAAAGAAATAACAAAATTTAATAGTCTAATAAGTATTAAATTATCGAGTAATTTTATAGGTATTATAGATAATTTACCAGATACAGTAATAGAATTAGATTTAGCAAATATAACTTATTTTAATATAAAAATAAATAAATATCCAAATAAATTAGAAAGAATAATATTTAATAATACATATAATTTTAAAATAGATAATTTACCAGATAGAATTAAAAGAATAGATTTTACATGTAGTTCATTATTTAATCAAAATATAGATACTTTACCTAAAACATTAAAATATATATCATTTGGTATATTTTTTGATAAAAATATAGATAAATTACCAAATTCAATAGAATATATAAAATTAGGAGATTTTTTTAATCAAAAAATAAATAAATTACCAGATAATTTAAAAGAATTATATTTACCATATTATTACAATCAATATATAAATAATTATCCAAATAATTTAAAGAAAATTTTTTTTGGAAACGAATATAATAATACAATTGATGATTTACCAGATTCAATAGAAGAATTATATACGGGAATGAAATTTAATAAATCAGTAATAAAATATCCTTCTTCATTAAAAATTTTATCTTTTGGACATCATTTTAATCAAATTATTAATAATTTACCTAATTTATTAGTTCATTTAAATTTAGGAAATGATTTTAATCAATTAATAGATAATTTACCTGATTCACTTATTTATTTAGAATTAGGATATTATTTTAATCAACCAATTAATAATTTACCAAAATCATTAAAACATTTACATTTTGGACATAATTTTAATCAATCAATCAATAAATTACCAAATTCATTAGAATATCTAAAATTTGGACATGATTTTAATCAACCAATTAATAATTTACCAAATTCATTGAAAACATTAATATTTGGACATGATTTTAATCAACCAAATAATAATTTAGTAAATTCATTAGAATATCTAAAATTTGGACATAATTTTAATCAACCAATTAATAATTTACCAAATTCATTAAAAACATTAATATTTGGATATTCATTTAATAAATTTATTGATAAATATCCTGAATCAATTGAATATATTATATTTGGTGTAAATTATAATAAACCTATCTATAATATACCTAAAAATATTAAAATTGATTTACCACCAAATTATGTTATTCCTTCCAAATTTAATACTTTTTTTAGAAAAATTTATAATAAATTTAATAATTATTTTAATATATTTTATGTTATTTATTTTAGTATTATTCTATTTTAATAATTGAAAAATTGAACAATAAAATTATTAAAATAAATATTAATTAAATATAAATGATAAAAGAAGATATAGAGCCATTAATAAATGATATATTAAATGAAATTATAGAATGGATTAAAATAAAATCAAAATTAATAGAGACAACTGGGGATAAAGAAAATATAGATAGTAATATATATAATAATAATAAATTAGTTAAAATTTTAAGTGAATATGAAAATATACAATTATTAGATAAGAAAGATATATCATATTCTGCACTTAATTATATCGGATATCAACTCAGTATAACTCATGAGTTATTTTTAGAATATAATGATGATGAAATGTATCATCGAGAATTTATACCAAAATTAACCGAATTAATTGATCGTTATAATTTATTTATACCATTTTTTTAATATTGTATAATATTTATAAATTATTTAATAAATATATAAATATATTATATATGGATTATTTAGATAAATTTACTAATATGACATTATTTAATAAATCAAATACTACAATTCAAAATTCATTATTTTATTTATATTTAATAATTGGTGTAAGTTATTTAAATAACTTATATTCTAATAAACTAAATCAATATTTAAATCAAAATAAATATGCACAACATTTATTAGGATTTATTATTTTATTAGTTATTATTAATTTATCTGGCGTATCCGACTTTTTACCTGCAATTGGTTATACATTAATTACCTATAGTTTATTTATATTAACAACTAATATGGATTTATATTGGACTCTTATATTCTTATCAATTCTGTTATTTAGTTATTTTTATAAAAATTATTCAAATCAAGAAATTAATCGTATTAAATTAGATGATAGTTTATCTGTTCAAGATAAAAAAAATTTAACTAAACGTTATAAACGATTTAATATATATTTAACAATTTCTATTATTGTCATTATTCTTTTTGGATTATTTAACTATTTAAAAGATAAAGAATTACAATTTGGTGATGACTTTGATACAATTAAAATGATATTTAATTAATAAAAATC
>Ga0172363_10005397_pt1 | contig 10343 bp, 10 predicted proteins | sample LakKivs2_kivu2a2_FD_114541 | JGI IMG/M metagenome (GOLD analysis project Ga0172363, IMG submission 114541) | Sediment microbial communities from Lake Kivu, Rwanda - Sediment s2_kivu2a2 | ecosystem: Environmental > Aquatic > Freshwater > Lake > Sediment | place: Rwanda: Western Province, Lake... | reverse complement strand
GTGACGGCACGCAGTACACGGACAACCAGGAACTTTCGACGTGGATCGACAACCTGGGTCCGATCGAGTACGACGAATTGGAAATCGGCCTCGACAAGACTGATGGCGGATTGATTCTGGAAGTCACAGCTGAGTGTCCCAAGTGCGGGTTCTCAGAAGGTGTCGTCGTCCCTTTGCTCCTGTCCATCTCGCGCTCGTCTATCAGGCAATCGAACGTGCTCGCCAAAGCGAAGATGGAAAAACAGGCGATACCTGGGCACAGCTCAACGATGCCGACACCGACCCAGAATCTCCTAACGGGAGGCTCTGGGGGGACCTAGTAAGTCTCACCTGGCAGTACGGGGAAACGGGTGGACCCACCATTACGATTCCCGAACTGTTAGAATTACCACTGGCAGATTACCGGGCTGTGCGAGCAGCCATCAACCACCATCGAGACGCATTGGCGAAAGCACTAAGAAAGAAAGGGTGAGATGGCAACCGGCGGCACGGGCGGTGGCAACACCAACAACATAATCATCAACACAGAGGTCACGGGTACACAAGCCACGACCGCAAAGTTGAAAGCTACTGCCCAAGCCATTGGGCAAGTTGGTGATGCCGCCCAGGCTTCTGCCCCAAAAGTGGACCAGGCGAAAAACGCCTACGTGAACATCGCAGGCGCATTCGTTTCGTTGGGCTTGGCACGCAAAGCCATGGACATCATGAAGGGTGTGGTAGGCGCGGCGACAGAGATTGAGCGTGGCATGGCTAACGTTCAATCTGTTGCGAGGCTGTCCAACGTACAACTTAGTGCGTTGGAAGAGCACTTGATCAATGTATCGAACAGCACGGGTCGTACGTTCGAGCAAGTCTCAAGCACAGCCCGTGCGTTGTTCGCCCAGAACTTCAAGCAAGCCGAAGTCGATATGTTGCTTGAGCCGTTGAGCAAGTTGCAACGGGTTGGCGAAGTCACAGAAAAGCAGTCCACGGATCTCGTTGTCGCGCTCGGTACGATGGGCGTTGCAACCGAGGACGTTACGCTGGCATTGGACCACATGAAGCACTTGTCTGACGCATCGTCGTTGGACATGAAGGACTTCATCGAAGTGCTAACCAAGGCAGGCCCGGCTGCGCGTTTGTCTGGTCAGTCCTTCGGAGAAATGGCGCGTACGGCCACGTTGCTTCGTCGTGGTTTCAAATCCGGTGCGGTCGAAGGCACAGGTTTGAACACCGCGCTGGTTGCCTTGGGTAACCCGAAGCGTGTCAAGTTCCTCAAGGAAACTTTCAACGTCAACGTCATGGACGAGGCGACAGGCGTGATGCGCCCGTTCACCGACCTCATGTACGATTTGTCACTCGCCGTGCCCAACGTGAGCAATGGCGTCGGCAGGCTGTTCAAGGAGTTTGGTCCACGTGCAGGTGCGGGCGTTATGGGTGCTGGTATCCAAGCCTTCCTCGAAGGCATGAAGCTCGCCAATGGTGAAACACTCAAAGGCGCGGATCTACTTCGACAGCTCAAGAAAGAAACCGAGGGCGCTGGTGGCGAGGTTAATGAATCGTTCAATATCGCAACCAACAACCTACCTGAGCAGTGGCAGCGTCTAACCAACACCATGACGAACCTCTTCGGCATCGTGGGTCAGCCGCTTATCCACCAAATTACCAAAGTCGTAAAGTTGGTTGCTGATGCCGCGGAAACGTTCTCGAATTGGATCGATAAAGGTGGACACACTTTCAAGTACGTCGGCGCAAGTGTGCTTGGGTTTGGGTTGGTTATCGGCGGTTTGGTTACAAGCATCACTGCCGCTGTCACCATGTTCCAGCTTTTCCGTGCGTCGATCACATTCGTGAAGACAGCTACAAACGCGCTGACAACAGAGGTACTTAAACTCGTCAGCGCACAAAGTTTGTTGAAGGGAGGCATTTGGGGCATTGGGGGTCGCGCTGGCGCCGCGGCGGCTGTGGCAGGTGCGGCAACACAATCAATGGTGACGATGGGACCTGGTGGACGAATGGCTCAGTCCGGCGTCATCAACACAGCGGCGAACGTGCCCAGCAAAGTTCTTGGTGCAGGTGCAACTGCCGCAGCACTCACCGGAGGCAGCAGGTTGGCGAAACTTGGTGGGCTCGCATCCAAGGTGGGTGGCAAACTGCTGAGAAGTTTACCCGTCGTCGGGACCATTGTGACCTTGGGTTCTATCGCCTACGATCTGTACCAAGACTTCGGGAAGAAGGATGAGGCGAAGGCAGCGGACGATGCGCAAAAGAAAGCTGGCGAGTCGCTTGAGAAAGGGGCCAAGGGCATCCAGTCCGCAGCACAAGCACTTGAAGCGTCCGCCACGTTAATGGGCACCGTTGCCAACGGTTTCGACAAGAGCTTACAGGAAGCCGCGCCCACGCTCGTCATTGACGATGTGCTCAAACAAATCCGTGATGCTGGTCAGTTGATGATCAAGCACAACGCCCCTGACCAACGGTTGATCAAAGACGCAACCGATCGGTTTATGGAAGTGTTGAAGTACTCCAAAGCGGGTGTTGAGATTACACCCGAGCAGCGCATCAACATGCAGAACGCCATGATGGCGCTGCAAGTGAGAGCGTCGCAGTATGCAGGCGCAGGTGACAAGGAAGCATTGCGTGTTTCCAAAGGGTTGATTGGGACCTTCAAAACTTTGGGTGCGGCGTTTGCCGAACCGAACCTTATCGCAACACGCATGACCGAAGCCATGACCGCTTCGGGTTCTTTCTACGATTTGAAAAATGTGCCCGAAGGCGATCTCGCTAAGATCGAGGATCGCATTGAGAACAAACGACGCATGTTTCAGTCGATGGTTCAGACGCTCCCCCCCGACGTGCCGTTCGAGCAACGTGTTGCCATCGCAAAGAAAGCAGGGCGCATTTACGGGTCGTCGATGGAGCAACGAGACAAAGAGTTGCAAATGATCATGTTGCTCACAGACATCGCGAAGACTAACCGTGAAAAAGGGAAGGTAACTTTGACTGTCGGTGGCCAAGACATCGAAGCTGTTATTACAGACGCTGTCGCACGCGTAGCCGCTGGTGGTGGAGGTACAAGTCAGTAATGCCAAACATCATTGCAATCGACGAAGCTCTCGACGAGTACATGGACGTGAACCCCCAACGTGTCACGTTGGTGCGCAGTCCAGGGCTCGACACAGAAACTGTATTTCCGGTGCTGTTCAACCCCGAAACGCTGAATGAGGAAATCAGCGTGCAATGGTCGAAGCTCCAGGTAATCGGACTCGACCACGAAGTTCCGCATTACACCAACACACGCAGCTTGTCGTACAACCTTGAGTTTTACTGGTCGGAGTTCCAGTACTACCTGCGCCAACGCACACAACCCCGTCCACCCACGAATAACACACTCAACAGCGTACCGACCAAACCGCAAGACGCACAAGCGTTCATGAATTTCCTACGTTCATGTGCTTTCCCGACACGTACCGGTTTGCGCCCACCCACCTTGAAGGTCATTTGGCCCGGCATGTTTGAATTGTTGGGCGTCGTGGAACGCATCACGTTTGCGTTCACACGTTTTGACACCAACCTCGCACCCATCGTGTACCGTGCCACGGTCGGCTTTCTTGAGACACGTGTTACACGTCGTTTTTCGGAAGACGTAGACCAAGTTGGTTTAACGTACGACGGGTACTCCGCAACAGGCCAAGGCTAAAGTAACAACCGTTCCAACCTCAGACAGCAGAAGGAGATTTCATGGCGCCCGGACGAAGCTCGCGACATCTTTCCGTACCGCTGATCGCTGACCTCGACGACGGGCTGACCTATCTGCTGGACCGTGAGCCCCTGCGGTTCGCGGCTCGATCAGACAACCTTCGTGTTGTGTCCCAGGAAGGTGACACGTGGCACTCACTGGCTGCAAGACACCTGCGTCCGTTGCCGCGACCCCAAGATTTTTGGTGGGTATTGTGTGACTTCCAACCTGTTCCCGTCGCGGACCCGACCGTGGAAATCACACCCGGAACGGTCGTATTCATCCCGTCGGCTGAGTTCGTAACAGGTCGTGCGCTCACTGAGACGCAGGCTGAGGATACGGTGATCTGATGCCTGATCTCTCTGCACTTGACGGCGTTGCCTTGAACTCCGCGTTGCAATCCGGGGAAGAGGATCCGCTTGCGCCAGTCATCGTGATGACGCCTATTGCGGGGTTTCCGAAGACTGTGGACGTTGAGGACGCACTCGGTCAACCGATCACGCTGTTTGCCCGTGACCGTTTGACTCGATTCGTTGCGACCGATAACGATCACAAACTGGACAACGTTTCGATTACGTTCATCGACGAAGAGGGGTTCTTCTCTTCGCCTGACAACCTTGCACACGGCGCCATCATCGACGTTGCTTACGGGTACAAAGGCAACATGAGTGGCGAGCGTCGGTTGATCATTCGCCGGGTACAGCTCGAAGCGATGCAAGGCAAAGCCGCTGCGAAACGTCGCAAAGGATTCATCGTCACAATCGAGGGTCAAGCTCCCGGGCTTGTTGGCTTGTTCGATGACGGTGCCGATGTGGAACTGTTTGAGAATGCACGTGTGTCCACAATTGTGCGCGTGTTGGCGGCACGCATGGGGTATCACGAAACGGGACGAGGTGCGAAGCGCCTGGAGATCAACATTGCTGCCGAGGACGACTTGATCGAAAAGGCGTTGACGAAACCAGCGGCGATGAAAGTTCCGCAGTTCTTGAAGCACATCGCAGATCGGTACGGTTTCATCTGGCGCACGGGTAAGTCCGGCATGTACTTCGGGATGCGCGATTACACACAAGCGCCTAGTGCGATTATCGACGCTCAAGGGTCTACGCTCATCAGCTACAAGTTAGACGGTGACATGAACCTACCCACGCCGAAAGGACTCACGTTGAGTGGCGTAGAAAAAGGTTCCTTTGTGGAAGTCGTTCTGCAAAACACGCCATCGAATACGCCTCCGAACGGCCCTGGGGAGTACAACCCCACAGCCGAAGATGCGGAGGCGGCTGGACAATCGCAGTCGTCGGGTCTCGTAGAGCCTCCGCCTAACCAATCCACAAACAACTTTTCGGCAGCGGCGAGCGGGAACCCAAACGCGAGGGCACGCTTGCAAGTGATCAAGCGGGCCACCACAATCTCCCAAGCCATTCGTAAAACCAACACAGTCCTACGCGATTACCGCCCGGTTACTGGCAGTAAAGCTGAGATTGCTTGGGTCAGGCGGTTCAAGCAGCGGTTGGAGAAATTGTGGAAGTTGCGTGTCACTGTTGTTGGTACGCCGCGACTGCTCGCCAACACAGTCGTCACGCTCAAGAATTTCGACACAGCCCTGTTGGATGGCGAATGGTATGTCACCGAAGCCAAGCACTCTTTCGACCAGGGGTACACCACAGAACTTTCGATGCACCGTCGAAGGATCAAGACCAAAGGCAAAGCCAAGGAAGTTACCGTTGGCGTGTTCACTGGCGCTACGGAGCTCAAAGCGACAAATACCAAAGATAAAAAGAACGTTGAAAAAGGAGTTCCCCTCGACCGTGGTCAGGTGCGATTTATAGGCAGCGTACCATTGAAAATACCAGGACAACCATGAGCGGCGAATTTGGTAAATCAGCTTTCTTCGACAACCAAAATGATCCACAAGAACCCAGGGTCTTTGGATTCTATTGGGGTATCGTCAAGAACAACACAGACCCGGACAACCGGGGACGTGTGCGCGTCCAAATCCCGGGACTCATCGCAGTCGAGAGTACGTGGGCGGAACCGGTTGGTGCGCCCGGAGGCGGAACACGGCACGGCATGTTTGCTGTGCCGAAGGTCAACGCGCCTGTTGTTGTCGGGTTCATTCAAGGTGACATTGACGAACCGTTCTACATGGCAGGACCGCAGCGTGACACGGAGGAAGTGGACGACGCGCACCCGGACAACATCATCATCCAGTCCAAGAACTTCCGCATCCTTATGGATAATCGGGACGGTCAACGTGTGCTGCGAATCGAAAACTTGCAGCCACAAATCACAGACCAGGCCACAAAGGACCTCGTTCAGTCCTACATTGAAATCGACATGAACGCCGGGGACAACGGTGGGTCGCAAGGAATCCGAATCCACAGCGCAACTGGCACAACCATCAGCTCAGCTGGGGGCATTGCGCTGGATGCGCCCGTGGTGACCATCAAAGGTCGGGCTGTCGTAACAACCCCGAGGGACATCTAATGGCATTCGTACCATGCCCCATAATTTTTCCCGGTGCGACCGAACCACCACAGGTCACCATCCCGGGCTTGGGCACTCTTCGCGCAATGAAGAGTCAACTCGATCACGCCCCACGTTCGTATGACTTGGCGGCGATGCTGCTCGCACAATTGAACCCGCTCATGGCGCCGTTCAACTTTGTTTTGAAGATCGTTGAAGTTGTCTTCTCGCTTTTCAAAGCAGTGAAGTCAGCGGGCAACCCATACAAGCTGGCCAAACAGATTATCAAAACCGCAAAACTCATGGCGTTGCTCACGCTCTTCGCGCCCAACATTGCATGGGTTCGGCTTGTGCGCGACATGATCGATTTGTGTGTTGCGATTCTGAATGGCTTCGTCGCAATTATCGCTGCGTGGGTCCGCGACATACAAGCGATGCGCAATGCGTTTGTGGTTCGAGAAAGTCTGCCCGAGGACTTCGAGATCGTCTCGATGATTCGTTGCACGAAAGGTCTGTTCACGGTGAACATTGACGGCGTGAACGACACCCTCGCAGCATTCGCAACTGCATTGTTCCTCATCGGCCAACTGATGGAAATCTTGAGCACTTTCTTGCCAGGCAAGATCGTTGAGAATTTTGTGAACGCCATCAAAACCATCGTTACATTGCCAGTAGCGTTCACGGGGCTCGGTGCGGCTGTCGAGGCTGCGGACAATGCTGTAGACCTGGATGCAATTTTGGTCCAGATGACGGACCTATCCCTTACAATTTCCAACGCAGCTGGTGGGTTGGCTACCATCTCGCAGGCCATCACTGACGTCATCGGGGACGACTAAATGAAAAAGGTTGCGTACCAAAGAGACTTCCTGGGCCGAGGCGTGGCGCTACCCGTTGCACGGCGTGGCGGGACAGACTACGTCCGGGCGCAGGGTGGGCAACTCATCAACATGGCGATTCGCCAGATCCTCAACACGGACCGGTACGAGCTGCCGTGGAATCCTGAGTTTGGAACCAATCTCAGACGGCAGAAGAACAAGCTGCTGAATGAGGACTTCAAGACGTACGTGGTCAGCGAGCTGACCCGGGCGCTTACGACTTTCGAGCCCCGGATTCAGGTCGTTCAAATCTCGGTGCAGGTCCGCGACACGACCGCAACCGTTCGTGTAGAATGGCAAGTCATCGATCGTAACGTGCCCGGAAACCAGGTTCTTGTTGGCCCAGATGCCGTAGAGGTCTCGATTTAATGGCACTCATCCCACAGCCAATTCTCGATTTCAGCGACAAAGACTTCGCGTCATTGCGATTGCGCTTGCAGGGTCTTGCGCGATCTCTCCATCCCGAATGGACGGACTTCAATGACGCCAACTTCGGCAACATCCTGCTGGAGTTGATGGCATTTACCGGTGACGTGATGACGTTCTACCAGGACGCCCAGGCCCGGGAACAGTTCTGGCCGACCGTAACGCGCCGCATCTCGGCAATACGCCTGGGGCGGCTCATCAACTTCACCATGCCAGGACCGACTCCGGCGACGGGCGAAGTCCGCTTCCAGCTGCGGGCCGCCCAGGCGACGGACGTGCTCATCCCGGTTGGCACCCGGTTGCGGTCGAGCGACCCGTTGAACCCCCGGCCCTACATCACGACCAACACCGATGTCGTGAAGATCCTCGCCGGTAACACGTCGGTCATGGTTCCGGTGGAGCAATCCGAGCGCGTGTCAGGCGAGATGTTCGACTCATCGGGTGGACCAAACCAGGAGTTCGTGCTGGAACGCCTCCCCTACATGGATGGGTCTGCGGTTGTCACGGCGTCCAACGGTCCGTACACCGTCATCCAGTCATTCATCGACGTGCTGTCTGCCAATCCCCGCCGTTTTGTTGAGCTGGTGGATCAGGACGATCGCGCCCACATCCGATTTGGCAACGGCATCCTGGGGGAGATTCCACTCGGTGCAGTGTCCATCGACTACAAGGTCACGCAGGGTTCCGAGGGAAGCGTGGAAATTGGGCAGTTGAACCGCATCTCGGACCCCATCCTCGACTCCGTTGGTGCCACCGTCTCTGGCCTCACAGTCACCAACCTCACAGCGATTGCAGGCGGCGCTGACCGCATGACCGTCAGTCAGGCCCGCAGCTTGGCACCCGCGTCGCTGCGTGCCCTCAACCGCTCTGTCACCCGCCCGGATTTCCAGACCCACGCTGCCGAAGTCTCCGGTGTGGGCCGCGTCGTGATGCTGACCTCCAACGAGGACGGCGCCGTCCAAGAGAACTCTGGCCTGTTGCTGGTCGTCGCCCGCGGCGCTCGCTTGGATTCGGGGCTGTTCAAACCTGCCGCGCCATCGCAGCAGTTGTTGGCCGCAGTGATCAACCAAGTCACGGTCGTGAAGCCCGCGACAATCACGTTCCGTGTGGATGCGATCGGTGCGCCGTTTCTCGATGTGAACCTTTCGACGTACGTCCACTTCTCGAATGGCGCCGACAAGGCTGCCACCGCAGAAGAAATCGTCAACGCGCTCGAAGACTTCTTCGCCAGCAACTTGGCGAACGGCACCGACAATCCCGCCGTGGATTTCGGCGCCAACATCCTCAACGACCAAGCAGTTCCTGTTGCCGAGATTGCGTGGAGCGACGTCCTCAACGCCATCCGTGACGTGAACGGTGTGCGTCGAATTGATGACGGTGACAATGGTTTGCGCCTGAACGGTTTGCGCCAGAGCTTGGTGCTTGGACTGCGTGAGTTCCCCCGTTTGCGCCAGGTTCAAATCTACGACGCAGCCAACAACACCATCCTTCTCAGCGTGGACGTGGGCGTTTAATGCCGCAGAATTTCCAAAACCCTTCGTACGAAATTCCGGGCCTTGACGTTGGCGTGGCCCTGGATTGGGGCGTGACCATCCTGAACTCGTTTGTGGAGTTCTCGCGGTTCACCCGTGGCGACGCCGTGGGAATCATCTCGGTCTTCAACGCGATCATTCCCTTGGGTGTCAGCGTCATCGACAACGAGGACGGCACGCTCACCTTGACTTCGGCGGTCGGAACGACCGAAGCTGTTGAATCCTTTGCTTTCGGCTGGAAGGGCAACCAGTTCTACCTGTTTGCGTTCCCGCCCAACTTCCTTCTTGGTGCGCTGATCTCAGGTGCCAAGCGAGTTGAGGACCTGGAAGATGGGTTCGGCGTAGACCTGAACTTCATCACGGATGTTGGCGCCACGACAACTGTGATACCAATCAAAGACGGCACACTGGTGCCGAATGCTTACGTGGGTGTGCCCCTTGAGGTGAACGGCTTGCGGCGCATCGTCGTGTCCAACACCGCTACGGCATTCACAGTTTCTGTGGCGCTGCCGATCGCGCCCAATGCGAACAAGGCTGTGCGTGTGCAGTACGGGCCGACCAACGACGTTGGGTTTCTGTCGTCCTTCACGGGCTTGGCGGGTAACGATGGTTTCAACGAAACCTTCAATGGCGGCTGGCCCGCAGGTGCGCCGCCCACATTCCAAGAGGCGTTCGACCCGGCCTTGTTGTTGGGCTCCAACCTCAACAACGTCTTCCTCAACGGCTCGGCGCTGCCGTCTGGCCAATTCGCAAACGACGTACGCTTCCGCGTGTTCCAAGTCGGTCCGACCGGATCACCCAACGGACTGGTGATGAGCTACCGCAATCGGTTCGGCTCCCTCATCAACTCGTTCCCCATCACCTTCACTGTTCCCCTGGGCACAGCCATCCCACCCGAAGGTATCGACGTACCCCTTCAAGCCTTCAACTTCGACGGCATCCAGGATCTTGTTGCCATGTCCGAAAGTTCCCCGCCGTACAGCACCTACGCCATGGTTGCCAACCCCGGCCTTGACTTGGAAAGGGCGGACTTCTGATGGGCAACGAAACGTTTGAATCTAACTGGAGCAACAACCAGACCGCCCAGTTCGCATTCGTGGATGCGAACTTGGAGCGTTCTGAGTTCGATGAAGTCCTTGCGGCAAGACTTGATCTGACAACCAACACGTACACGCACATTGCCAACGTGGTGGGCGGCGGGCGTCATTTGTCCATTCGTGTGACCGAACCAACGGGTACAGTCGCCAACTCGCCCGCTGACATCTCGGTGGATTGGGTGGATTTCAATTCCGGCCCTGCGGCCAATGTGATACAAATTCCGCAGAATAC
>Ga0172363_10005393_pt1 | contig 10345 bp, 8 predicted proteins | sample LakKivs2_kivu2a2_FD_114541 | JGI IMG/M metagenome (GOLD analysis project Ga0172363, IMG submission 114541) | Sediment microbial communities from Lake Kivu, Rwanda - Sediment s2_kivu2a2 | ecosystem: Environmental > Aquatic > Freshwater > Lake > Sediment | place: Rwanda: Western Province, Lake... | reverse complement strand
ATTCCATTCCGGGCAGAATTCCTTGTTCCTTCATGTCCATTATTCTACCATGCCTGTCAAGGCCAGTTCTTTCACAGCCTCTCTGCCCCCGGACCCCCGAGGTTTTGCGCTTTCGGCCAATGGCATGAGAGCAAGAATCGCCGCCCCAGGACCGGGGGCGCTGCCATGTAATGGGACCATAGAAGCGCTCAGGTTGGGAGCCCCTGCTTCCGGGCAGAGCCCTTTCTTCCTCCGCGGCGTATTGCAGACCACCGTCGAGGCCCATCGCTGGCCGGCAGTCGCTGCCGAACCAGTCCTGCGGTACATCCGATCACTGGATCTTCCTACCATGCTACTGGCCCAAAGCGTCAAACCTCCCCTGCACGCCCGCCACGGGCGTGCAACGACGGTCATGCACCCGGTGGGTGTGCGAGTAACTTTCATGGGCACGTTCTCCCCCGGAGGCGAGCGAGGACGCTCGCCCTACGAAGAGGGCTCTGCCGCGGGTTCTTCGTAGGTTGCCTCGGCGTGGCCCCGGCCCGGAGGGCCGCTGCGCGTCCGGGCTGCGCGTCGGGCTCGCACGACTTTCTTCGTGGCTTTGGGAGCAAGAGCCTGCGTTAGGCAGCCAGATCGCCCCCACGACATGTAGTCGCACACCACCCGGTGGAAGAGGGTTCTTTCCCGTTGTCCCAGCCCGGTTCACGAGGTACAATACACCTGTACCGGCAGGGAGAAAGAACATGACAGGCACGAAGGCATCTCGCGTTTGCGCTCGGCGACATGGCAAGGAGGCGTTCACACTCATCGAGCTGCTCGTCGTGATCTCCACCCTCACGATGCTCATGGCGCTCCTGCTGCCGGTGGCCGAGCGGGCGAGGAAGCGGGCCAAGGCAACCGCTTGCCTGGCACGGGTGCGGCAGTGGGGACTGGCCTTCAAGATGTACACCGACGCCAGCGGCGGCCGATGGTTCGACCAAACAATCGTCAGCTACACCTACGACGACAAACGGGGGTGGCTGGGGACTTCTGGAGACCCAAAGAAGAACATCTCCAACTGGGTGGGTCTGACCGCTCCGTACTGGTCCAACACTCAGGATTTCGCGGCGTGCCCGATGGCGACGAAGGGCCGCCGCATAGGCGAGCCGTATAACTACGACGCGTTCACCGCGTGGTGGCCCAAGGAGTGGCCGAAGCCGCCGTGGTTCTCAACTCCCTCCGGTGAGCCGATCTCGGGGGCGGTCAGCTATGGCCTCAATGACGCGATTGCCTGGCCCGGCCCCGACCATCGCATGGTGGAACTCTCGCGCAAAGAGGTCTGCTGGGGCACTTGTGATGTACGCGGCGCTGCGAGGGTTCCGGTCTTGTTCGACTCCGCCAACAATTTCTGCGACCCGGGTGACTTCATCGGGCCTCCTTTGTTCGAGGCAGGGCCATTCTACGGCGAGGTGATTCAGGATTGGCCGATGTGTATCAACCGCCATGACGGCGGGGTCAACATGCTGTTCATGGACTGGTCGGTCCGCAAGGTCGGTCTCAAGGAGCTTTGGACGCTTAAATGGTACAGAATATTCAATACCGCCGGCCCCTGGACCAGGGCCGGCGGTGTGCTGCCGGAGGATTGGCCGCAGTGGATGCGGCGGTTCAAGGATTACTGATTCGTGTCTCGTCGCTCGTGACTCGTGTCTCGCCGGAGCGGTGGGCGAGAGGTGAGATCGTGAAAACAAGAAAGGCGTTTACGCTGATCGAACTGTTGGTCGTGATCTCCATCCTCACGATGCTCATGGCGATCCTGCTGCCGACGCTGGGCCGAGTCCGCAAGCAGGCGAAGGGCGTGGCGTGTCAGTCCAACCTGCGCCAGTGGAACCTGCTCTTCAGCATGTACCTTGACGATCACCACGGACGGTTCTGGGACAACTATCCTAGCCATGAATGGGTCTGGAGATTCGAGCGGTATCGCCTGGACTATTCTGCGTTCGCGCTGTGCCCGATAGCGACGAGATACGATGCCAAAAGACCGGCGTACTCGGCATGGGCAATCCCGTATTATTGGCAAACCGTCAAAATGAGCTACGGGATCAATGGGTGGCTCTCATATCCCGGGTCGGATACGCTGCACCCCGACCATTACTGGGGCACACGCGACGTCAAGGGTGCCCCCAATATACCGGTCCTCTTTGACTGTGGCGGGGCCGAATACATGCCACTCCAACCGTACGACTGGCCTCCTCCGGACAGACCCCCTTGCGAGTGGGACGGTCTGCGGTCAACACCGTGTATCGATCGCCATGGCGAATGGATCAACATACTGTTTCTCGACGGGTCGATCCGCCACGTGAGACTCAAGGGAATCTGGACACTCAAGTGGAGCCGCAAATACGATACCGCCGGGCCGGGGACCAGGGCCGGTGGTGTGCAGCCGGAAGACTGGCCCGAATGGATGCGAAAGTTCAAGGACTACTGACTGTGGCCCGTGCCTTGCGGTCCCTGGTACGGGTGGTGTATCCCGTTTTGCTGGAAGCGGTGAGGGGAAGCAGATGATGGAGTAGATAATCAAGCTGTACGCCGCAGCGGTGTGGCATTGTGTGCATCAGGGATGGTGTTTCTGTAACATCTCTTCCTGAAGATCACGTGAATTACTACCGGAGAGTGTACGCGCGCGTTCAGGAATAACTGGGGACTCATGACAGCTCGCGACAGCGGGAAGGAATGGAGGTGTGCAACATGATCCGAGGACCGTAAATCGGCTGAGAAGGTAAAGGCAACAAGCATAGAATGCGACATACAAGACTTAGAACAAAGGAGATACTGACATGAAAACACGGAAGTCTTCGCAAGTTGTGCTGGTGCTTAGCTTAATGCTATGCCTGACGGCGCTATGGTTTGGCGCCGGTCCTCTTGCTGGTGTTGCTGACGGAGGCGTCGGAGGCTGGCAGCAGTACTTTGCTCCTGAGGGGGTGTGGGTCGCCGCGGCCTTCGATCAGGGCAGTTGCACGTACTGCTGGGGTACATACGGAGGTTCCTGCTCCGGGTATCAGCACGAGGGCTACCCGCCATGCAACGGCGGTTCCATTAGCGTTGCCATATGTTCGGCTTCGAGTTCAGCCGGCGGTACGACCCACGCTGCGGGGTAATATTGGGGACAGTCACCTATTATGGTTCTCCTTTATCCCATTTTTCCTGCCGTTTGGGCTGGCACGACTCTCCAACTCATCTCGACCTCGCCGGACTCGACCGACATAGCGGAACTGCCAACTACTTCGTCGCCACTTCATCCAGTATCACGAAAGGGGGCGGGGGAAGCAAGGGAAAAGCGGGAGGCCCGCTTTGAAATCCGAAATTCGAAGTTCGAAAGCCGAAACAAGCACCAAGGACCAAATTCGAAAAAGCTCAAAACACCCTCGCCCAACGCGGCGGCTTCCACGGCGCGGGCATCAAATGCAGAAGTCCGCGCGGGAGACCCGTGTGTGCCCAAGGCGTCTCGCGGTCGCTGTGCGGCGCGGAAGAAACAAGGGCAGGGGCAAGATGCCCCCGCGACGCAAGGGCGGGACGCCCTCGCCACGAGGGCGACAGCGTTTCGGTCATTTGGGTTTCGTGCTTGGGATTTGTCTCGGATTGACGCTCCCGCTCTGGCGGGGTCGAGTTTCGAATTTCGGATTTCCGCGCCCCGCGTTCGGTTTCAGACGGGAGGGGTGAGAATGTCCTCGAAACAGGCGGGGGCGCGGTCCTTGAGGATCGCGAGCATCTTGGTGCAGGCCTTGCGGATCTCCCATTGGGCCTTGGGCGAGAGACGGAGCTTGAAGATGTGACGCCACTCGCGGAAATCGGCGGAGACCACGATCTCGCTGACGCAGGCGTTGGGCAGGACGAAGCGGGCGTCCTCCTTCCGCAGGCCCCGATCGCGCCATTTGCGGTACATCTGCTGGATCGTCTCCATGTCCCGGCGGAAGTCCTCGACGTACTCGGCGGGCAGGCCCTCCGGCAGGACGTAGGCGAACCGGTCCTCGTCGACATAACGCTGCGACTGCTGGGAGACCGCCATGAGCCGGTGGCGGACAAGCTGGTGCGTCATCGCACGCGAGCAGTTCCGGACCCGGAAGGTGGCGTACGCATGCTCCAGCGGGGACTCGTGCCCCATCTTGATCAGACGCCGAATGAAATCAGCGCCCGAACCTTCCTCCATGCGGTCGAAGCTCAGGTAGCAGGTCCGGCCCGCCTGTTCGATCACCTTCTCCGGGTCGGGCGTGATCGCGATGAGTTCTACGTCCAACTGAATCTGATGAACATCCTGTTCCATGGGCACTCCTCGTGGTTTGTAGTGTGCCCGTAAGGGCATATCGTATCTCGTATCTGGTCCCTCGTATCTCGGAGGTGAAGATCCTGCGAGATACGAGATTCGAGATACAAGACACGAAGGATAACGCCTTACGGCGTCACTACGAACGGGATCCTGTCACGTTGCCACCCGAGAAAGTCAGGCAACCCCGATATCGACCTTCCCCAGGACCGCCAGGGCGGTGGTCACGTTGCCGAAGGGGGCACTGACCGCGAAGCCCGCGACGTGCTCTTGGATCGCGTAGACCAATTCCTGGGCGATCTGGATGCCGAGGGTCCGGCCCTGCTCCTTGGTCCTGGCCTGGCTCATGCGGTCGAGCAGCCGGGCGGGGACCACGACGCCGGGGACTTCGTTGGCCATGAACTCGGCGTTCTTGAAACTCGTGAACGGCCAGATGCCGGCGATGATCGGGATGCGGAATTCCTGCGTCGCTTCGAGGAAACGCAGGAGGCAGTCGGGATCGAAGACCGGCTGGGTAATCGCGAATTCCGCGCCCGCGAGAACCTTCTGTTTGAACCGGTCGATCTCCCGCTCCGGGTCCGCGGCGACGGGATTGGCCCCGACGCCGACGACCAGGGAAGTCGCCGGCTCGATGCCGTTGCCCCCGATGTCCACGCCGCGGTTGAGATTCCGCGCGACGCCCGTCAGCGCGATGGAGTCCATATCGAAGACGCCGGTGGCGCTGGGGTACTCCCCCATTTTCGGCGGGTCGCCCGTGATGATCAGCAGGTTCCTCACGCCGATGGCGGAGGCGCCGAGGATGTCCGATTGCATGCCGATCAGGTTCCGGTCCCGACAGCAGAAGTGCAGGATCGTCTCGATGCCGGCCCCCTGCTGGATCCGCACCGCGGTGACCAGGGGGGACAAGCGGGAGCTGGCCCGCGGCCCATCGGGGATGTTGATCGCATCGATGCCCGCTTCGGCGCACTGGCGGGCCTTGTCCAGGATGGCGGTCACGTCGACGCCCCGAGGCGGGGTGATCTCAATCGTGGTGACCGCCTCGCCGGCCGCGAGCTTCGCGCCGAATCTCGACCGCAGAGCGAGCGGCTCGGGTTCCCGCAGGATCGGCCGGGCCGCCGCGCGGGATTCCGGGATGACCCTGGGGACGCTCGCGGTCGTCACCCTGCTGATCGAGCGGACCGCCCGTACGATCTCGCGGATGTGGTCGGGCGTCGTGCCACAGCAGCCGCCGATGATCCGGGCCCCCTTCTCGTAGAACCGCTTGGCGTATTCCGCCATGTACTCGGGGGTGCACATGTAGAGCTGTCGCCCCTCGATCCGGCGGGGCATGCCGGCGTTCGGCTGCACGGCGATAGGCTTGTGGGTGACCCGGCGGACCAGTTCCAGGCTGCCGAGCATGCCGGATGGCCCGACGGAGCAGTTCAGGCCGACCGCCGTGACAGCATCCTCCCCCGCCACTCGTGCGATCGCCTGATCGACGCGCTCGCCGTAGATCGTCTCATGACTCTCGTTAACCGTCATCTGGGCGATGATCGGCAGTCCGCCAAGGCCGGCGACCGCCCGGACGGCAATAAGCAACTCCTCCGGGTTCGAGAAGGTCTCGAGGATCAGCAGGTCCACGCCGGCCTCCACAAGTGCCCTGCCCTGCTCCTCGAACACCTCGGCCGCGGTCTGCGGCGTGATCGGGCCATGCTCCGTCAGCTCGCAGCCCGAAGGCCCGATCGCACCGGCTACCAGGGTCGAGCCCTTGGCGGCCTCGCGGGCGATGCGGGCCCCTGCCGCGTTGATCGCTCCGACCTCCCCCGCCAGCCCGAACTTCGACAGTTTCAGCCGGTTGGCGCCGAAGGTGTTCGTTTCGATAAAGTCAGCGCCCGCCTCGACATAGCTGTCGTGGACCTTCCGGACGAGCTTCGGGTCGGTCAGATTCAACTCGTCGAAACAGCGGTTGAGGAAGATCCCGTGCTGATAGAGCATGGTCCCCATCGCTCCATCCCCGACGAGGACCCCCTCCGATACCCGTTGTTCAAAGGCAGATCGTTCCAAGTTCTCTATTCCTCACTTGCGTGCCAATCTCAAGAACACCCGGAAAAATAGCGGTAAACCTCTGCCGATGCAAACATTTTTGGGCGGGCGCATCCATGTGCAACACCCGGCCGTCCGGGTCCCGAGCGGCGATTCCCGGAACGATGGCTCAGGTCCGCTATTATTTCCTACAACCGATACAGGCGATTCTACCGATCTTATCGGACGATTGCACATGGAGAGAGGCCCTGGCGCTGCGAGCGCACCGGGCTTACATCGGCACGTCCGGCCGGTCACGTTAAGGCGGGCGGAGACGCGCCACATTAAGATACCTAAGTATTGACTCGATAAGAGTTAATATGGTATAATTGGGCAAACTCGACAAGAACCCGAGTCTTGTGCCCACCATGCTTCGATGGTATGGTTTATGTGGGAGGGTATCTTATCGGCGGCAGGAGACGCTGTTGTTGCGCGATCGCCGTTCGGCGGTGACGCACGGCACACTTCTTCTCTGTGTTCAGGAAAGAGGGGAGGTGTTGCTCGCGATGACGATGAAGTCGGATATATCCTGAAGCTCGCCTCCCGGCCCTTCGCCACAGGGTGAAGCGGATCGCAGTGGGGGTGGAGGTGGAACCGAGGACGAGCTCACGGATATTAAAGGAGCGGTGTGATGAAGAAGGTGTGGGTAGTCCTATTTCTCATGTCGGTGGTACTGCTCTCAGGGTGCCGGAGCTTGCGGCCTGCGCGGGACTTGGACGAGACCAAGTCGGACGCGACGGCGGCGGCTCCCGGCCGCAGCTATTTCTGGGACAAGGATCTCAGACCGATGGTGGCCGTCCCCTCCCAGGCTAGGCCCAGGCAGGACTTGGCGCCGATTCCGGAGGAAGGGAGGTCGCAGGGCCGGCCGGAGGAAGGGACGCTCCAGGACCTATCTTCCGGCCCGGTCGCGCGCGTGCCGATTGAGTCGACGCCGAGGACGGAGCCTGCGCACACAGAGCTCATGACCGCCACCGACGGGCTCCAGCCGCTCGGACGGCCGTCCACCGTCCCGGGATATGGCAAGACCGCCGTCACCGGACGCGACCTCGTATCGGTCAACGATGCGGAAAGCAGCACGTTCTCCATCACGTATCCGCGGCCGGACTACGGCATCATCCAGGTGGACAAGGCCATGCCGGAGGAGGTGCGTCTCAACGCGCCGTTCGTCTATACCATCCGGGTCACCAACCTCACGGAGATGATGCTCACCGATATCATCGTCACCGAGTTTCTCGCGAACGAGTTCGAGTTCAAGGGTTCCGAGCCGGTCGCCCAGGCCGAAGACAACAAGCTGGTCTGGCGGATCGATTCGCTGGGTCCCCGGGCGAGCAAGAGCATTCGCATTTCCGGCGTGGCCACCGGCACGCGTCCCATCGAGCTTTCCACGTCCATCACGCACACCGTTCGCGACTCCGCCGTCGTCAAGGTGGTGGAGCCGAGCCTGGAACTGGTGAAGATCGCGCCGCCTGAGGCGCTGCTGTGTGAGCCGATCGCGGTGGAGTTCGTCGTGACCAATGTCGGCACCGGCACGGCGCAGAACGTGCAGATCACCGACACCCTGCCCGCCGGTCTGCAGACGACGGACGGGCGGGATCGAATCGCGTTGGACGCGGGAACGCTGGCCGCCGGGGAATCCCGACGCTTCTCGATCAAGCTGCGTGCCATGAAGGTCGGCACGTACGTCAACAAGGCCGTGGCCACCTCGGCCAGCGGCCTGAAGGCCGAATCCGAGGCGACGCTCACCAACGTGCGCCAACCCGTCCTGACTCTCGCCAAGACCGGCCCCCGGCGCCAGTACCTGGGCCGGTCCGTCGAGTATGAGCTGACGGTGACGAACAAGGGTGATGGCCCCGCGCAGAACACGATCGTCGAGGACATCATCCCGCCGGGCGTGACGAACATCGAGGCGACCAGCGGCGCCCAGTTCTCCGGCTCCAAGCTGGTCTGGGAGCTCGGCACCCTCGCCCCGAACACGTCCAAGACGGTACGGGTCTCGTACACGCCGACCCGCGAGGGCGACGTGATGGCCACCGCCACTGCGACGGCCTACTGTGCCGAGCCGGTCAGTGATTCGAGCAAGACGGCCGTTACGGGCATCGCTGCCGCACGCGTCGAGGTGATCGACCTGGAAGACCCGGTGGAGGTCGGCATGACCACCACCTATGCCATCACCGTGACGAACGAAGGCTCCGCCGCAGACAGCAACATCCGCATCACCTGCCTGCTGGATGACAAGCTGCAGTACGTGTCCTCGGTCGGCGCCACCGCCGGCTCAATCATGGGCAAGACCGTCAGCTTCGCTCCGCTCCGGACACTGGAGCCCAAGGCCCGGGCGACGTGGCGTGTGGTCGTTCGCGGTGCGGTCGCCGGGGATGTGCGAGTCAAGGTCACGATGCACACTGACCAACTGGCACTGCCGGTGGAGCAGACCGAGGCCACGCACGTGTATCAGCAGTTCAACAACGGGAACTGACGAAGATCCTCCACGCCGCGGCTGCACCGGCCGCGGCGTTTTCATGCGCACACTCGATCGGGTCTGTCGCCCCGCGGGCTGCGGCCGCGGGTGCATGACCGTTTGTGCGCGCGGGCACGGGACTCTTCGATATGTCCCGGCGGAGGCATCGCGCCGGGCGAGATCCGTTTGGAGTTTCGCCTTCAGGCGGGTCGAAAAGTCTTCCGGCGCAGCCGGCTCCTCTCGAAGTGACCCAAAGAGGTAAAGGCGGGTCGGACTGTTGGAACCCGCCTAAAGGCGGAACTCCAAACGGGCGGAGCTCCGAATGGAGAGACCGCCCGGACTCTGGCGATACAGGCCGCAATCGCGGTCATGCACCCTGCGGCCGGGCCCGGGGAACAATTCTGTTGCATAACCCCGGGCAGAGGCTATACTGTGGGTTTGACCCAAACGTCACCGCCGTCCCGATTGCGGGACGCGGTACAGGGACTCGGACCGGGACCCCAGACGTGCAGCCGCCTTCTGGGAGTCCGGGAACCCATCCGGACCAGCGGGAAGGATGCGATGATGGCTGAGAAAGACGCCGACGTCCAGAAAATCAAGGAATTGATCAGGATCATGAAGGAAAACGATCTCGTGGAGGTCGATATCCAGCATGGGGAAGATCGCGTTTCGCTGCGGCGGGCCCAGCCGCCCCAGCCGGCGCCGGTGATCACTTCGTTCCCGGGCGCGATGGCGCCCATGATGGTACCGGTGGGACAGCCGGCAGCGTCCGGACAGGCGCCGACCGAGGTCAAGGGCGAGGGCCTGCTGGAGATCCGATCGCCGATCGTCGGCACATTCTATGAGGCCCCGAGCCCCGACTCCGACCCCTATGTCGAGCCCGGCTCTCGCGTCGATTCCCAGACCGTGGTCTGCATCATCGAAGCGATGAAGGTGATGAACGAAATCAAGGCGGAGGTCAGCGGCACGATCGTTGAGAAAACCGTCAAGAACGGCCAGGCCGTCGAATATGGCCAGGTGCTCTTCCGAGTCAAGCCCGATTGAGCCGGGGCCAAGGCAAAAGTAAAAGGGCAAAGATGAGAAGCATGGATAGGGAACTCCGCGCGGCCACGGCTTCCTCATGTTTACCGGGGGGCCCTTTCCTTTTCACGGTCACAGGTTGAAAAGATGATATCAAGAATCCTGGTTGCCAACCGCGGCGAGATCGCCCTGCGGATCATTCGAGCCTGCCGCGAGCTGGGCATCGCTTCGGTCGTGGTCTACTCCGAAGCGGACAGGAAGGCCCCCTATCTGCGCTTGGCTGACGAATCGATCTGCATCGGGCCGGCGGACTGCAACGAGAGTTATCTCAATATCCCGCGGATCATCAGCGCGGCCGAGATCACCAACGTCGATGCCATCCACCCCGGTTACGGGTTTCTGGCCGAGAACATCAACTTCGCCCAGATCTGCAACGACTGCGGCATCGGGTTTATCGGTCCTCCCGTCGAGGCCATGCGCCTGCTGGGCGACAAGGTCGAGGCCCGCAAGCTGGCCAAGAAGGCGAAGGTGCCGAT
>Ga0172363_10005390_pt1 | contig 10345 bp, 8 predicted proteins | sample LakKivs2_kivu2a2_FD_114541 | JGI IMG/M metagenome (GOLD analysis project Ga0172363, IMG submission 114541) | Sediment microbial communities from Lake Kivu, Rwanda - Sediment s2_kivu2a2 | ecosystem: Environmental > Aquatic > Freshwater > Lake > Sediment | place: Rwanda: Western Province, Lake... | reverse complement strand
TATGGCGTGTTCGAGAGCATCTCGATGGTCCCCCTGAGCAGGGTGGCCTTCCTCCTGATGTGGACGCTTTCCAGCTACATATGGACGACTGTCTACACAAGCATGATCTTGGCGGCCGTTTGGGTCCTGTTCGGATTTGTCCTACAGGGCAACCTCCCCTTGGCTGCCTTCGTCATCGTCCTGTCAGTCGTGGCGCTTTATGGCTTCGGCTTCTTCTACGCGGGGTTCGCCATTCAGCTGAAGGGGACCTACAAGTTCAGTTACTTCATAAGCATGGTCTTCCCGATACTCTGTGGGTTCTCCTACTCCATTCTAGTATTGCCAGCTCAGATCCAGGTTGTCAGCAAGCTCATACCGTTGACGTATTCAATAGACATGCTGAGATTCTCGATACTCGCGACCTTCCCGCTCATCCCGACCGAGCTGGAGCTGCTGGTCCTAGTGGCTTCAGCGCTGGTGTTCCCATACTTGGGATACAGGATGTACCTGAAGCTTGAGGAAAGAGCCAGAAAGGAAGGAACGCTTGGAAGATACTGATTCTTGGGAGCGCACATGGACGAGGACAATGCACACTGATACCTGATGATTTTGGTCAGCAAAGACCAATAAGTCCGCGATAATCAACAACGGACTCAGGCGAGAGCAGTGTCAGAAGACATCATCGTGAAAGCTGAGGCGATATTCTACGACAGTGAGAAACCCAAGATGAAAGGGCCGATCGGTCAGCTGATCCTCACCGGCCGCCGACTCGCGTTCATCAAATACGCGCCGCGAGGGCTAATCAGAACACTACAGGACTACTCCAGCAACATAGACGAGGGCCTGAAGAACGAGGGAAGCGTTGAGATCCCGATGGCACAGGTCAGCGAGGCCAGGGCCGACTCCATATGGGGCACGCCATATCTGAGGGTGCGCTACAAGGTCGGGTCGGTCGAGAAGGCTTGCTCCTTCATCTTCAGGGGTGGACCCTTGGAGGCGGGCGGGGTCTACCTCAGAAAGGGCCCAATCGAACAACTGGCCCAAACCATAGAGCAGTTGAAGCAAGAAGCCTCAACCGGATGAAAGTTCCATCTTCTTGATTTGCCAGAGGCTCACATCTCATTGAGCGCCGGTATTCCGAGCAGGTCGAGCACCTTACCGAACACGATGACAAAGGCCTCCACAAGGTGCAGCCTCGAAGACCTGAGATCCGGACTTTCCGTCGACAGGACGGGGCATGACTCATAGAATATGTTGAACTTGTCCGCCAGCTGCTTCGCGTAATTGGTCAGGTACTTGAGCTGTAAATCCCTCGCAGTCAACCCCACCCAATAGGAGAACTTGGCCAACTCCTTCACCAAGGCAATCTCCGCCCCTGAGACCAACAACTTCGGGACTAGGGGTCCTTGCTCGTAAGGTCCAGCCTTCGTCAGTATGCCCCATGCCCTCGCGTGAGTGTACTGCAGCCTCTGTCCGGTATCGCCCTCAAGCCTCAGAGCCTCGTCGATGTCGAAGACTATCAAGTTCTTAATGTCAGCCCTGATCAACGCATACCTGATGGATCCCACTGCTATCTCGGATCCGACCAGATCCAGCCACTCATCCCTCGCCGAGGGGTTGCGCTTCTTGCTCTCCTGCCTAGCCCTCCTGCCCAGCACGGCCAGCACGTCCTCTGCGTTTATGACCAGTCCCTTCCTCCCCGACATGTGCACAATTCTCTTGGACCTATAGGACTCGTCCTTCGAGAGCTGGCAGGCGGTTTCCCCCGACAGCGCCACCACCTCATACAGGAAGGGCTGGTACGACTCCTTGGCAGATCCAGACAGGAAGCCGATTGCCTCCCTGACCACGCTCTGGGGATAGTCCTGCCTCACGTCCACTACGGTTATCGCTTGGTCCGCCCCCGAGTATCGCTCCAGCGGCCTTCCCCCCTTCATGTGGTCGGTCGTCCACAGCGTCTGGCCGTTCGGCTGGATTACGAACGTCCTGTACTCGAAGTCGGTCTTCGGAGAGCCGACCTTCCACCAAGCGTATGCTATGTCCTTTCCGACATAGGTCGCGGTTCCATCGGACCTCACGAGGATCTCGTCCGGCTCCTCAAGCCTTGAGAAGGCCTTGATGTCGCTGAGCCTTATCATCGTCGCTCCCTTATTCTTCCCGTCCTTCGGGCGCAATATCCTCCCCCTCTCATCGAGCATCGAGATGGCCTCTTCGAAGAGGCCTGACTTCACTATGTCGCTCTCCCAGTTTAGGAGGTCGAAGAACACGTTCATCCCCCAGCATGTCCGCAGCTGGTCCGAGACGACCCTCTCAGCGAACTCCCTAGCGACTCTCGCCGTCTCGTTGTCTCCCTCCTCTATCTTGGTGATGATCTCGCTCTTCTTCCTGCTGAGTTCCGCGTCTTCCTCTATCTTCGAGTGGGTCTCCGCATACACCCTGCCAGCGTACACGTCGAACCTCTCTCCCTTCGGCTCCATCGGATACCCCATGTGCAGGTGGGCGACCAAGTTATCCGCGACCTGGGCTCCGCTGTCGTCAATATAGTTGAGCGCACGCACCTTGTGCCCGACGTACCTCAACACCCTGGCCAAGGAGTCACCGAGTACAGTGTTCCTCAGCGTGCCTATGTGCAGGGCCTTGTTCGGGTTCGAGTTCGTGTGCTCGACCAATATCCTCCTTGATTCCACTGCGGCCGGCCTGCCACAGTCGCTCTTCCTCCGAAACACCTGTTCGAGTACGGACGTGGTATACCCGACGCCGTCGAATGAGAAGTTCAGGTACCCGGAGACCTGCCGAACTGACCTGACAAAGGGGTGCGATCCCAAGTCCACTTCGCGGGCAATCCGATCCGCCACCTCCTTCGGGCTCTTCCCAAGGCTATTGGCGACCTGAAGCGCTACGGTGGACGTCAGGTCCCCATGACTCGGGTCAGTGGGTTCGGTCACCGACACGTCTGCCTCGTAACCGGCCCTTCGCACCGCTTCCGAGACCACGCGCTCAACGTGGCCCACAGCGTCCGCAAACGACAACGAGGGGGTAGCTCTGCGCCGATGAGTTAAAGCTGTTTCGAAGGAAGCGCGCGCCTTCCTAATAGAGGATGTCGGCTATCGCTCTCCTCACGTCATCCGAGCTTATCGTCTTCCTCTTGTCCTTCTGCGCATACTCTATGGCCCTCTTGGCCAGCTTCCTTCCCTCTTTCAGCAGCACGTCGTGAAGCACCAACAGTGCTTCCGCCGATACCCTTTCGACCGACCTGGATTCCTTCATCTCAAACTCCAAGACCTTCCTGATGGAACTGCTGGGAAACACCCTCACGGATGGTTCGATTCTTCTGGTCGTCCTCTTCTCTTCCTCTTGAGGGGCCTTCGGCGTCTCGCTAGGTGTCTGATTCGTCGCGTTCTCCAACTTGTCTGCGTCACTTCCTCCCCTTTCTTAAAGCTTGCCGGCGCTCTTACCTTCTCCCGAGCTTCTCGTCAAGCTTCCAGACCTTCCTGAGCTCCTGCAAGTTGGGGAAGGCCTTCTCAAGCATTGGGAGGTACATCTCCATCTCCTCCCTCGTCATGTACTGGAACTGGTACCCCCCAGCGTAGGGCGAGGGATCGCCTATCCTCTTTACGAACTCCATGTGCATGAACGGTTCGCCCGCCTTGATCTCGATCGGCTTCCTCTCGTTGTTCAGGTTGACAACCTCGAGGGCGAGCCTGCCCATGAACCCGCTGTGCACCTTTGCTGCGTTCAGGAAAGAAAGACCATCCCTGCCGAACTTGCTCTTTGCAGTGAGATGAGCGACCAAGTCACTTGGGAGAAAGACTATTTCTCTCGTGATCAAGTTCTGGTGTTCCAAGTAGTTCAGGACGACGGGCTCCTTGACCGTGAGGATGTACGAGTCCCCGTCGAGCAATCGCTCGTCGAACGGATGGATTGACCTATACTCCTTAATGAGTTTCAGTATCTCGCTTCTGCCAAGTACTGTCATCGGCTTGGGCCAGCAACTGCCGCCTTAAATGCATAACACCGCAGGTGAGTGACCTTTGGAGCAGCGATGGCGGGCCCGCTGGGATTCGAACCCAGGATCTCCGACTCCGCAGGCCGGTGCCTTGATCCGTGCTTGGCCACGGGCCCTTTGTTCTCGACCACCCATAGCCAGTATAAAGATTGCACAAGCACCTTTCCGTCCTGGCATGCCACTCGCAGCATTAGTGCTATATCCATGCGAATACTGGGATTGCCCGCTTGAGCAAGCAGATTGCGTCGCCCAAGCCCCTGATAGTCGCTTTGGGTGCAGTCGTCGCCTCAGTGTGGACCTTCTCCCAGATATACATGGCTGAGACCACAGGGAGCTACGTCACAGGGGAGGGGGCATTTGTCAGCACATCGCTTCTGGTGTTCCTCTGCCTCCCGTTTGCGCTGAGGCTCGCCCCGATCGACTTCGCCGCCCTGTTCGCGATAGTTGAGGGTGCGAGCGCGAGTTCGGTACTGCTGCCGGCGCTCGTCGGTCTTCCTATCCTGCTGGGCCTTCCCTCGAATACGAACTGGGGCGACATGTTCGCGAGCGTCCCCTTTCTGCTCAGGCCCAACAGGGATGTTGCTATCCTCGCCACCTTCGGGGGCGCTCCAATCCCCTTCGCGACCATCATGCCCTCCCTTTTGTTCGCCATAGTCCTCAACTCCCTGATCTGGGCGTCGCTCTCGCTTCAGATGTTCCTGCTCAGGGACAACGTCTACTCGCTCCGCACGGTCTCCTATCCTGTCCCATCTGCGACCTGCTCTCTCGTCAAGGAATCTGTCTCTGGGGAGAGGAGGCTGACAACGGGGATCAACCTGCTGACGGGCTTCTCACTAGGTTTCGTTCTCGTTTCATTCACTGAAGGGTACCTGTCAAGCAACCTGCTGAGTGGTCTCTACTTCATCCCGGCCGGCTACACCGCGTCGCTGTACTCCCCGCTTAGGCAATTCCTGCCCGGCTCGTTGCTGGGGTTGGACATCGCCTCCAACATCCCCTACATATGGTTCCTTCTCTTCGTGCCATCTTCAGTGAGCGCATCCGTCTCCATAGCGGGCGCGGCCTTCTACCTTCTGCTGCTGCCTTTGGAGGTCCAAATGGGGATCATCCCGGAGCAGTACACACAAAGTTACACGTCGCTCCTCTCGGCAGGCGGCAGCATCGGGATCACCTCTGTATGGCTGGGGACCGGGCTCTTCATCTCCTCGGCAGTTGGCGTGTTTCTGGAGAGGGAACGTTTGCCGCGCCCCAAGAGAAAGGAGATCCCCAAGCTCCTCCTGGCCTTAGCCTTCCTGTTGCCCCCTGTCCTTCTCGCTTGGGCTCTGGGGAGCAACGCCATGGTGTTGGGGGCCGTCATGCTCACCTCGCTGTTCACAGCGTCCGTCTGGAGCGCTCGAGGGCTGGCTGAAGTGAACATGGCCTTCTCCCCGTCCGACGTGATAGTGAATGGGTCGTGGCCTCTGGTCTCAAAGACCCTTGGGGTGAGGTCCGTATGCTACGGTGACTCCGTATCCTTCTTCACGGGCGGGTATCTTGCAGTCGCCGCTTCCCTAGGTGGGGCCACCTCGCTGGAGTCAGTCAAGCTGGGGGACATGTTGAATCAGGACCACAGGACGATCTTCACCTATTTCGCCTTGGGCTCCGCGATAGGCCTGATACTGGGGCCGATCATGTACCTCTGGCTTCTCTTCAGGCTGGGAACCCAGAGCAGGGTGCTTGGAGGAAGAGCCTTGGACATGGTAGATCAGGTCACGGGCATCTACTCTGCTCGCTCGCAGCTCGTCGATCACTCCTCGCCGCTGAGCATCGACCCCACCTCCTTGGCCATAGGGTGCGCGATTGGTCTGGGGCTACCCTTCCTAGCCAGCTACTTCCTCAAGATCGCACTGAGTCCCTACGCCTTTGCGATGGGGGTGTTCATGGATCCTGCCAGCACTGTGCTGCCCTATGCCATAGTTTCAGTCGCTAGGTACTTCTTGTTCGAGCGGGAGAAGGACGAGGGCACAATTCGGTCACGCTCAACGCTCGCGGCTGGGCTGGCGTCAGGGGCAGTGTCTGCTGCGCTCCTGTCGACTGTGATTTCATCTCTCTCCTGATTGTAGAGAGCATTGGGTTCGCACTTCCTGGCCTCATCTTGGGCGTCAGATACAATCCCAGTCGGCCGAAACAGCCTATCTTCCCCATGTCAATCGATATTTTAGGCTTCCCCAACGCCCGTCGAGCCACTTTTCAGAGGTGGCAAAGGCTTATAGAACCTCAGGACAGACGTGCCCTCGAAATGAAAATCAACTCTCAAAAGGCATTTTTCACACTCATTGCGGCGACGATGCTCTTCTCTGTCTTTGCTATCAGCCCGATTCAACCACAAGCCGGCAAGACGATAGTGATCGATCAGAAGGCGGGCAGACCATACTGGCAATCAAGTCCACCAGCAACGGGGGGTGCGCCCCTCAGGAATGTGGTCGGCAACCTGACCGCCCTAGGATACACCGTGGTGATTGAGCGAGGGGGCATAAACAGCTCGGTTCTGCAGGACGCTTCAGCTCTGATCCTCTTCAAGCTCTTGACGCAGGATGGGAACTACACGCAGGCAGAACTCGATGCCATAGCCAACTGGATGAAGACTGGCAACAAGTTCCTCTGGGTCGCGTCGGACAGCGACTACCTGGACTCATACCTGACGGTAACAGGCTCCGACTTCAGGGAGGACCAGCCGAACAAGGTACTGGCTGCCATCGGCTCTCACATAAGGTTCGAACTCTGCTCGGTTGAGAGTCCAACCTGGAACATCGGGGCAGCACCGTACAGAGTTCTGTCCAACATCACTAACACGGCAGATCCAGATGTTGTCACGATAATGACTGGAATCACCAAGCCCATCTACTTCGCTGGACCTGCGGCAATCATCTTCATTAACGACCAAGGAACCTACGTCTCCTACGACGACCTGCCGAAGCCCGGCCTGTTCTCCTCAACGCCTGCCGTCTTCTGGGTCCTAAAGACCGCTCCGGATGGGAGAATAGTCGACGGTAGCCCGAAGTTCCCTCCTGTATACTATACTGCCGGACAGACCGGTTCCTTCGTCCTCATGGCTGGGGAGAAGTACCTCTACGGGTCGAGCAAGGTGATAGCCACGGTTGAAACGCCAATCGGTGACATCGGATACTCAATCTGGACTGACCTCTACAGAGGGATGTCGTTGGACGGTCCGAAGCTCCTGTACAACACAATAGCTTGGGGCCTCACTCCTGAATCTGCACCAATACCGACTGGTTATTACATCGTGGGCGCCGGAGTCGTCATAGTAGTGGCAGCCGCGGTTTACTTCTTCTTCATCAAGAAGAAATAGGGAGAGGGGTAGCCCCTTCTCCTTTTTCTACCTCTCTGTTAGCAGCAAACGTGCTGCCGGACCCTGCGACTGACCAAGAATTCCCCCAAGGAGATTCCATCTCGTGAGTTGATTCTGTGTTTCTTCGGCACGACCCTCATGTTTCCTCGCCCGAAATCTGCGACGAGTACCACGGGGAAGCCTTGGACCCTCTCGGGCACTTTCTCCGTCAGGTACAACGGACCGTTCGCCTTCCTCTTGACTTGGACCAGAACGACCTCGCCACCTCGCATGCAAACCAGATCGACGGGGCCCAGACTCCCCCCTGATCTGACGACAGCCCAGCCAGCTTCTTTGAACATGTCCCTGACCGAGTACTCGGACTTGGTCCCCCTCCTCTTGGCCGAGCCGCCCTTGGTCAACAAGTTCGCGACCTTCGGCCAACGTTAATAAACGATTCAGCGAATTCCGATTGTCCCATGTCGTACGTGGACCTTGGAATGGAGCCTGACCCTGACGGTTATGTTCTTTCGCAGTACTTGGTCGAATCTGATCTGCCGCTGACAGAGGCTGGCAAGAGAATAGCGGAAGAGGAGTCCGTAGGATCATGGACCAACGTGACCACCATGACGTCCTCGATATTCGACAGGCTGGCGGCCAAGGTATACAGGGTCGACGAGGCACTGAACTCCGTCTTCATCGCCTACCCCACCGAGCTATTCGAGGAGGGGAACCTCTACCAGTGGCTGTCTGTAGTGGCGGGCAACCTGTTCGGGCTGAGTTCTTTGAAGAACGTCAGGTTGACTGATGTCTCGGTGCCAAACAGACTGCTCAAATCATTCAGTGGCCCGAAGTTTGGCATCCAGGGAGTGAGAGGGATAATCGGAACGTCAAGGGACAGGAGGCCGCACATAGGGTGCATATTCAAGCCGAAGGTAGGCCTCTCACCGGAGGAGATGGCAGACCTAGCCTATCAGGTCGGCAAGAACGGCGTGGACTTCCTTAAGGACGACGAGACGCTCACGGACCAGACTTTCTGCCCACTTGAGGACAGGGTGTCCCTAGTCTCAGAGGCGCTGGACCGCGTTTACCAAGAGACTCAAAGGAGGGTCATATACTCGGCGAACATCACCTGCGGCCCCTCGGACTTCATGGATAGGGCTGACATCGCGATCGAGAACGGCGCCACCGCGTTGATGGTCGACGCCATGGTGAGCGGTCTGGAGTGCGTCAGAATGCTCGCCGAGGATCCGTCAGTCACCGTCCCGATCCACGTTCACAGGACAATGCACGCCGCCTTCACGAGGAACCCGAGGCACGGAATCGCTTTTCCGGTGATGGCGCTGCTGACCAGAATAGCCGGAGGAGATCAGCTTCACGTCGGCACTGCCGGAATAGGGAAGATGGAATCCGAGGAGCCAGAAGTCAGGAGGAGCATCGGCGCGCTGACATCGGGGCTCCCCAATCTCAGGACGGTCTTTCCTGTGGCCAGCGGAGGCATCCATCCCGGCTTGGTGCCACAGCTTATTGAGGCGATGGGCAAGGATGTCGTGATAAACGCTGGTGGTGGCATCTGGGGCCATCCAGACGGCGGCGCATCTGGAGCGAAGGCGATGAAAGAAGCAGTTGATGCCGCTATGTCTGGCGTGCAGTTGCAGGAGTATGCCCGGGACCATCCTGCCCTCAGGAGGGCCCTAGATCTTTGGTCCCGATAGGCCGGGAATCGAGTTGACCTCCAAGTGATCTCCTAGCCCGGCACCTCAAGGTTCGGGACTGCTGCTCCCACCAGTGTGGCCTTTCCAGACAGCGCCTTCACCGCTACCTGTATGGAGATGGGGTCGGGGCTGTAGGTCGCGACATAGGCGGAAGGCTTCCTTATGATCCTCAGGTCATACGGGCTGTTAACCGCGATCACAACGGACTGCCTACTCATTCCAAGGACTCTGTTCACTTGATCCAAGACCTCGTGGTTCTTGCTGAGGTCCTTCGTGAAGACCAAACTCACGTCAGCGGCCCTAGACCTCCCTAGAGGCAGCATCTCTCCGGCTACTATCTTCTCATGGGAGATGATCTGTCCTGGTGGCATGGAGCGCTCAAGTTCCGTCCTTATCTCGTCGTCCAGCAAATCGCCTTGTACAGCTGAGAAGCTGGCCACCCTCAACCTCTGAGATATCGGCAGCGCGCCGTCGTCATAGACCAGCGCGACGCAACTCTCGACGATCTTGGTCACCTCCGCGACGTGTGAGTTGCAGCCCACTATGGAGGGCGATGGTTTCCTGAAGTTCCTGAGCTTCGACTCCTTGGTGGCTATGACCCTAGCCGCCCTTCTCTTGAGCCTCTTCGCAAATGCCTTGTCTCCCTTTGCCTTCGCGATGATGGCCGAGCGGACATCTTGTGCCATGTCGACTCCCTCGCAAGCTAGGACCATGTCATTTCCTGCCTCTATGGCAGCCACGGCTGCCTCGTCGACATCAAGCATCTTGGTCACTGCGTCCATCATCAACAAGTCGGTCATTATGAGTCCTGGGAAGGATAGCCTGCGTCTCAGCAGTCCAGATACAATGTTCTTGGAGAGTGAGGATGGCGTCGGTTCCGGATCCACGCGAGTCAGCGCAACGTGAGATACCATGATCCCATCTACACCGCTTGCCACTGCCTTCCTGAACGGCGCTAGCTCCACGGCCTCCAGCCTCTTTACGTCGTGCCTGATAGTCGGCAGCCCACTGTGCGAGTCGACATCTGTGTCCCCGTGACCTGGGAAGTGTTTTGCGACCGACAGGACTCTGCCCTGTCTCAGTCCCTCTATGAACTTCGCGCCGAACTGTGCCACTGTGTTCGCGTCGTCCCAGAAAGATCTCGTGCCGATTAGCGGGCTGTCCGGGTTGTTGCTGATATCCATCACAGGAGCCAGATCCATGTTGATTCCGATTGCCCTCAGCTCGGTCGCTACCAAGGTGGCAATCTTGAACGCATTCATGGTCTTGCGACCTGCCCCTATAGACATCATGCTGGGGAATTGTGTGGCTTCAGACGGC
>Ga0172363_10005389_pt1 | contig 10346 bp, 11 predicted proteins | sample LakKivs2_kivu2a2_FD_114541 | JGI IMG/M metagenome (GOLD analysis project Ga0172363, IMG submission 114541) | Sediment microbial communities from Lake Kivu, Rwanda - Sediment s2_kivu2a2 | ecosystem: Environmental > Aquatic > Freshwater > Lake > Sediment | place: Rwanda: Western Province, Lake... | reverse complement strand
TATTTTATAACAAACTTACAAAAATTCATGAAACCAGGGAGCAGGGCGAGGTGCTGGATTGTGTATCGTGCAACTGAAGGCGGTTCGACGGTATGAAGGTATGTACCGCCTTCGCCAATGCTTCGGCGGTCGAAGGGTGCGATGGTGCGGATGGAGGAGGGCGGGACAGGGTTCAAAAGATAAAAGATAAAAGACCAAAGATAAAAGACCCAGTACCGAGGACCCAGAACCAATGACCTGCACGACTCTTATACGGTGCGATGGCACGACGGTATGCCGGTACATTCAATGGACGGTAGCAGGATAAAAAATCAAAGAATGGCAGAAAACTGAATTTGTATCATGCAACTGAACATGTCTCTGTATAAATACTGTTAAAGTATATAAGTAGCGAATGCCGTAAATATGCAATAAAGCTACTTCGAAGAGGAAAAAAAGATTATGCCTAAAATATTATAAGGAATTCCAGTCATTAAAAAACTTAAAACTAGAAATATTAAGGATCTGAATATTGATTTTAATAGCTTATTCTGAAAGATCAAATGTTGACAAATAGCAACGTATATAACAGACATGGAGGCAATTATGTATCCGGCTATTTTTATGTTAATATTTACCAGCAACGAAAATCCCGAAACAATCAGTGAAATTATTATTATCTGTCCCAGCATATAAGAACATACAGACATGTGTTCGGCGTAGTTAAGCTGTTTCGATTTAAAGACCCACTTTGAACATAATGCAATAATCGGTAGCAAAAGGAAAAACAGGATCTTTGAGTACCGGTTTAACTTGTTAACACTGGTATCCAACTCCGGCACATCAGATACTCCTCCATAAGAAGCTCCCTCGGAATAACCCTCAAAAGATCCTTTCATTCCTGATATAAAGAATAATTCCTGATCGGTTATGGAAATAAATAACTGGTAAATAAAAAAACAGAGAAGAAGGTAAAAAAGCGGATTCATATATTTGTTTCTTCCGCCGTCTATGTAAAACCTGTATACCCTGGAAGGATGAATTAAAAGAACTCCTAAAGTTTTGAAAAAAGTTTTATTCCATAAGAATATAACTTCAAATAACTCCAGAAAAACTTCTTTGGTGCTTAAACGGGATTTTATCAGGGGAGCCCCGCAGTTCGGACAGAAATTACTGTCATCTGTCACAGAACACTGGCAATTAAGGCAGGTAGTGGTAATCATTGAAATATTCGGTTAGACAGTATTTTATTTGGTTTCTCTGTTTGCTTATTCAAGTAAATATTCTCCGTTTTTATCTTTTTTCAGTCCGAAAATCCCGTAGTTGGGAAATATCTTTCTGTTCAGGTAATATGCAAGTCCTGCAAATGCAAGAAGAAGAGAGATCCCGATAAGATCCCCCTTATCCCATTCCGGAATATTGACCAGGTCCGTTATTACCGCGAGAAGGATAAGAAAGGTCAATAATCCATATACGTACCCGTTAAACCTTAACACTCTGATTATGAGAACTGTCAGGATCAGCAGGGTAATTACCGTAACAATAACAGCTTCAACCGGTTCCGCGGCGAAAGATTTAATTCCGGCATAGACTGTTCCAACAGCCGACAGTAAAAGAAAGAATGCAAGAATATAATTCAGCAGTTTATATTTCTCCTTCTTTTTGGGGTCCGGCGTCCTGGCAATCAACTCTGCCAGGGATGACCTGCTACCATAGATGCCGGCAAGCTCTTCAAGAATTTCCTTTCTTGGTTTTCCCTCTTCAAGACGGATTTGAATTGATTTCAGTGCTTCTTTTTTGTAACGCTTTTTCATATTCAGGTGATTTTAGCTAATCCAGATTAAAATTAAACAATCCGGAAACCAATGTCAATATTATTTTCATGTCTGAATTACTATTAGGAATGATATATAAACAGTACTTCGCATCTTGCACCGTGAAAACCGAGAGGGGGTGAGGGTGAGAGGGCGAGACCTTCTACGTTGAAGCTTCGGACTTCGTCCGACGAAGCGGACTACGTCCGGCGAAGTCGGAGGCCGGAGGAGGGTGGGATAGGGTTCAAAAGATAAAAGATAAAAGACCAAAGATAAAAGACCCAGGACCGAGGACTAAAGACCGCAGTGCTGTCTGGCAGCAAGACTCATTTATTACTTTGTTAGAAAATCTATCAGCCTCACATGCCTGACACCTTTCATTGAAGCAGTTATCGGGAAACTGTCCATCGATATGACATATTTCGGATAATTGTCATTTATCTGAAGAAGGTTGCCAAATTCTCTGTCAACGACCTTCTGATCCGCAAGCTTATATGTAACCTGGTAATATGATGTCTCATTGTCTTTTTCGGCAATAAAATCAATTTCCCTCTCTTCCGCCTTTCCGGTGTAAATTCTGAAGTCCTGGGAAACAAGGTGATTATAGACAACATTTTCAATGATCTTAGCGATATCTGCAGGCTTATAACCGGTCAGGATATTCCTCAAACCCAGATCCTGGAAATAGATCTTTTCTCCGCTGCTGAGAATTCTTTTGCCTGCAACATCCTGACGTCTGACCTTGCTTATAAAATACGATTGCTCCAGGTATTTAAGGTAAGAAATGATGACTGAAACAGATTTTGACTGTTTGTGAGCCTTCATGTAGCCGGCTATATTATTTGCAGATGTGATATTGCCAGTATTATCTGCCAGGAAGCGTGTCAGGTTTTCAAGGAAGGTGATATCGCGGACCTCATAACGGCTGATGACATCGCGGTAAAGGATTGTTGCATATATGTTCCGGAGGTAATCCCAGACTGCTTCATCTTCATCAGGCAGGTTACGGAGATAAGGCAGACCGCCGTGTTTCAGGTATCTTGCCAGGGATTTGTCATCAGCATTCAGGTTGTTGAAGATTAGGAACTCAGGGAACGACAGACTGTTAACCCGTATCTCAACCTGTCTGCCACTAAGGTATGTTGCTATCTCTCCTGAAAATACCATCGAATTACTGCCTGTAACATAAATGTCGAAATTGCCGTCTGAGAGCAGGCTTTTCAATGCCCTTTCAAACTCAGTCACCTCCTGCACTTCATCGATCATGAGGATATTAAGACCTTTGCTGCTTTTTATCCTAACGTACTTATAAAGGTCTGAATATGTTCTGACAGTGTCGAATTCAAGCTTTTCAAGGTCGATATAAATAATATTTGCCTTCGGATATTTCTTATGAAGTTCATCCTTTACCTGTCTGAGAAAATAACTTTTCCCGACTCTTCTCTGTCCGGTAATAACCTTGATAAGCTGCTGCCCGTAATAGGGTCTTATCCTCTTCAGGTAAGATTCTCTTTTAAGATTGATCATGATAAGTATACTTAATAAAACATGTAAGTATAGTAAATATATTCAGTATACTGTATAAAAGGTCATATTTTTTCTCTGATGTCTGATTTAGGGGAGTCAGGTTCGTCCGGATAACTACTGATCTCAGAGGGAGAACCGGAGTGAGAAATAATTATTAATATCTTTGGTAAGCTTCTAAAGTATAAGTTTATAGAATATCATAATGCTTGAGATACCCGAATCAAAAACAATCAGCCTTCAGGCAGGAAAGACCCTGACAGGCAGAAAGATCACGGATGTCTTCACTCCGACAAGTCATCATAAGTTTGCCTTTTTCTCCGGCGACCCTGCAGGATATGCAACGCTCCTTGAAGGCAGAAAGGTAAAATCGTCAAAAGGACATGGGATGTTCGTCGATGTCTTTTTTGATGCAGACACCTGCATCACGATCGGAGAGGGGACGAATATGAGGTATTATTCCCCGTCTGAGGAACCACCCGGTAAATACCAGCTCCTTGTAGTCTTTGATGACAACAGCTGCGTTGCCTTTAATGTTGCAATGTATGGCGGAATATGGGCATACCAGGGAGTCTTTGACAACAAATACCATCAACTGAGCCTTAAAAGCACATCGCCTCTTTACGATGCTTTTGATGAAAACTTTTTTAATGATATTCTGAAGAATTCGCCGAAGCATATCTCTGCAAAAGCACTGCTTGCCACAGAGCAGCGCATTCCGGGCATCGGGAACGGAGTTTTGCAGGATATCCTGTTCAATGCAGGTATTCATCCCAAACGCAAGAAATCTTCATTTTCCGGCAGGGATATAACTTCCTTGTTTAATAGTGTAAAAGATACACTTAAAACAATGACAGACATGGGAGGGAGGGACACTGAAAAGGATTTCTTCGGGAATGAGGGAGGGTACAAAACCATTCTTTCAAAGAATACAGTAAACAAGCCCTGTCCGGTATGCAGCGATCTGATAAGGAAAGAAGCATATCTCGGAGGTGCCGTATACTTTTGTCCGACATGTCAGAAGATCTGAAAAGACAAAGCATCTGAGACTTCGCGGCTTTATTCCTGCCTCACCCAGGTGCCTTTATCGCCCATCCATACAAATTTGAAATTCCTGCCTGAATACTCCTGGTCAGGTGCAAGGCCGCGGTATTTTTTCCACATTGCAGTTACAAAAGGATCAAAGGTGGTTGTTTCTGCTGAAGGCTTGCGAATAATTCCCCGGGCTTCCTTATAAGGATCATCCTCAAGCATCCAGCGGTCAACATAATCGAAAAATGCATCGTGCTGCCAGATATTTATAGCCTTAAGGTATCTTGCTGCCAGGGCCGTCCCGACCCATGAACTTGAAGTACAGCAAATACGATAACTTTCTGAGGTTTTGTCCCACTGAAGCCATTCTGAGGGATGCTTCTCTTCATACGGGTCTCTCTTCCCGTGGTGAATTATCATTTGCCATAAGGTTTTCTGGCCAAACCATCCGTTTCCATAATAAGTCTGTGCATCTTCCTGGAAGACTGCAGTTTCAGGAAGATCCCACATATCAGGATCATTCAGCATAAGTCCTGCAAAAAGAATGGGCCATTTCCTTCCGCTTGAATGTCCGCCGCCTTCATTCCAGTATCCGCCTGCCATGGCTGTTCCGTACAGATCTATACCGTGCTGAATAAGTCCGGTTGCCAGCTTTTCTTTCCTTTCCCGCGGGACATCCAGCATCAGCATCAGGCTGGCGACAGATACAATCCTTGCATGTTCCCTGCCATAGTTGGGCATGTTCTCATTCGGGACAAGCTCCTGCTGTTCCCAGCTCATCAGGTGGTCGATCCAGCAACGGGAGAAATATCCCTCAAACTCATCCCACGACGGGACAGTGCCTGCAGGTTCTAATTCCGGCAGAATATTCCACCTGACAGACTTTGCCCTGTAAACCGGTTTTACAGTTCCGGCAAAGGGCGGCCTGAATGCATCAGCAGGGGGAATTTTTTCGAGGCAGGTCAGCACAGCGGCACTCCTGAGCGTTACACGTACTTTTTTCTCATCGTCCCACATGATATTCTTACAGAAATTATCGACAGGTAGAGTTTCGTTACTGATGGTTGAGACCAGTGACAGGTTCGGTTCAAGCACAAACGGGATCTTAATATTGTCTTTGTCGCGGTAAGAAGCATTTCTCGAATCATAGCCCTGTGTATAACCTGCTTTATAGACAATCATGGAGCCGTTGCGCATCAGGGTATCTGTCTTCATGCTGGTGTCGCCCCACCTGTTGAGTTCAGGTTTAGTATCATCAGCAACGACCGGACCAGGTTCGGGATAGATCTTGATGATCCTGACAGGACCGATTACCCACCAGTCGCCGGTGATGAACTGACCGCACCTTGCCGGTTTATCGAATGTCCATGTGATACCATACTGACTTATTTCCTGACGGTATACGGGGTTGTTGATTTTATCATCTGCTCCGGTAAAGAATAAAATGAGAATCATCAGTGCTGAAGTGATTACTGCTCTTTGCATATATCTGATTTGACTACTAATTTAAGGAAAGGATATTAATGTAACGGGATTATTTCATGATCCCATTCGGGAGAATAAGCAGAGATTAAATGACCCTTCGGGTTTTTTTTATTTTACCTTCATCATTTTCAGAAAGTAAAAAAGTCAATGGATCAAAGCGGACTGCGTCCGCCGTAGCTCGCCATATATGAAAACTCGCCGTCGTTCCGCTGATACGGGACTATGGCGAGCGAAGGCGGAGAAAGAGGGATTCGAACCCCCGGTCCCGCGGTAGCGGGACAACGGTTTTCAAGACCGCCGCATTCGACCACTCTGCCATTTCTCCCTTTGTCCTCCGTAGTCCCGATTTATCGGGACGGAGGAGGATTTGTTGTCCAAAATGAACCGCCGCAAAGATAATATTTTTTTAATTCCACGGATTTCTGAAATACCTGCACGGTGCTAGTATCTGATAATCAGTCTTATGCGTAAATTATCAACATGATTTGAACAGAAACGGAGGCATTTTTGCTCTCAACCCTCCGAATGATGAGCAATTGCGAATTCCTGTATAAAAAATGTTATTAATCCAAAGAAATGCATGTTTTAACCTAAAAACCGCACTATTTGTGGAAAAACGACAAAATAAATTTGCATATGAATTAAAATGAAATAAATTTGTATTCAATTAGCAAAAATGGTCTAACCTTTAATTTTTTATTGACATGACAAAGAAAGATTTAGTTGCTGCTATTGCAAAAGACGCAGGTCTTACAGTTAAAGATGCTGGGAATGCTCTGAATTCATTCGTTACTTCAGTTGGAAAAGCAATGAAAAAAGGCCAGAGGCTCCAGCTTCCCGGCCTTGGTACTTTCAAGGTAACCAAAAGAAGCGCAAGAGTTGTCCGCAACCCGCGTACAGGCGCTAAACTTAGCGTTCCTGCCAAGAAAGTCGTTAAATTCAAAGCAGCTCCTGCTCTTGACAAAGGACTTTAATTCCGATTTCTCGGAATTGTCTGAGGGGTGTTCGATACACCCCTTTTTTTTTATTCAGGAAATTCCAGCTAAAAAGCATCAGGGAAAATCTGTGATAATTATTTTTTATTATTTTTGATCTGAAAACCCCGGCCTAAATCTTAGCAGATGAACTGCATCATTGTTGACGACGATAAAATGAGCTGCAAGATACTGGAAGGTTATGTGAATAAGTCAGCTTCACTTAACCTGATCGGTACTTTCAACGACTCGGTCGCAGCAAGGAACATTCTCTCCAAACGCCAGGATATAGAGCTTATCATACTCGATATCCAGATGCCCGAAATGGACGGATTCGACTTTATAGGCAGCCTGGGCTTCCCTCCCAATATAATTATTGTATCCGCGAATGAGGAATTCGCTGCCAGGGCATTTGACTTCAATGTGGTCGATTACCTCCTTAAACCGGTTTCATACGGCAGGTTCTGCAAAGCCATCGATAAAACCATCAGGTATTTTTCCCGCAAGGAGCCAGCCAACACAGGCGAGGAGGAAATATTCATCAAGAAGGGTTCCTCACTCGTTAAACTGAAACTGAAGGACATTATCTATATCGAAGCTCTTGAGAATTATGTAACCCTCAACACTCATGACGACAGGTTTACAATCCACTTTACAATGAAAGCTATTGAAAACCAGCTCCCTTCCGGTATCTTCATAAGAGTTCACAGATCATACATTATTAATAAAAGCATGATCCAGACCATCAAGGAAAACTCTCTCGACCTGAAAGTGGGAGATACAATAAAAAGCATTCCTGTCGGTAAATCATTCAGAGATACACTGCTGAATGACATAAATGTGATGGCCAGATAATATCTGTCTTTTCTCATGCTCACCAACCGTCAACTCTTTCTGCTTCATATCAGTCAGACATCATCAGCACCCCTGATGCTCGAGATTGAAAGGGCCAAGGGCGTATTTATGTATTCGCCTTCAGGAGAAAAATACCTTGACCTGATCTCAGGCGTCTCTGTCAGCAATACAGGACACGGACATCCCAGGGTTGTCGAAGCCGTCAGGAATCAGGCAGAATCATATATGCACCTCATGGTTTACGGTGAGATGATCCAGTCACCCCAGGTACAGTACGCGGCTGAACTTGCGCGGATCCTTCCGCCGGGACTCGACACATGCTATTTCGTCAACTCTGGAAGCGAGGCAATCGAAGGCGCCCTGAAACTGGCAAAGAGGTTCACAGGGCGGAGCAGGATCATCTATTTCAAGAATGCATACCACGGAAGCACCCATGGAGCCATGAGCATCCAGGGCAGCGAGAAGTACAGGAGTGCCTTCAGGCCAATGCTTCCCGACACGTGGCAGATTAATTTCAACGACTTCGGCGGCCTTGATGCAATAGATCACAAAACTGCTTGTGTCGTTGCTGAACCTGTCCAGGCAGAGGCCGGAGTGATCCTGCCTTCATCAGGATTTCTTGAAGAGATCCGGCAAAGGTGCTCAGCAAACGGAGCACTGCTGATCTTTGATGAGGCCCAGACAGGTTTCGGGAGAACAGGTGCGTTGTTTGCATCACTGAAATTTGGTGTCACTCCGGATATTATCGTCCTGGCAAAAGCCCTGGGAGGCGGCATGCCTCTCGGTGCATTCATATCGTCGAAGAAAATAATGCAGGCGCTTCTTATGAAACCTGAACTCGGGCACATAACGACATTCGGAGGTCATCCTGTATGCTGTGCTGCCGGACTTGCTTCCCTCAGGGTGATCCTTGAAGAAAAGCTGACTGAAGCGTGCCCCGCAAAATCGGCCCTGTTCAAAAACGGGCTTAAGCACCCGATTATTTCAGAGATTCGTGGCGAAGGACTCCTTCTGGCTGTAAAGCTGACAAAACCGGAATATGTTTCCCGGGTTATATCACATGCTCCGGGGTATGGCATCATTCTTGATTATTTTCTTTTCTGCGACGATGCATTCAGGATAGCACCTCCGCTTACAATAAGCCATGAGGAAATCAGTTATGCATGCATGCAGCTTACGCTTCTGCTTGACGATACCATGAAAGATGTTTGAAAAATGAGACTCAGGCTATACCTTATTATATTAGCGGCACTCAGCTTTGCCTGTCCGGTCAGGTCACAGGAAGAACCGCGCGATATCTCGGGAGTCCTTGAAGACCTTTATTTCTGGATTGTGAATTCCAGCTCGGACAACGAGAAGCTCAGGCTGAATGATTCAGTCATGCTCCTGGTCGATAGTTATGTAAGATCCGACACTGTAATGAAACACCGGTTCAATAATGTACGTAACCTTGGCCAGATCGATTCGCCTGACGGAAAGTTGAAGATAATTAACTGGAACCTTGCCTTGCGTGACGGCAGCAACAGGTATTACCTTTATATAATAAGGGCCGGAAAGAAAAACAGCGCGAACAGGATATATAAACTGACAGGAACAAACAGTCTGAAACCGATCCGCAAAGATGCTGTTTATGACACACTTAACTGGTACGGAGCAGTTTATTATGCGATACAGCCATTTAAGGCGGAGAAGGAAACGAGTTATATCCTTCTGGGAATTGACCTGGGTGATACATATAATTCACGAAAGATCATTGACGTTCTGAATTTCAGCAAGAGCGGAGAAATAACCTTTGGCAGGAAGTGCTTTCTCAGAGACAAGGATAATATATACAGGGAGGTTATAGAATACTCCTCGGAAGGAGTTGTTACTCTAAGAATAGAATCGAAGAAGCTGATAGTATTCGATCATCTTGATATCTTCTCGGCCGGCCATGAAAATTCTGCCTCTGATATAGGCGCCGGTCTTTTTTTTGACGGTTATATCCTGAAAAAAGGATACTGGAATTATGTTTCCAATATTGAAGTTAAAAACAAAAAACATTAAAAACTTACTGAATGGCAGGCACAAGACTCACGTATCTCATCTGCTTTGATGATCACCGTACCTTTACCGAGGATGTAAGAAAAAGGTTTTCGGACAACACGCGTTACGAGGTGGTTTCCTTCACTTCACAAAATGACTTTATAGAGAATTTCAGGAAGGAGAGGGATAAAAATGACTGCAAAGTCGCAATAATCGGGGTACCTGACAACAAGGACCAGTATGAGTCTGTCGGGAACCTGGGGATGGAAATAAAAAGAAGCGATCCGGAATCGGGCATTATTCTTCTTGCAGCGCCCGATAAAATTGATGATCTTAAAAAGGCTGTCAGGTATAATATTGATTCCTATATCCCAAGGAATGCAAATACGATCCTTCGTCTCCACAATACTGTCAAGAAACTGATAAGTGAGCACAGTATAACGGTATTCAGGAGAAAAAGGAATTTCTCGCTTTATGTTCTGCTGGGTTTCCTGGTTGCTGCCGGGATTCTTATATTAATAGCCTGGCTTAAGTTTCCGCAGTATTTCTGAATTAAGTGTCCTGCAAGAACTCTGCTAGCGCGGATTTGGCTTCGCCGAGCTCTTAAATTTAAACCTTGGGTCGCTGGCGCGGATTTGTAATCCGTGCCTTTGCTCGG